>Ga0265297_10000949_pt1 | contig 75435 bp, 58 predicted proteins | sample Munlanlwell13791_FD_192502 | JGI IMG/M metagenome (GOLD analysis project Ga0265297, IMG submission 192502) | Leachate microbial communities from a municipal landfill in Southern Ontario, Canada - Leachate well 137-91 | ecosystem: Engineered > Solid waste > Landfill > Unclassified | place...
AAACAGCATTAATAAGTCGAAAAGCATTCAAGTGATTATCAGGCCAACATTCTTTCGCCGGCATTTTTACTGCCCGAAAGGAATTATTAATTGTTAATAATCCGGAAATGCAATATTATGAAAAAAAATAAATTATCGTTTACATAAATAAATTATTTTTAAAAAATCAGCATTCTATTAACATTCATCGCCTACGGCAAAATGTAAAATGCTGAAATATACCATAGATAGTTTTACAATCTTCACCCGAACTCAGGTTATTAAAAGAACCCTTTCAGTTTTTTATAAATAAATTTATTGTTCAGGCACAGATTCACTACAAGGTTAAAAATCCATTTCCGATCCTGAATAATTTTCCGGGCTAAATATGCTTTTCTGTTTTTTGACCTGAATTTATCCTGCATCATTTTATCATATTGTTTCATAAATGGAGTCGTAAAATTATTTTGTGCAAAACACTTTTTAGCATGCCAGCCGGCATACCTTCCGGATACCATTGCTTGTCCTATCCCCTCACCCGTCAGCGGATTGATTAACGAAGCCGCATCGCCGCAAAGCATAAATCTGTTACCCGAGATGGCAAGTTCCCGTGAGCCCAATGGCAGGCTGTAGCCTTCCACTTTACCCACAATTTCGGCATCTTCAAACCTGTTTTTCAGACAAGGAGTATTTTCAATAATCGAAATCAGCTTTTTAAGTAAGTTTATTTTCTTTTCTGAAACAGTTTGAGATAACATTCCTACACCAACATTTGCATAATTGCCAGGCAATTGAAAAATCCAGAAGTATCCCGGGAAAACATCTTTGAGAAAATGCAGTTCGTAAGTTGATTCAGGAATACCTTTTACATTTTTGAAGTATGCACGTGCCGCTACCATGTTGTGTTTTAAATCCATTTTTGTATCTGTCAACTTTTTTCTAACAGTACTGAAAGCTCCGTCGCAACCAATCACCAGCGAAGATTCAATTTTCAGATTTTCACCGGCATCTATCATCACACCCTTGTCATCCACAGTAATATTATGAACAGGAGTATTTAAAAATAAGGTAACATTGGGAAGCTTTTTTGCCAGTCCCAGCAAAAAATTATCAAAGTGAATCCGTTTACAGATAAAACCTTGTTCGGGATAGCTGAAATTAATGGCTTTTTCATTTGGCGCTACTATGCGGATGGTATTCACCGGTTCTTTGTCGGTAAATCCTTCCAAAGCCTTTTTATACTTTGGATTTATAGTATTTAAAACCTTGGGGATATAAGCCGCCACAGCTCCGCCACAGATTTTATCACGGGGAAAAGTACTCTTCTCTAAGATGGCAATTTGTAAACCGGAATTTTCCAGGGCTAACGCACAAGTTGTTCCGGCAGGACCGGCTCCACAAATGACAACATCAAATTTTTCAGGCATTATTTAATTTTCAAATTTTTTGTAATTGCAATTTTTGTTACAACCGATCCTGAAAATTTCAAGATTCTTCAACCAAAACAATTGTACTTTTTATGTTTCCAAAATTGCAAACCTATTGCCTGCAGACAGGTTTAGAAATTGAAAGCAAATCTCCACAATTCCCTTAATCTTAGCCTCAACCTTAACCTGAATTAATAAACATAGCTTGTCACCCTAAACGCGGGATTAACACATTAGCACGTCAACAAATTATTAAATTACCTGATATTAATTGCGTATGGCAGTCGTGCCTGTACACCGGAATATTCTTTCAACGATTTCAGGTAGCTGTAATACGTGTAATATTCGCCAAGGTTTGCTTTAATTCTCGATTCTTCGTAGCCGCCCGAAATTTCTTCAACTATGCGTGTCAGGGCATCTTTTTGCCGTGGAAGGTTCAGCAGGCGGTAGTTGCCCAGTTTTGCCATTTTAGCCGCTTCTTTAATGGCGTCGTCGAGTCCGCCGATAGCATCTACAAGGTTGATATTTTTGGCATCGGTTCCACACCATATTCTTCCCTGCCCGATGCTGTCAACGCGGGCGGTGGTAAGTTTCCTGCCTTCGGCAACATGGCGGACAAAGGTTGCGTAAATATGTTCAATTTCCTGCTGAATGGCACCTTGTTCGTAGGGGGTAAGCGCACGGTTAGGGCTAATAAAATCGGCATAGGGATTGGTTTTTACACCGTCGAAAGTGATGCCTAACTTGTTATTGAAAAATTTTTGCAGGTTGGGAATCATCCCAAACACGCCTATAGAACCCGTGAGCGTAGTGGGGGAAGCAAAAATTTTATTGGCGTTACAGGCAATATAATATCCGCCGGAAGCTGCCACATCACCCATGGAGGCAATAACGGGTTTTACCTTCTTTGCCAGTTCCACCTCGCGCCAAATCACTTCCGAAGCAAGGGCACTACCTCCAGGTGAATTAATTCTGAGAACAATAGCCTTCACCATTTTATCCAAACGGGCTTCGCGGATGGCTTTTGATACACGTTCAGAACCTATGGTTTGGTCGTCGCCTTCGCCTCCTGTGATGCTACCCGAAGCATATATAATGGCTATCTTGTCTTTCGAAGTCTTCTTTTTTTCTGTTTCAGGAGCGTTCTGGTATTTGTTAAGCGACATAAAGTTGATTTTTTCGTCTTTTTGCAACCCTAGTTTTGTGCGGAGTTCGTCGAGCAACTCATCTTTATATACTAATTTATCAATGAGTTTGCATTTAACTGCATCTTCGGGCAACCGTATCTGCAATTGGTCGGCAATGCGGTTGAGTTCTTCCACGTTTATTTTACGGCTTTGCGAAATGCCGAGCAGCATATTATCCCAAATACCGCTCACATACTTTAATGTCTGTTCGCGGTTGGCTTCGCTCATTTTATCGGAAACGAAAGGTTCAACGGCGCTTTTAAATTTGCCATGCCGGATTACCTGCATCTCGATATCGAGCTTTTCGAGGGTTCCTTTCATGAAAAAAATCTGTGCCGAAACACCTTTAAAATCAAGCGAGCCTTCAGAATTCATAAAAATTTTGTCGGATATACTTGCCAGATAATAGGTTTTTTGCGTGTACGTTTCGGAGTAGCTGTACAGAAATTTGCCAGAAGTTTTGAAATCAACCAATGCGTTACGTATTTCCTCTACGGTGGAAATTCCTGCCGGAATAAAGGAAAGATCGAGCAAAATACCACTGATATTAGGATCGTTCTTTGCCTTTCGGATGTTTTTCAGAATGTCGTTTAATCCGGGAACATTGGCGTTCTGCAATGCAGAGAAGTTAAACGTTTCAACAGGGGTGCGGTCGGAAACAGGCATATCAAATTTCAGCCGCAGAACCGTGTTTTTAACTACGGTAGTTTCTTTATCACCGGCAAACGAAACGAGGGATGCAATGATGCCTATTGAGATAAAAAACACAATCAGCAGGGTAAGAAAAGTACCCAGCATGGAAGCAAACATAAATTTAAAAAATTGTCTCATGGTTTTGGTTTTTAAAATTCTATGCAATTTTAATACATTTTTTTCAAATAGTAAATATCTTGCCGGACGTTTTTAAAATATTTTAACGACAATGTTTTTTTTTCAAAAAATGATTTGATATTTGTACAAGGGAAAATTGAAAACCTACATGTTGAAAATCAACAAAATATGTAAATGGCTGTTTATTATAACTTTTCTTCTGTTAAACGACGGAAGTGCAAGCTTGTTGTATTCATATTCAGGGGCAGTACACACTTCTCCCAACATAGATGCTGCCGGTTTGTGTGTTAATTTTTATTCCTGTGGCAAGCCCTTTCCGGCGTGGAATACCTTTTTATTTAATGCAATGCCTTCCGGTAACGAAGAAGGTTACGGGAAAAATACCATTACCGGTGTATTGAAGGATGCAAAGAATAGAAGAATCGTTTTCCCTATTGTTTCGGACGGAAAAGCTACTTCCAGGCAACTAGCTGATTTTCTTACGGGCTGTAACCCCATGATTGCCTATGATAAATCCCTGGAGATTGCTGAATTGTACATCGAGGAAAGCAAAAATGAAAAAATCAATCATGATATGGCTTTCTGTCAGATGTGCCTCGAAACAGGCTTTTTGCGTTTTGGAGGAGTGGTAAGCGGAAAACAATATAATTTTTGCGGGTTAGGCACTACCGGAAAATGTAGGGGGGAAGTATTTCCTTCTGCGCGTTTGGGAATTCGTGCACACATACAGCATCTTAAAGCATATTCTACTAAAACTTTGCTCAACATGCCTCTTGTAGATAAACGATTTTCGAAAGTAAAAAGAGGCTGTGCCCCGACTATCCATCATCTTTCGGGAAAATGGGCAACAGACAGGCGTTACGGAAGCAAAATCGCAAGTTTGATGGGCAGGTTGTATAAAAAATGTAATATACATGTCCATGGCTGAGGTTTTTGTATTACTGGGGGGCAATACCGGCGACAGAAAGGAAATTTTAAGGAAAGCTTCCGGGCATTTAGAAAAGAGGGCAGGGCATATTACCTGCAAATCTTCGATTTACGAAACCGAACCCTGGGGTTTTACTTCTGATACGGCTTTTTTAAACCAGGCAATGTGCCTGCATACCCTGCTTTCGCCCCGGGAAATCCTTACTGTTATTTTGCAAATTGAAAAAGAAATGGGAAGGCAAAGAATCGGAAAATCATATGCATCGCGACCCATTGATATTGACATTCTTTTTTATGAACATCTGGTAAACAATGAGCCTGACTTAGTAATCCCCCATCCGAGACTGCATTTACGAAAATTTTCACTTATACCTCTTAACGAAATTGCAGGCAGTTTTATTCATCCGGTTTTACAAAAAACAATAGAAACACTGCTGAAAGAGTGCAAAGATACGCTTAAAGTAGTTAAATATCTGTAGAATATGTTGTATAATTATATTTGTATAGAAGGAAATATCGGGGCGGGAAAAACGAGCCTTGCTACCAAAATTGCCGCCGACACTCAGGCAAAACTCATTCTTGAACGATTTGAAGACAACTCTTTTTTACCTAAATTTTATGAAAATCCACGCCAGTATGCCTTTCCGCTCGAACTTTCCTTCCTTGCCGACAGGTACCAACAACTCAAAGAACAGTTGACATCCGAGTTGTTTGTCCCGTTTACTATTTCCGATTATTTTATTGCCAAGTCGCTCATTTTTGCACAAAAAACCCTTGAAAGCGATGAGTTTACCCTGTACAGGCGTCTTTTTGATATTATCATTTCAGCACTTCCCAAGCCCGACCTGTACGTGTATCTTTATGTTGATATTGAAAAACTTAAACGTAATATTAGCAAAAGAGGCAGGACGTATGAACAAAATATTCAACCCGAATATCTTGAAAAAATACAGGCAGGCTATCTCGACTATTTTAAATACATTCCCGAACAAAGGATACTGATTATTGATGTAAATAATATTGATTTTGTGAATAATGCCGATGATTACCGGCTGATTACCGAAACCATTTTCAAACCTTATGATAAAGGTTTACACAGAGTTATTTTGAAAAATGCAACGTAAAAAGATAGATTTTAATTAAGTTTGTTGCTAATACTTTTTGAATGCGAAAGACTTCATTGTCAGAAAAACTGATACTTAATTTCTTACTGCTGGGTATTGGTGCCATAGTCTTGGTTGGCTTTATTTCTTTTTACACTGCACGTTTCGAACTCAAGAAACGTACATACGAACAACTTACATCCCTGAGGGTGTTAAAAAACAACCAGATAGAAAGTTTTTTTTCCGACAGAAAACGTGATATTCGCCTGATAGCCAACTCTGCCGATATAATAAATTCACTGAACCAACTCAACAGATACAGCGCATCAATTACAGCAAAACATATTTCTTCTTCACTTCCTGCCTTCAGGCAAAACAGGTATTTAATCCGGTATTTAAACTCCTGCGGATATTATAACCGTTTTTTTATCTGTAATGCAGGGCAAGCGATGATTATTTCCTCAACCCGGGCACCAAACTCGGGACAATGGTTGAAATATGAAAAACGACCCGAATATCTGGACGCCTTGTACCGGAAGACAAAATCTTCTCTCTCCACTGTGATAGAAGACATACCCGCAAGCATGAAAGATAAAGCAGTATGTATCGCTACCCCTATCCTGAGCCACGAAGATCAGTTTTTGGGAATAATGATTCTTGAAATAGCATCTTCGGCTATCAATGCAATAATGGTTGAAAACAATCCGATGAATGGGCTTGGAAATACCGGGGAAACCTATCTTGTGGGTAGCGACAGGCTTATGCGAAGTAATTCCCGCTTTCATCCCAATTCCATTTATCGAACCCGGGTAAATTCTATTGCCGTAAATCGAGCAATTAAAAACGAAACAGGGACCAAAGTCATCAGAGATTACCGGAATAAAGAAGTTCTTTCCTCGTTCGGGAAAATTCATACTAAGGGGCTGGAATGGGTGCTAATTGCCGAGATAGATTACGACGAAGCCATTGATCCTATTTACAAAATACGCAACGAAACAATTTTTCTCAGTATCATTGTTTCGATGGTACTGTTTGTATTCGTTTTTTTCTTTTCAAAAAAAATTACAAAACCCATCAAACGGTTGCAAGAAGCTGCCAACAAGGTAGGTAAGGGCGATTTTAGCGAAAAAGTAGAAATCACTACCCATGATGAAATAGGCGAACTTACCGAATCTTTCAACCTGATGATTAACCAGTTGAAAACAAAAAACAAAGAACTGAAAGAGGAAAGGAAAAAAAGAATCCGGTCATCCATTGACGGACAGGAAACAGAACGGCAACGTCTTTCACGCGAATTGCACGACGGACTTGGCCAAATGTTGATTGCTACCAAACTAAAACTGGAAACGCTTATTCATACCGATCGGTCAAAATTTATATATACCATTGATAAAATTAAAGAGATGTTCGACAGCACCATTAACGAAGTGCGAAACATCTCCAACGACCTGATGCCTCCCGTATTAAACGAATTTGGGCTGGTAACGGCATTGCGTAACCTTTGTGATGAAGTATCGGAAAGATACAAAGTGGAAGTTACTTTCTCTTCGGATAAAATTTCGGACAACCTGGGAAAAACGCCCAAAACCTACCTGTACCGCATAGCTCAGGAAGCACTCAACAATATTGTAAAACATGCTGATGCTACCCGTGCAAGTTTGTCAATCACCCACCATAAAGAAGAAATACAACTTATTATTGCAGATAACGGGAAAGGTTTTAATTTTGGCAGTCCTTCGGTAGAATACGGCAACGGAATCCATAATATGCGCGACAGGGTAAACTTATTGAATGGAAATTTAAAAATTGAATCCGCACCCGGCAGGGGGACTACAATAAAAATAACAGTACCAGTAATAATCAACCAATCTATTGAATAATATGGAAAAAATAAAAATTATCCTGGTAGATGACCATCAAATAGTTCGCGATGGAATAAAAGCATTGCTAACCGGTGTCCCCGATTTAGAAGTAATTGGAGAAGCTTCAGATGCTGTGGAACTGGCAGAATTATTAAAATATAAAAAACCAGATATACTTTTACTTGATATTTCACTGCCAGGTATGTCGGGAATAGAAATAACCCGAAACCTTGTTTTGGAACATCCCGAAATTAAAGTGCTTATTCTTTCCATGTACACCAATGAAGATTTTATCTTCAATGCAATTAAAACTGGTGCCAAAGGATATCTTCCGAAAAATACTTCGCAAAAAGAGATAATTGATGCTATTAATGCCGTTTACAGGGGAGAAGAATATTTCAGTGAATCCATTTCCAATATTATCCTGAAAAGTTATATCAAAAAAGTTAAAACAGGTGACGAACCAGAAGAAATAACACAGGCAGTATTATCCAAAAGAGAATTGGAAATCCTGAAACATTTTGCCGAAGGTTATTCCAATCAGCAGATCGCGGATAAACTTTTCATCAGCATCCGTACCGTAGAATCGCATAAAAATCATATCATGCAGAAACTTAAACTGAATACCACGGTTGATTTGATCAAGTTTGCTATTAAAAATAAGATTATCGAATTGTAAGAACACCGACTTTACATTATTGTTTTTTCTTAGAAATCCTTCAGTGGCATACCTATGGTTTGCCTTCGTTTTATTTGAGAAAAAATACGTTTTAAATCTATTGCAGACCAATCTTATACTTCCAACATTTGCAGACAGAAATCAAATTCTTTCTGCTTATGAATTATAAAAAACTCACATTACTCTTCATCCTGATATTAACCGGCAACGTATGGTTATTAGCCCAAGAAAAACCTTCTAAAGTTAATGTTGCTGTAGATTTAATGAGTCGTTATGTTTGGCGCGGACTGGATTATGGAGCCTCTCCAAGCATTCAGCCCACTCTATCATTAATTCATAAAAACTTTGAAATTGGTACATGGGGAGCCATCAGTACACAAGGAACCTATTCCGAAGTAGATATTTACGCAAAATATTCATTAAAAAGATTTTCTCTTATAGCAACCGATTATTTTTTTCCGGAAGAAATTGTTCCCGTGGAACATCAACACAAATATTTCAATTACAATAATAATTCTACAGGCCATGTGTATGAAACTGCACTTCAGTATAAAGGGCCGGAAAACTTTCCGGTAAGCATCCTTGCAAGTACTTTAATATATGGCGCGGATAAAAAATTTGACAAGTACGAAATTGACCTAGTAACCAGCGATACTACTTCAAAATATATAAATAATTATTCAACCTATTTTGAATTAGGATATTCCGCTGCCATTGCCGGAAACAACGTTGATTTATTTATGGGTTTCACCTCGGATAAAGGTTTTTACGGAACTTCTGCCGGGATAGTAAACCTCGGGCTTACTGGCTACCGGAAAATAAAAATTACCGACAGCTTCGAACTGCCCTTAAAAATTTCTGTAATTACCAATCCGCAAGTAAGTAACATATATTTTGTTGCCGGCTTTTCTTTTTAAAAATCATAACTTATTTATAACTAAAAAAATATAACATATGTTAGACACTGGTTCAACCGGGTTTATGCTGCTAGCTTGCAGCCTTGTAATGCTAATGACCCCCGGCTTAGCATTCTTTTATGGTGGACTTGCTACCAAAAGAAATATCCTTGGCATCATGATCCAAAGTTTTGCTTCCTTAGGCTGGACAACGGTATTGTGGTTTGCTTTTGGATACTCTCTATGTTTCAGCGGAGGCGAAGGTGGTATTTTTGGCAATTTCGATAAGGCATTTCTGAATGGTGTTTCCACCGATTCAATGTATTCTAATGGAAAAATACCTGAAATTGTGTTTATCGCTTACCAAATGATGTTTGCCATCATCACCCCGGCCCTTATCACCGGAGCCTTTGCAAATCGTGTTAATTTTAAGGCATACATGGTGTTCCTTACTGTTTGGCAGATTTTGGTTTACTATCCTTTTGTACACATGGTTTGGGGCGGTGGATTACTTGCCCAGTGGGGAGTTCTTGATTTTGCAGGCGGAATCGTAGTTCATGCTACTGCAGGTTTTGCTGCTCTGGCCTCTGTTTTTTATGTTGGTGCACGTGTGGATAAAAATTCAACGCCTAACAGCATTCCGCTGGTAGCTATTGGTAGTGGATTACTATGGTTTGGCTGGTATGGTTTTAATGCAGGAAGCGAAGTGGCCGTGGACAAAATTACCTCTGTCGCCTTTTTAAATACCGACGTTGCTGCTTCTTTTGCCACAGTAGCATGGGTTGTGATAGAGTGGATACGCGAACGCAAGCCAAAATTTGTCGGCTTACTCACCGGATCCATCGCAGGTTTAGCCACCATCACTCCCTGTGCCGGTTACGTACCACTATGGGCGGCAGCACTTATTGGAACCATCGCAGGAATTGTATGTTACCTTGCCGTTCAGATGAAAAACCGCTTAAAATGGGATGATGCGTTGGATGTTTGGGGGGTACACGGAGTGGGTGGTTTCCTTGGAACTATTTTATTAGGTGTTTTTGCTTCCAGAACCATCAACCCTTCTTTAGTAACCGAAGGTTTATTCTTTGGAGAATCTTCGTTTTTCGTTAAAGAATTGATTGCAGTAGTGGTAGCAGCAGCTTATGCTTTTATCTTCACATATATAATGTTAATAGTCATAAATATGTTTACTCCGGTACGCGTTCCGAAAGAAATGGAAAAATCAGGTCTTGATGAAGGACTGCACGGGGAACGCGCATACGATGAAGGTGCTCTATAGTTTTATAGTATTTTAGGTTGTTGTTTTGATTTTTTAAAAAAGCTTCTGATTTATTCAGAGGCTTTTTTTCTTATTTTTGCAGCTCAAACTTCATCATATGAAGAAGCTGATATTTACCACATTAATTTTAATCAGTTTTTGTGGTTTTTCTCAAAATATGAATCAAAAAGTAATGGATTCAAAGAAAAATATTGAAATCCTCCTCGGCTACTGCAACCGCCAAGGCTTTTCCATCTGCCCTTTCGATAGTGCCTACCAGGCCGGATACCCATCCTATACTCCGGATGCTGCCGTATTAGAAGAAATCGCCCCTTTGCTTCCGGAAATTACCATTACCATTGTGATGGGAACCTGGTGTGGCGATAGCAAAGATCAGGTTCCGCGATTTTATAAAATCCTGGATGCCTTGCAATTTGACGAATCAAAAGTAAGTTTGATTTGTGTGGACAGAGATAAAAAAGCCGGTTTCGTCTCTCTCGAAGACATGAATATTCAATTAGTCCCTACTTTTATCTTTTTCAGAAATGGAAAAGAACTGTGCCGCATAGTAGAAACGCCATCTGAAAGCTTAGAAAAGGATATGCTACGGGTACTTTCTGTTCAGTAATATTACTTTTTGGAAACTATTTTTTGGAAAACTCAATCAACACAATTTTTTTAATTTTATCATTTTATAATGCTGATATTTAAAACTATTAAAGAGATAAATGATTTTATCTCCCTTAAAAAACGGGGACAAAAATCCATAGGATTGGTTCCAACTATGGGAGCTTTGCACCGGGGACACCTGTCGCTGATACAAAAGGCAAAAGAACAAAACGATGTGGTGGTTTGTAGCATTTTCGTCAATCCCATTCAGTTTAACAACCCTGAAGACCTGAAAAAATACCCAAGAACACCACAAGCCGACCAGGAACTGTTGGAAAAAGCAGGCTGCAATGCCATTTTTTCCCCGGATGAAAAAGAAATGTACCCGGAACCGGTTACTAAAGTATATGAAATGGGTGGATTAGAAAAAGTGATGGAAGGTGCTTTTCGCCCGGGACATTTCAACGGAGTTGGTGTGATCGTTCTAAAACTATTCGACATTATTCTTCCCAACAAAGCTTACTTTGGCGAAAAAGATTTCCAGCAACTTACCATAATAAAATATCTAACAAAGATTTATTCTTACCCGGTAACCATCGTCCCCTGCCCTATTGTAAGGGAAAACAACGGGTTGGCAATGAGTTCTCGAAATGCCCGTTTGACAGCCGGAGAAAAATCCATTGCACCACTTATCTACCAAACCTTGGTTAAAGCTAAAGGAATGTATGAAAATAACCAGGAGTACTATTCGGCAGACACTGTTAAAAAATGGGTTGTAGAAAATATTGAACAAAATAGCCCAATGAAAGTTGAATACTTTGAGCTTTCGGACATTGATACCCTCCAGCCAGTAAGTAACTGGACTTCTGATAATGGAATCATCGGATGTATTGCTGTTTATCTCGGAAATGTAAGGTTGATTGATAATATTGTTTTTATTCATAATTTTGCATCATGCAAATAGAAGTTTTAAAATCCAAAATTCACCGGGCAACCGTAACCCAGGCTGATATTAATTATGTGGGGAGCATCGCCATTGATGAAGATTTGATTGAAGCTGCCAATCTCATTGAGTTTGAAAAGGTGCAGGTATTAAATATTAACAATGGAGAACGCTTTGAAACGTATATAATTAAAGACGAAAGAGGTTCCGGTGTGATTTCCATTAACGGAGCAGCAGCCCGTAAAGCGGCTCCGGGCGATTTGGTTATTATTGTATCATATGCATCTATGGATTTCGAACTGGCTAAACAATTCAAACCTACTATAATATTTCCCAACGCACACAACAAATTATAAATTATTGAAAAAGAAATTTTTTTCGATATTAAGGTTTACATTCTTCCTGGGAATCGGGATTTTTTTTATATGGTTATTCCTCAGAAACCTTACTTCTACTGAAAAACATGAAATAATTTATTCGCTTAAAAATGCAAATTATTTTTGGATTATTATTGTAGTTTTTATTGGTATCTTTAGCCATTACATACGGGCAATCCGCTGGAGAATGTTGTTGGAGCCATTGGGCTATCAACCCCGGAAAGCCAATGTTTTCTTTTCTGTATTTATCGGATATTTAGCCAATATGGTATTGCCACGGCTGGGAGAAGTAAGCCGCTGTGGAGTGCTTACCCGCTACGAAAAAATACCCTTCAACAAAGGTTTTGGTACCGTGATTACCGAAAGAGCCGTTGACATGGTAGTGTTTTTCCTGATATTTTTTGTAAATACTATTTTTCAGGCTTCAAGGTTATATTCCTATATCGAGCAAAAGGTATATCAGCCTTTTTCTGTAAAATTTAACCATGCAGCCGATTTTTCCGGGTCTATTAAAATAATTATCTTTTCGGGCTTAATACTTCTTGTGGTATTGTTTTTCCTGTTCAGAAAAAAAATTATCTATTCCCGTTTTTATACTAAAATCAAAACGATGCTGTTAGGGTTTCTCGAAGGGATAAAATCCCTGATGGGCATAAAAAAACCCCGGCTTTTTATCTTTTATTCCTTGCTGATTTGGTTTTGCTACCTGCTGATGTCGTTTCTTGTATTCTTCGCCATGCCTGCCACGAAACAACTGGGTTTGGATGCAGGTATTTCCGTATTGATTTTTGGCACCATTGGTATTATGCTGGTACAGGGGGGTATAGGAATTTATCCTGCCATCGTTGCCGAAACATTGTTTATTTATGGTATTCCGGAAGTATCCGGCTATGCAATGGGTTGGTTGATATGGATTTCGCAAACTATTACCATTTTAATTATCGGACCATTGTCCACCATTCTCTTGCCGATTTACAACAAACATAGCTATGGAAAAAATTGAAATCATTCGCTCGAAAATACTGGATGCAGAAAGTCTCGACAGAAAATTAGCCTACTGGCGGTTTAAAGAACAGAAAATTGTCTTCACCAATGGCTGTTTCGATTTGATACACCTTGGGCATATTGATTACCTGGCAAAAGCAGCCGATTTTGGCAATATATTGTTTGTAGGTTTAAATACAGATAATTCTGTAAGAAAGTTGAAAGGCATACATCGCCCCATCAACAACCAGGAAGCTCGGGCGATGGCTCTGGCTTCACTGAGTTTTGTAACCGCCGTGATGCTTTTCGACCAGGATACCCCTTACGAACTGATAAAAAAAGTGCAACCAGATATTTTAGTTAAAGGCGCCGATTATGCTCCGGAAAAAATTGTGGGTTATGATATAGTGAAAGCCAAAAACGGCGAAATAATTACCATTTCTCTTACCGAAGGTTATTCTACTACTGCCATTGAAGAAAAAATACGTAACTTGCAGCGCTAAGTTGCATCGTTATGCCAAAAGTAAAAACTGTATTTTTTTGTCAGAATTGTGGTGCTCAAACATCAAAATGGCTGGGCAGATGCCCTTCCTGTGGCGAATGGAACACTTTTGTAGAAGAAGTGGTTCAACGGGAAGAAAGCGGAACACATAAGCAAGCTTCGGCAAGGAATGCAGCCAAGCCACATCTGATCACTGAGATAAATTACGATGAAAACAAGCGAATAGCCAGCGGCGACGACGAGTTAAACCGTGTGCTGGGTGGCGGAATTGTTCCCGGCTCCGTGATATTAATTGGAGGCGAACCAGGCATAGGCAAGTCAACGCTGATGCTCCAGGTTTTCCTGAAACTTAAAAAGTTAAAAACACTCTACATTTCCGGCGAGGAAAGCGAACAGCAGATTCGTATGCGTGCCGAAAGGATTGGAATGGATGGTGCATCCTGCTATATTCTTACTGAAACTTCGATGCAGCAAATTTTTCAGCATCTGGAAACACTGCAACCCGACCTGGTGGTAGTGGATTCTGTTCAAACGCTGCAAACAGAAGTTATTGATTCTTCTGCAGGAAGCATTTCGCAAATCCGCGAATGCACTGCAGAACTTCAACGTTTTGCCAAGCTTACTGGAACACCGGTTTTTCTTATCGGACATATTACCAAAGAAGGAGTTATTGCCGGGCCGAAAATCCTCGAACACATGGTGGATACCGTACTTCAGTTTGAAGGCGACCGGAATTACGGTTACCGCATCCTGCGCTCGGTAAAAAACCGCTTCGGGTCCACCTCCGAATTAGGTATTTACGAAATGCTGAATTCTGGTATGCGACAGGTTTCCAACCCTTCGGAAATCCTTCTCTCGCAACGCGACGAAAACCTGAGCGGCATTACTATCGCAGCCACGATTGAAGGAATGCGCCCGATGCTCATCGAAATACAGGCGTTGGTAAGTTCAGCAGCTTATGGCACTCCACAACGCTCCAGCACAGGATTTGACTACAGGAGATTGAACATGCTGCTTGCCGTTCTGGAAAAAAGAAGTGGGTTCAGACTTGGAGCAAAGGATGTGTTTCTGAACATTGCCGGTGGCATCCGTGTGGACGACCCGGCTATTGACCTGGCAGTGATAGCAGCCGTTTTATCGTCGAGCGAAGATATTCCTATTGATCAGAAAACCTGTTTTGCTGCCGAAGTAGGACTTTCCGGTGAAATACGTTCGGTAAACCGTATTGAACAACGCATTTCCGAAGCCGCAAAACTGGGTTTCGACAAAATTTTTATTTCCAAATATAATCAGAAGGGGATAGATAGAAGCAAATTCAGCATCGAAATAATTGCATGTAGCAAGATAGAAAAGGTATTTGCCCGTTTATTCAGTTAAACATTTTCTACGGCGGGTTAAATGTAAAGATTGCCCTATCCATGGTTTTAGCAATAGGACTGTATATAATAAAGAATTACAGTTTTTATTATGCAATCTTTATTTTGGTAAGTAGCCGCACAGGAGTGTAAGGAGTGTAAAACAAGCTGTGTCATGGAATTTTTAGTACTTTTGTTTATATTTCATCTGTTTTTTCTTAATACTTATCCGCATTGCATCGTAAGTTATATATTATTGTTCGCAGTGCTTTTCTCTATTTTATGAGAAGGCTGAAAAGGGATCAACAAATAATCAATGTAAATTTGCATCACCATTGTTTCATAAACTGTCAGCCAATCAAAGTCCTTGTCTGAACTCTTAATTTTAAAAAAAATACATATCTTTGTCAATCCTTTTACTCATCCGTAAAAACCACACTGTCATGAAAACCCTAAGGGGCAAAATTTTGCTCATTTTCTGTGTTTTATATTTTCAGTTGTTTTATGCTTTTGCGCAAAACGACAATAAAAATCCTATGCACATTGAACCTCCCAACTGGTGGGTGGGTATGAAAAACACCAGCCTGCAATTGCTTGTGCACGCAAAGGATATTTCTTCGGCAAAGGTAAGCCTCATCTACCCCGGAGTGGAATTAAAACAGGTTACAGCCGTTGAAAGTCCCAATTACCTTTTCCTTACCCTCAATATTTCCCCTTTAGCCAAAGCCGGCACCTTTCCTATCGAATTCAAAACCGGGAAAAAATCATCCATAATTTATAATTACGAACTCAAAGCACGCAAAGCGGGTTCGGCTGAACGTACTGGATTCAACACTTCCGATGCCTTTTACCTGATAATGTCCGACAGATTCTGCAATGCCGACACTTCCAACGACAATATGCCCGGCATGACCGAAAAAGCCAACCGCAGCAACCCCGACGGCAGGCATGGCGGCGACCTCAAAGGCATCGAAAGCAAACTCAGTTATATTTCCGACCTCGGATTTACCACCGTTTGGATGACTCCTTTCCTCGAAAACAACCAGAAAGTGTATTCTTATCACGGCTATTCGATAACCGATTTCTACAAAACCGATCCCCGCTTCGGCACTAATGAAGATTTTTTTCACCTGGTAAATACCGCCCACAACTTGAAAATGAAAGTAGTAATGGATATGGTTTTCAACCATTGCGGAAGCTTTCATTGGTGGATAAACGACCTTCCGGCTAAAGACTGGATAAACCAATGGAATGAATTCACCCGTACAAACTATCACGCAAGCACTGTTATGGATTATCATGCTTCTGCAAACGACAGGGATAAAATGGTAAGAGGCTGGTTCGATAATACTATGCCCGACCTAAACCAAAACAACCCGTTAATGGCAACTTACCTTATCCAGAACACTATCTGGTGGGTTGAAGCTGCCGGACTTGATGGCATCAGAGTGGATACTTACCCTTACCCCTGCAAATATTTTATGGCTACCTGGGCAAAAAGTGTGATGGACGAATATCCAAACCTGAATATCGTAGGTGAAGTATGGATGGCAAAAACTTCTTTGGTAGCATACTACCAGCAAGATGCTCCCAATAGGGATGGATACAATTCCCACCTTCCCTCCGTATTCGACTTCCCGATGTTTTATGCCATAGGAAGCGCTTTTAACGAAAACGAAAGCTGGGACAAAGGTCTTGTACAGTTATACGATGTACTTTCAGAAGATTTTCTTTATACCAATACCGATAACATTATAGTGTTTGCCAATAACCACGACACTGAAAGAGGTTTTTCCATCATGAAGGAGGACATCCGCAAATACAAAATGATGGTGGCTTTTCTGTTTACCATTCGCGGTATCCCACTGATGTATTACGGAGATGAAATATTAATTACAGGTAAAAAAGACAAAGGCGATGGCGACATACGTAAAGATTTTCCTGGCGGTTGGGCTGACGACAAAATGAATGCCTTTAGTTCGTCGGGAAGAACAAATGAACAAAATGAAGCTTTCAATTATCTACAACGTATCGCTAAATGGAGAAGCAATAAAACCGTGGTTCAAAACGGTAAATTACTCCATTATCTTCCCGAAGATGGTATTTATGTGTATTTTCGCTATAATGACAACGAATCGGTAATGGTAGTATTAAACAACAACGAAAGCCCAAAGGACATTAAAACAGCCCGTTTTGCCGAAGGCATAAAAGATTTTACTAAGGCAAGGGATATTATTAATAATAAAAACATCGAAAATATCAGCACAATAAATATTCCGGCAAAATCAGCGTTAATTTTTGAATTGAAAAAGTAAGAAATGGTGAGGAGATACAAACTGACGAAAAAAGGCAAGAAATTTTTTACAGCATTTACATTTACACTACTTATGTTGACAGTGGTCTGGATTTCAGCCCACAATTGTTCTTCCAACAAAAATACCCATACTATAGGCAACGATTCCACAGGCAATCTTAACGATTTCGGAATTTACCTGCCCGAAAGCTACCAAGTGCACGGCATTGATATTTCAAAACACCAGAAAGATATTGACTGGAAAGCCGTAAGCACCATGCAGGCAGGTGATAAAAAAATCAGCTTCGTGTTTATAAAAGCCACTGAAGGTGCCACCCGCGAAGACGACCAGTTTTGCCAGAACTGGGAAAAAGCAAAAGAAAACAATCTTCTGCGTGGTGCTTACCATTTCTATCGTCCTGCCCGAACTCCGGAAGAACAGGCTGCCATTTTTTTCAGTAAGGTTGAACTCGAAACGGGCGATCTTCCTCCTGTTGTAGATTTTGAAACCACTAACAAGCGTTCAAAATCACAGATTCAGTACGGACTTTCACGTTTCCTTCGGCTTCTCGAAAACAAGTACAAGGTTAAACCCATCATCTATACAAATCTTTCGTATTACAAGAATTATATTAAAGGCAGATTCGACAATTATCCCATCTGGATAGCCTGTTACTGGGGCGAGGATACTTTAAAAACCTTGGATTACAGCTGGCATTTCTGGCAACATAGCAGCGTGGGCAAAGTAAACGGAATACAGGGGAGCGTGGATTTTAACGTGTTCAAAGGTACCCTCGACGAATTAAAAGCAATGTGCATTCCCTGATAATGAGAATATAGATACATTGTCTCAAAAATATACTTTTCCTTTAAACTAACTAACGGGATGCATTGGCTTTCGCCCTTGCGTCCTGTTTAATTTTATCGGCTTCCTGGCGGGCTTTGTCGAGCAGTGATTGCGACTGTTTGCGGGCTTCGTCAACAAGTTTATTGGCTTTGGTATCGGCTTCCTTTTTCACTTTGTCAGCAGCTTTCTGGGCAGCAATTTTTGCAATGGGTCCGTTTTTCTTGCCTTCGGCTACCAATTGATCAGCACGTTTGGCAGCTTCCGAGCGCAGATTGGCTGCACCGCTTTCCGCAGCTTTCACAACGTTGTTTGCCTGTTTCTGCGCATCGGCAAGTATTTTTGCAGCCTTTGCATCGGCTTCGTCAATCAGCTTGTTGGCTTCTTCTTTTACCTTTGTAACCACCTCTTCCTTTTTCTTTTGAATTTCTTCTTTAGCCTGTTCCTTAAGATTGCTTATTGCAGAAGTCATGGCTCCTTTTATTCCTGTGGAAACCTTAGGATCGGTAAGCGTACCGCCAATTAGTACAGCTACAGGTATCATCTCTCCCACGCTGAAATTGGCTCCTTTGGCATTAGCCTGCTTTACCAGGCTATTCAACACGCCATTTGCCTGTCCGCCGAACTCTTTACGTGGAATTTCCATATTCATGACGTAGCCGATGGTTTGGTCGAGAGCCGTCCATCCACTAACATTGGCTTTTATGTTACCTGTTTTCAAATCAAAGGGCTTAATATTTATCTTTCCATCAATAATATCAAACGAAAGATTCAGCTTTTCGAGCGAAATTTTGCGTAGTTTATCCATTTTAAGAGCATCGGCAATTTTGTTCATGGTATTTACATTCTCTATCTTTAATATCGAAGTCAGGAGCCCGCCATTACCGTTCATGCTGGTGTAAACCGGGTTCATGTGTTCGTCGAGAGTAGTTGCAATTGACATCTTCGCAGAGATTTTTCCCGAAGTTTTTTCGGCAATAGGAGCCAGTTTCTGCACGGTATTGAAAGTAGTGAATGTTTTGTGGATGTCAACCTGGTTCATGTCGAAGTTGAAGTTTGCCTGCGGTTTTTTCACGTCGCGAGTATTGTAATTTCCGTTCATGGTGATTTGCCCGTCGAGCATGTTCATCTTTAAATTGTCGAGCGTAAGTTCCCGGTCTTTTATTTTTACGATTCCGCTTACATTGGTCATTTCATATTTATCATAAACCAGCTTTCCGAAGGTTGAATTCATCGTAAAATCAATGTTTGCGGGAACTTCGGCAACTGTCATCTGCGATGTGTCGGCAGTGGTGGTGGTGGATGAAGCCGTCATAAAATCGGCAAGGTTCATGTTCTTTGAAGTCGTAGTAAGTGAACCTTCCAACACAGCATTTTTTTGCAGAAAATAAGCCAGGTAGTTGGAAAGTTTTCCTTTGGCGGAAAGATCGCTGTTGCCGCTTTGCATGCGGAAATCTGCCAGATCGAGATAGGCTGGTGTGAAGTTAAGTATTGCCGATGGAACATTGATTTCTTTTGGCAGGTCGGCACTTTTGTATTTCACATTGGCGGCAGTGATGTTTCCATCGGCTTTAAATTCCTGATATTTCTCCTTTTCAATAAAAGAGAGGCGACCATCGAGCTTTACATCTGCCTTTACTGTTCCCGAAAGAGTAGTTCCCTTGTCGAGGGGGTAAACTTTGCCTACGGCAGCAAGGTCGAATATTCCCTTGATTTTACCTTTTAATTGTGCATCACTAACGGGAGTGCGTACAGCCATAGTCATATCAACAGGATTGCCAGCCATTTCGAGATGGAAGCGTGTAATATCAATGGTGGTGGCATCGGGATTGCCATTAGGATTATCGGCTTTTACATCAATATTGATGTTGGTAACCGCAGCGGGAAGCGAAGGATATTTGAACATGGCATCGCCCACCTTGAGCCTGATACCGAAAGCCGGCATGGTTTTCTCGTTATATTTTCCCTTGATAAAACCATCAAAAGCAAGGCTACCTTTGGTTTCGATTGAAGAAAAATCGTTGGTATAAATGGCAGGAACAAGCGAAAGGAAGCTTTTGAAATCGTTTTTGGCGGCAAAGAATTTAATATCCATATCAAAATCGTTTCCGGGCATAGCAAACCATCCGGAGGTACCGAGTAGAAGGTCGTTGAGCGAAAGCTCCATCTTTTTAAAAGTGAATTTGCTGTTCTTCAGATCAGCATCAAGAGTAGCATCGAGAACTGTTTTGGTTTTGTTAAGGTAAGGAATGCCATCGTACGATAGATAAAGCGATTCGATTTCGGTAAGGGTTTTCAGTGAGGTAAAATCAGCCGCGAAGTCGCCACTAAGAGAAAAGTCAATGTTTTTTGCTTCGACGTTGGTGTTGGTGGTTTTGTCATCATAAGAGATGTAAGAATTGATGATTGCAAATTTTTTCAAGCTGATTTTGAACTTCGAAGGCTCAGCGACGGGTTCGGCGGCAGAAGGTTCAGAAGGTTTAACAATGTCCCAGTTTGCCTTTCCGTCGGTAAGTACTTTGAACTGTAGCCGTGCATCGTCAATAATTATTTTTTTGATTTCATAATTGTCCCCTTTTATCACGCTCCATATATTAAGCCTTACTTTAAAAGATGAGATGCCTGCAAGGGTATCGCCCTCGAACTGGTTGATACCAACTATCAAAATATCGTGAACGGCAAGGGTTAAATCAGGAAAATTGCGAAGCATGGAAAGGCTTATTTTACCAAAGTCCACGGTAGCATACAAGGCGGAAGAGGCTTCTTTTTTTACGGCTTCTTTTATTTTTCCCTTGAATGCGAAAGGAAGTATTAATGCGATAAGAAATAATGCTGCGAAAACGATGAGCACAACTTTGCCAATTTTTCTTGCCATAACGAAAAAGTTTTTAGATAGTGAATACTTCTACAAAAATAAGAAATTACATTCAGAAGCAGGTATTACTGACCGTATTTTATTTTGTAAAGAATGTTCAGCCTTTGTATTTGCCGTAAGGCATCATCATGTTGACTAAGGCTCCCGGAATTTCACCATCTATTCTACCGTTTTACTTCTTTGAACATTCCCTTCACCTTTTTCAGCGAACCATCGGTTTTTACAGGTTTAACACTTAAAACACGCGAAAAAATGGAGTACAAATCAACATTATCGAAAGTGGGCTGAACAAAACCTTGTTTAAAATCAGGACCCATTGCATAGAAAATTCCATGAACATCGGTGTTGTTAATATCATAACCATGGGTTCCGCCCCTGTAGGTTTTGGAATTCTGCCAGTTTACACTCCAACTACTGTCGGCTAAAACTATCAGGTCGAGAGTACGCTGATTTGAACCGTAATGCAGTTTTTTAGGTAACTTTCCGTGTTTCCAAACGGAAAGATGTGGTATTTTTTTAATCCTGTTGTAAGCCGAGTCAATAAGGCTGTCTTTAACATCGAGATTCAGAACGGGATTATAGCCTTGAATATGGTCGAACCAATCTTTATTAACAAAATCGGAAAGAACTATCACCCTGTCGTTTGAAGTAGGACACATTCCATGGTCGGAAGTGATGATGATATTCACCTTGCTGGCAATGGGAAGGTTTTTTACCTGGTTAATAAAAATTCCAACGAGGCTATCGAGTTGGTTTACCATCGAAAGAGTTTTTCGGTTATCGGGACCGAAATAATGTCCTGATTTGTCCGGTTCGTGTATATACCACATAATCAGGTGAGGACGTTTTTCTTCGGGAAGGTTAAGCCAGGCAATCACTGTATCAATGCGCTGGCGGAATGGGAAATCCTGTTCATAGCGTTTCCAATAGTAAGGGCGGATATTTTCGATAGCAACTTCCGAACCAACCCAAAAGTAGCTGGCTGTTTTTATACCTTGCTTTTCAGCCGTTACCCAAATAGGTTCGCCACCGTAAAAATAGGTATCTTCTCTTGAATTATCAGTCATTGAATATGTTTTCCCTGTTTTTGGGTCAAAAAAACCATTGTTTACAATGCCGTGATGGTCGGGATACAAGCCGGTTGCCATTGTATAATGGTTTGGAAAAGTTACCGAAGGAAATGAAGGGCGAAGTGAATAAGCTTTTACTCCCTGGCGGGCAATATAATCGAGGTTGGGCGTGGAAGTTTTTGAAGGATAATCCCAGCGGAATCCGTCCAACGATAACACAACAAGATATGGAACGTCGGGTTTACTGCTTTTTTGTGCAAAAACGCCGATGGATATCAGCAGGGAAAAAATAAATAAAAAAATTATATTTCGTTTCATATTCATAACTATTTTGCCAACAAAAGTAAGTAAATGAATTTATAAATTGATATTCTCTAATCAAAAAAAAGAAAGCCGCAATCGCGATGACTGACGGCTTTCAAAAAAATGAAACACTTTTATTAAAAAAAATGAAGTTTAGAAATCAATTCTTATGCTGGCATTCCAGGTTCTTCCGAAACCATACCATCCTTTGGCATTGTCAATGTCGTGTGAATAAGTGCCATCTTCCAAAACGGGTACATCCGTAGCATCGGCAATATAAACTTCATCGAGCAAATTATTGGCATTGATACGGAAAGTGAATCCTATTTTTTCCATACGATAAGTGTAAGAAATACCTGCATCAAGCAGCCCATAAGGATCAAGCTTGGCTGATTGTCCCCTGTCGTTTTCATTTTGACGGGCTGAAGGATCAAATTTTGCATAGTTATTAGTATAATAGGAATAGGTAGCATCAAATCCTAAACCAAAACGGAATTTGTAGTCTGCACCGAAAGCAAATGTGGTTTGGGCTGCATCGCCTACGCGGATGTCGTTGGCGTAAACATTAACAGTACTAACGGGATTGTGATTTTCATCAAAAATACGTGCAGTTACATCATTTTTCCATTGCCAGTCGCCAATTGAAGCCATTGCTGAAAGTTTGAAATCTTTTACGGGTTCGGCATTAATATCTATTTCAATACCATTATGTAAAGCATTTTGTCCGGTTATGTTGGCAATTAATACCAATCCTGAAGGAGAAGTCCAACTTTGCTGGAAAGCTTTATCTATCCACTGGGTAGAATAAAGGTTTACATTGGCAGAAATAAATTTCCAGTTCAATCCATAACCAAGTTCCATGCTGAATACTTTTTCATTTTTAATGTCGGAAGCAAGGTCATTTTTGTAATTAACAAAAATATTGCCCAGAGTAGGGGGACGTGTAAAATAACCGGTATTAAAGAATATGTTGTTGTATTCGTTAATATTATAATTGATACCACCTTTTACGGTATATCCAACATAGCTTTTGGTAGGAGATTCTTGTCCGGGATATCTTGCCAGCAAATCACTTGCATCATTGTAAGTTATTTTATCAATAGTGATTGGAACAGTCATGGTCTCGGCTATTGCCTTGATATTGGCATCGCTGTAATAGCTGAAACGATCCACTCTTTTAAAACTTGTGTTGCTTACACTTCCTGCTACAAAAACCGAAAGGTTGTTTTTTGAATACTCAAGTTGAGCAAAAGCACCTTCCCAATAAACCTGGCTGTCGTAATCGTAACCAATTTTATCATCGGCTTCTGCTTTAACGATTGGATGATTTTTATCGGTATTAATATCAAGATAATAATCAGCACCAAGTAAGCCATAAACTTTCTGATAATGCAGCCCTTTATAATAACGAAGATCAACTCCGGCTACAAGTTTCAGGTTATCGTTAAAAGTATGTTTTAAGGTGGAAAGAAATCCGTACCAGTTGTGTTCGTTCATGGAAGCGCGACGGATGATTCCGGCTTTGTACTTGCCATCGCTATCGGCAGTATTGCTGAAAGTAATCACCGTATCGTTTCCTAAAGCATTTTTGAAATGATAGGTAAACGAACCTCCTGAATTGTATTTATAAATGCTATCAATCAAAAGTGTATGATCTTTTGAGTTTCGGAACGACGACAAATAAACTTTGTTGGTTTTGTCTTTTGCATCTTTCCATGCGAGGTTTCCGATATCGCCCGAGCCGCCTCCACGACCAAAGGAAGCATAAACCGAAGTTGCCAAAAACGACTTATCAGATATTGTCCAGTAGTGGTTCAGTGCGTACTGTGGTTTGTGGTAGAAATTTTTACGCATGGTGTATTCGTTACCATTCAGGTAGCCCCAGTCGGAATTGTATTTTTTCCCATAGCTGTCGTATTTTTTTATCGTTTCCTGAGTGCTACGTTGTCCGTGCTGCTGAGGAGCGCCAACGGCTGTAAGTACCAGCATGTGTTTTTTGTTGAATTCCTTAGTGATAGAGCCGAAATATGACCAGGCATCAGTCCAGGTTTGGTCAATATATCCGTCGCCTGTAGTACGTGAACCGGCAACGGTTATTGCCCAACCACCTTTCATGCGACCTGTAGAAAGTGTTAAAGCATTTTTAAGGTAGCCGTCGTTTCCAACTGAACTGGCAAAAACGCCTCCTTTTTTAGCATCGGTAGTCTTTGTAATGATGTTCATGGTACCACCAACAGAACTTATGGCAAGTTTTGAAGCTCCCAATCCACGTTGAACCTGTAAATCACGGGTTGCATCGCTTAGTCCTGCCCAGTTCGACCAGTAAACCCAACCATTTTCCATGTCGTTTACCGGAATACCATTAATCATTATAGCAGTATTTCGTTGGTCGAAGCCACGAACATTGATACGTGAATCGCCAAAACCACCACCGGAACGAGTAACATAAACCGAAGGTGTTGTTCTTAAAATTTCCGGAAATTCCTGGTTACCTACTTTTTTCTCGATAACATCTGCTTTGATGGAGGAAACAGCAACAGGAGTCTGCCTTTCGATGGCTATGGAAGAAATTACCTGCACACCTTCCAGTCCCAAAGCATTGGTTTCGAGGGCAATTTTGCCAAGATTCACTTCACCCTTGATCTTAACTGTAAGTGTTTTGGAGATGTAACCTACATAGGAAACGATGATATCAGCCTCAGTTTTTTGCACTTTTAGTGAAAAACTGCCATCGAGCCCTGAGGAAGTACCCGTAGAACTTCCTATAACCATGATGGTTGCTCCGATAAGCGATTCATTTGTCTTTGCGTCGAGAACGCTTCCTTTAAGGACTCCCTGAGAGAACGTTGTTGTTACAGCAAAGCACATGACTGTAACCAACAATAAAAGTCTGTAAACCTTTTTCATAAATTGACGATTTAATTAATAATTTGATATTGCTAATATATTAAAGGTAGAAAACAATTCTTCATTTTTTTAAGTAAAGTTTTAACCCTTTATTCACAATTTTTAAGTAAAATTAGAAAGTAAACTCAAAAAACAGATAAATACTATAATAAATAATTGTAAAATAATTATTAACTACAAATATAAAATAATTATATATCAATGGTATATTGCATTTAGTATCTATTCAACTTGCATTAGGAAATGGTTACCAGGATTTTTTTATTTTTGCACTTCCTTTTCCTAAAATAGGAAACGTTTATATAAATAACAGAAAAATAGAATGAAGAATATCCCGAGCCAGTACAATCCCTCAAAAACAGAAGACAAATGGTATGCTTTGTGGCTGGAAAAAAAGTTTTTCAGATCAATTCCCGACCATCGCCCTGCTTACACCATAGTAATTCCGCCTCCTAATGTTACAGGTGTTTTACACATGGGGCACATGCTTAATAATACAATTCAGGATATTCTCGTACGTCGTGCACGAATGCAGGGGAAAAATGCCTGCTGGCTTCCCGGTACCGACCATGCAAGTATTGCTACTGAGGCTAAGGTGGTTGCCAAATTGAAAGAAGCAGGAATCAGCAAATCGAGCCTTACCCGCGAAGAGTTTCTTACCCATGCATGGGAATGGAAAGAAAAACATGGAGGTATCATTCTCGAACAATTGAAAAAACTGGGTGCTTCCTGCGACTGGGAACGCACTAAGTTTACCATGGATGAAAGCATGTACGAATCGGTAATTGATGTTTTTATTGATTTGTATAATAAAGGGCTCATTTACCGTGGTGTACGCATGGTAAACTGGGACCCGCAGGCACTTACCGCTCTTTCGGACGAAGAAGTTCTTTACAAGGAAGTGCAGTCGAAACTGTATTATCTCCGTTACCAGATAGAAGGTACAACTGACCAATGGGTTACCATTGCCACCACCCGTCCTGAAACCATATTAGGCGATACAGCCGTTTGTTTTCATCCGGAAGACGAACGTTTCATGCATCTCAAAGGAAAAAGAGTGCTCGTTCCTCTTATCAATCGTAGCATACCCCTCATCACCGACGAATATGTTGATCGTGAATTTGGTACCGGTTGCTTGAAAATTACACCGGCACACGACATCAACGACTATAACATAGGCATAAAGTATCAGTTACAAAGTATTGATATATTTAATGATAATGGCACACTCAATGAAAGTGCACAATTGTATATTGGAGAAGACCGCTTTGCTGTCCGCACAAAAATAACTGAGGAACTGCAACAAAAAGGGCATCTGGTGAAAGTGGAAGAATATGTGAATAAAGTAGGCTTCTCTGAACGTACCGATGCGGTGATTGAACCCAAACTTTCGCAACAATGGTTCATGAAAATGAGCGAAATGGCAAAACCAGCCCTCGACGTTGTAATGAACGATACCATACAGTTTCACCCCGAAAAATTTAAAAATACTTACCGGCACTGGATGGAAAATGTGAAAGATTGGTGCATCAGCCGTCAGTTATGGTGGGGACAACGTATCCCTGTATACTATTTACCCGATGGAAAAATGGTAGCTGCCAAATCGAGAGAAGATGCGTTGCAAATTGCAAAGGCAAAATTTCAAATTGCTGATTTGGAAGAAGACGACCTAAAGCAGGATGAAGATGTACTTGACACTTGGTTTTCCTCCTGGTTATGGCCCATCTCCGTTTTTGATGGAATCCGGTATCCTGACAATTCCGATATTAAATATTATTACCCTACCGACGACCTTATCACCGCTCCTGAAATTTTGTTTTTTTGGGTAGCCCGTATGATTATGGCAGGCTGGGAATACCGTAAAGAAATTCCGTTCCGTAATGTTTACCTGACCGGAATAGTTCGTGATAAATTGGGACGGAAAATGTCGAAACAATTGGGCAATTCACCCGACCCGCTTGAGCTTATAAAAAAATATGGTGCTGACGGCGTAAGAGTAGGTATGCTTTTAACTTCCCCTGCCGGGAACGACCTTCCCTTTGACGAAAATTTGTGTGAACAGGGAAGAAATTTCAGCAATAAAGTATGGAACGCTTTTCGCCTCATAAAAGGCTGGACTGTGGACAAAAACCTTTCCCAGCCGCTTTCTTCAAGTGTTCCAGTGCAATGGTTCGAAGCCAGATTACAACAGTCTGTAGCAGCGTTGGACGATGATTTTAGCAAATACCGGCTTTCGGAAGCACTAATGCGGGTGTATAAACTCATCTGGGACGATTTTTGCGCCTGGTATCTCGAAATGATAAAACCCGGCTATCAGCAACCCATTGACGAACTTACCTATGAGGCTACAATCAGATTTTTTGAACGTTTGATGAAAATTTTGCATCCGTTTATGCCTTTTATCACCGAGGAAATCTGGCACTTACTTGCTGATAGAGCGGACGATGATTGCATTACTATAGCTGCAATGCCCGTTGCACAACAGTGGAACCACAATTTACTGAAACGGTTTGAATATGCTGAAGAAGTGATTGTAGCACTCCGGAGTTTAAGAAAAGAGAAAAATATTCCTAACAAGGACAGCCTGCAATTGTATATCTGTAAAAATAACGGGCAACCCGATACTTTTTTTGATCCGGTAATCGCCAAACTTGCCAACCTTAGCGAAATTAATTATACTACCGAAAAAATAGAAGGAGCCCTGTCATTTGTAATCCGTAGTACCGAATTTTACGTACCGGTTACTGCTGCAGTTGACCTGACTTCGGAAATTTTAAAAATGGAAGAAGAACTGGCATATACCCGTGGGTTTCTTGCTTCTGTCCTAAAAAAACTGAGTAACGAAAGGTTCGTAAATAGTGCTCCTGAAAAGGTTGTTGCGATGGAACTCAAGAAACAGGCTGATGCAGAAGCCCGTATTAAAATACTGGAAGAACAATTGATTGCCCTGAGGAAATAAAAATCCGGGCAAAAAGCATAAATACTAAAAACCTCACCTTAAATATGGTGAGGTTTTTATTTTGAGATAAAGGCAGTGCCTACTGGTTGTTGTTTGCCGAGCGCAAAAATTTGAGTTTCTCCCCTGTTTTCCGCATTTTTTTGGGACACCCGCATAAAGTTTTGTAATTTTTGGGTACCCCAAATTGTTGGTTCTGCCATCACACGGCGTGAAATTGATGCGCTTATTCAGCTCCTATCCTGAATGCATCAAGCTGGAATCTCTTGTGATTTGCTTTCAACAAGCGAAGCGACTCACGAATACCTTTTTAAAAAAATATAAACATGAGTAATTTGTATCTTTGAATTACTGAAAACAGCGCCCTGAGTTAAATTTGAATTTCAGACGAGCTTTTCAACATTTCCACCAGCGATGGGTAAGTAAGTCGGAGTAATTGTGGCAATTCGGCAGGCGAAATCCATTTTACCTCCTGGATGTCTTCTTCAGTTTGAGGAACAGGCTTTTCATTACCTGTATGTTGCATGGCAAACCAATATGTTTTTTTCAGTACCTGGCTGCCACGATGCGGATAAATATGCCAGGTAGAAGGCAAGGGGTACAGCAGGCTGAGCCGGTTTAGCCCTGTTTCTTCCTTTACCTCGCGCAAGGCAGCCTCTTCAGGAGTTTCGCCTGGCTCAAGTTTTCCCTTTGGCAAATCCCACCAGCCCCTGCGGAAGATAAATAGTAACTGCCCTTTTGCATTGCTAACCAATCCACCGGCAGCTTCTATTATTGTAAACAAGGTACAAAAATCACCGAAATTGGTTTCAGCGCCCCGGTTTCCGGTACAATATAGGCTGTCGAACTGCGTTGATTTTTCAAATCCGAGATAGGTATCCCTGATTTCGTCAAGCGAAGCCGGAGTAAAAACAAATGTTTTTTCGTTAATATCCAATCCGCTGACGTTGTCGGAGAAATAAACAGCTTTCCGGTTGTTAAAAATTGTATACATTTGCCCCATGAAAATTAAAGAAGAGACTGCGTTAAAGACTGCTGAATTTTTATTGCAAATTAAAGCAATTAAATTAGATAATGCCAAACCCTTTACCTGGGCATCAGGTATCATCTCCCCTATTTACTGCGACAACCGCAAAACGCTCTCTTATCCTAAAATCCGCACTTACCTCCGTCAGGAGTTTGTAAAACTGATACAGGAAGAATTTGGCACCATTGATTTGATAGCAGGTGTAGCCACCGGAGCCATCGCACAGGGAGTTCTCGTAGCGCAAGAACTGGGATTACCCTTTGCCTACGTGCGTTCTTCAGAAAAAAAACACGGGCTGGGTAATGTGATAGAAGGCATAGCAGAAAAAGGACAGTCGGTGGTAGTGGTAGAAGATTTGGTTTCTACCGGGCAAAGCAGCCTTCATGCCGTTGAAGCATTGCGCGAAGCCGGGTGTACGGTGAAAGGAATGGTGGCTATTTTTACTTATGGTCTCAGTAACGCTACAGAAAATTTCGCCAAAGCCGCCTGCCCACTATTTACCCTTACCGACTACGACAATCTGATAAAGAAAGCTCTTGCCCTTGATTATATCAAGGAAGAGGATTTACAGTCGCTGATAAAATGGCGCGAAAATCCTGAAAAGTGGGCTGTTTAAGCAACCATACGCAAATACATTAACCTTTCCCTCACTACAATGACCACTTTGCAAAGCGATATTCAGCTAATAAATGCACCGGCAGAAAAGACGTTCAATTACCTTTCTGACTTTAACCATTTCAGTAACCTGATGCCACCCCAGATTACCAACTGGAAATCTACCACCGACAGTTGTTCGTTCACCATCCAGGGAATGGCAGATATTGCAATGCAAACCAAAGAGAAACATCCATACAGCAAAATAGTCATTAGTTCAGGCATTCAGTCCAAACTTGCGTTCGATCTCATCATCAGCCTTACTGAAAATGATAATTCCCAAACGCAATCCTGCTTAACTTTTGAAGCATCGCTTAACCCCATGATGAATATGATGCTGAGCAAACCCCTGACAAACTTTATTAATATCCTGAACCAGCAAATAAAACTTGTTTGCGAACGCTTGTAAGGGTTACAGGCAAAACCGTATTTCCTTCATCTCACACAGGTATGCCTGCTGCTTTGTGTCTTCAAGCATAAGCCTGCCAAATTCGTCAATTCCGGTTATACGGGCAGAGATTCTTTTATTTTTGTAAATGTACTGTGCCAATTCACGGAAACGAAACAGGCAACGTAAATAATCTGAATCCAGGCTGTCCCACTTCCCGGTCTTCAGTTGTTCGTAACGCTGCATCAGGCGTTGCATCAGTGTATTGAGTAAGAGTTGTAAATCGTACTGAACACCTGTAATTTGCTTTAACGACACAGGGTTAGGTGCATTGCTTTTGAAAACTTCCTGATTAACATTCAGCCCGATACTTGCAACAGTGGCAGAAAGCGTCTCTCCCTGAACAGCATTGTGAATAAGCATACCTGCAACTTTCTTTTGGTTAATGTAAATGTCGTTAGGCCATTTTATCCATACTGTTTCTTTTACCAAAGCAGCCACTACATCGTGCACGGTTAATGCTAATGTTTTATTCAGAACAAACTGTGCCGCAGCCGGCAAAAAAACAGGACTAAGCACTACGCTGAAAGTTAAATTCATAAAAGGTTCGCTTTCCCAACTGTTGGTATTCATCCCTCTTCCGGCAATCTGTTTGTCAGTAATGACTACCGTGAACTCGGAGAATTTTTCTTTTGTAATATGTTCACAGGCATATACATGAGTAGAAGACAGTTCGGGCAGGTGCAGTATTGTAAATTGCATTTGTTCAGGATTTAATTACAGAAAACCGAAAGTGAAAATACAAATAAAATAATTTTTTTCGACACAGGGTATATCTAAACATAAATAAAACAAGGTTTTATTATGCCAATATGACAGATGGTACAATAATTGATAGTTCAATCTGTTTATTAAAGGGATATTGACTAACTTTGCGACAAAAACAACTGCATGCCCATCACCGAAACTGAAGCACTGGTACAAATTGCCATACGAGGAATACAAGAGAAAAAGGGAAAAGGAATTATAAGTTTAAACCTTACCGGAATAAAAAATGCTATCTGCGATTATTTTATCATCTGCAATGCAAACTCACGGCCCCAGATTGAAGCAATTGTAAACAATGTGGAAAAAGAGTTAAGGGAAACGGCAGGGGTTAAGCCCTGGTTCATAGAGGGAAGAGAAAATGCACAATGGGTCTTGATGGATTACATAGATGTTGTAATTCATATTTTTACCGACGATGCACGCGCATATTACGATCTGGAAAACTTGTGGGCAGATGCCGGTATGAAAAAATATTCCTCAGAATAAAACAAATGCAAACAGAATTACAACAACACTACAAGCAAATTAATTTTGAAAAAAATCCATGAAAGAAGAGTTAAACGATAATAAAACCGAAGAAAAAAAGAAAAAAATCGGTCGCTCTTTCCCTCCGCAAATGCCAAAAGGGGTTAGGCCTAAAGGGAAAATGAATTTCTACTGGATCTGGATTCTTCTGTTAGCCCTGTTTTTTATTTTTCAGTTCAACAGCTGGAATGGCGAAACCAAAAAAGTGGACTGGGGCAAGCTGAAAGAAATGATAACAGCAAAAGATGTTCAGAAAATTGTACTGGTAAACAAAGAGTTTGCTGAAGTATACATTAAAAAGGACAAACTTTCGACAGATAAATACAAAGATGTCAGAAGTAGAAAAACAAACACTTTTGGTACTGGTACTGCTACACCACAGTATATTTATACCATAGGGTCAGTTGAAAGTTTTGAAAACGACATCAAAGAAGCCCAGAAGGACCTTCCCGAAACTGATAAGATATATGTAATTAACGATAACCGCCACAACTGGGGGTCAGATATTTTAAGTTGGGTTTTACCAATAGCTTTCTTCATAGCAGCCTGGTTTATCATAATGCGGATAATGAGCCGCAGCAGCGGTGGCGGTGGCGGCGGCGCTATTTTCAATATCGGAAAATCAAAAGCACAATTGTTTGATAAAGATACCAATGTTTCAATTAATTTTACCGATGTAGCCGGGTTAGAAGAAGCCAAGGTGGAAGTGATGGAAATTGTTGATTTTTTGAAAAATCCGACAAAATACACCAGTTTGGGCGGTAAAATTCCCAAAGGCGCATTGCTCGTAGGTCCTCCCGGAACCGGGAAAACCCTTCTTGCCAAAGCAGTGGCTGGAGAAGCTAAAGTCCCCTTCTTCTCCATCTCAGGCTCCGATTTTGTGGAAATGTTTGTAGGTGTGGGTGCTTCAAGAGTAAGAGACCTGTTTAAGCAAGCCAAGGAAAAAGCTCCCTGTATCATTTTCATTGATGAAATTGATGCCATAGGACGCGCCCGTGGCAAAAATGCCATCACCGGTGCTAACGATGAAAGAGAAAATACCCTTAACCAATTACTAACCGAAATGGATGGCTTCGGAACCAACCAGGGAGTCATCATTTTAGCCGCTACCAACCGTGCCGACATCTTAGACCGAGCATTGCTCCGTGCAGGTCGCTTCGACCGCCAGATTCATGTAGAACTTCCCGACCTCGAGGAAAGAAAAGCAATTTTTAAGGTTCACACAAAAAACCTTAAAATGGACGAAACCGTCAATACCGACTTCCTTTCAAAGCAAACTCCGGGCTTTTCGGGAGCCGACATAGCCAACGTTTGTAACGAATCGGCACTCATAGCTGCCCGTAATGGCAAAACCAGTATTGACAAACAAGATTTTATGGATGCCATTGACCGTATCATTGGTGGATTGGAAAAGAAAAACAAAATTATCTCGGCACAGGAAAAAAAGGTAATTGCTTACCACGAGTCAGGTCATGCTGCAGTAAGCTGGCTACTCGAATATGCCCACCCTCTTGTAAAGGTAACCATTGTGCCAAGAGGCAAAGCTCTGGGGGCTGCATGGTATCTTCCCGAAGAACGCCAGATAACTACCTACGAACAAATGCTCGATGAAGTAACTTCAGCACTTGGCGGCAGGGCTGCTGAAGAAGTTTTCTTCGGAAAAATTTCAACCGGCGCCCTTAACGACCTTGAAAAAGTTACAAAACAGGCTTACTCTATGGTAGCTTTCTACGGATTAAACCCCAGAATAGGCAATATCAGCTTTTACGATTCCTCAGGACAAGCTGAGTACGGTTTTACAAAACCCTTCAGTGAAAAAACTGCTCAAATCATTGATGAAGAAATTAGCAAACTGGTAGAATCTGCATACCAAAGAGCAAAAAAACTACTTAACGACCACCAGGAAAAATTAAAACAATTGGCTGAAATTCTTCTGAAAAAAGAAGTGATTTTCCGTGAGGACCTCGAAAATATTTTTGGGAAACGCCCTTGGGAAGATGAGAAATTGCTGATTGAAAGCGAAAATGGTAATGGAGCCAATACCCTTCCCAGTCCAGAAATACTTGAAAGCAAGCTTACTGCCAATAATCCACAGACAGATTCTCCTACCGGTAGCACTATAACTCCGTCAGATGAAAGCCCATCCGAAACTCCAAACAACTGACACATGGAAGAAAGTACATCAAAAGAAAAAGTACTGAAAAAAATCAGGAACGCACTGATTTATAAGAGCGATAACCCTTTTCCCAAAACAGATTTCGATTCGGAAATTTATCAGCCAATGGATGATGCTCCTGAAATAATTTTTGCCGAAGAACTTACCCTGGCGGGCGGCAATTTTATTTACTGCGAAAATGAATCAGATCTGATAATGCAACTCAGGCTTTTCAGTGAAGAAAAGAACTGGCAGCCTATTTTCTGTTTAGACGAAGCCCTTCAGGAACTGCTTACATTTGCCAAAATACCCTATACCTTTGAAGATAAAGATTTTCATGATCTGAAAACTGCATGTACTCGTTGCGAATACCTGATAGCACGGCACGGCAGTGTAATGGTTTCATCGAAGCATACCTCGGGCAGAAGGCTCAATGTTTTTCCGGAAAACCATGTTGTAATTGCCTACACATCACAAATACTTCCTGATTTGAAACAGGCACTCATCACCATTAAGAACAAATACAACGGAAACCTTCCCTCTTTTATCAGTGTAATTACCGGGCCCAGTCGCACAGCTGATATCGAAAAAACATTGGTAATGGGCGCTCACGGACCCCGGGATTTATATGTTTTTCTGGTAGAAGACAACGAATAATTCAATTCATACAAGGTATATGAGCAACCTGATTACCCGTACACTTACAGGAATAGTATTTGTCGCCCTTATTATCCTATCAGCATTATACAGCACGTTAGCATTTACTTTGTTGTTTTTTGTATTTACTATTTTAGGAATCAATGAATTTTATAAGCTGGTTGAAAACCATCACTACAAGCCTCTGAGATGGATGGGTTGCATCGGTGGAGCCTTAATTTTCCTATTGGTTTCGTTTTGTTTTTTGCATATTGTACCCATAAAGCTACTATTTCTTACTCCTACTCCCCTATTTGTGCTTTTATTTGCCGAGTTGTACCGTAAAAACGAAAATCCGATACAAAATCTGGCGCTGAGCTTTATGGGAATACTCTATGTAGCCGTTCCTTTTGCATTGATGGTATCGTTGTTTTATCCGGGTTTCAACTTCACAAACATAAATAATCATATTGTATTGGGCTATTTTCTGCTCGTATGGCTCAACGATACCATGGCATACGTTACGGGGATGACACTGGGTCGTACCCGGCTTTTTGAACGAATATCACCCCAAAAAACATGGGAGGGCACGATAGGCGGGGGAGTTTTTTGTCTGGCAGGCGCATACGTGTTGTCAGTGTTTTTCACGAATATGAATAGCTGGCAATGGATGGTTATGGCTGTTGTGATAGTGGTAACTGCCAACCTTGGCGACCTGACTGAATCGCTGTTTAAACGCAGTCTGTTCATAAAAGATTCCGGTACTTTTTTCCCGGGGCATGGGGGTATTCTCGATCGTTTCGATGCCGTTTTCGGCTCAGTTCCTTTTGTTTTTGCTTATATACATATTATTTTCAGTTAATTTCAGAAATTTTTTGCAAATTTGCAGTCTCTTTTTTATCTATAATTCATTTTCATGAAAATACACAAAGAAGGATATCGCATCATATTGTTTGCCCTGCTTATTATCGTTTCATTATTATTGCTTGTTAATTACACTTTCCCTTCAATAACCCCTATTCACTATCTGCTTTATTTAGGCAGTTTAGTTGTATTTATACTCATTGTTCGTTTTTTCCGCAGCCCTGTAGTTTCTGTTGAAATTAATGAAAACCATATTTTAAGTCCTGCCGATGGCAAAATAGTAGCCATAGAAGAAGTATTTGAATCGGAATATTTTCATGAAAAACGCAAAGTAATATCGGTTTTTATGTCGGTGAACAATGTACATGTAAATCGTTATCCACTATCGGGAATTGTGGTTTTTAAGCGCTACCACCCCGGAGCATTCTGGTTTGCCTGGCGGCCAAAATCTTCCACTGAAAACGAAAGGACAACAGTGGTTGTGGAAAATAAAGACGGGCAGCAGGTGCTTATACGGCAAATAGCAGGCGGAGTAGCCCGGCGAATTGTATGTTATGCAAGAGAAAACGACAATGTACGTCAAGGAGGCGAATTGGGATTTATTAAATTTGGTTCACGGGTTGATGTTTTTCTTCCCCTTACTGCTCAGATTGATATTGATCTGAATCAAATAGTTTGGGGTGCAAAAACCATTCTCGGAAGGTTCTCCTCGTAACATTAACATCTTATTAACAATATTTTTCTTTGTGGTATTGCTATTCATTATAAATTTGCTCATTATAAACTTTAATTTTATTCAACATGAAAAAATTATTTTTCGTTTTATCTCTCGTAGGAGTTTTTGCTATTTCCACAGTTATTTCTGCACAAAATGCTCCTAAAACACAAAGTCAGAAAGAAGTAAAATCAGAAGTAAAATCAGAAAAGAAAGCTGGTTGCTGCGATAAAGCCAAAGCTGGTTGCTGTGATAAATCTAAAGCTGGCGCTGTTAAAACCGGAGGTTGCAATCATGATAAAAATGTAAAATGCGATTCTAAAAAATGTTCAAAAGCTTGCCCAGAACATGCAAAAGCAATGGAAGGCGACGTAAGTAAACCTGTTACAAAAGATAAAACAGGCGAAAAAAAGTAAATCTTTCCATAAAGACTTAAGAGAAATCCCGCTTTACAGTGGGATTTTTTATTTTATAAAATGAAACCGTTGCAAAAGTTGTGTTTTATTCATTTTCCGACTATGCTCAAAATGACAATCTAACAGTAATCCGTTGCCAAACACCAAGCATTGTCGAAGTCTGAAAAGGTTCTTGCAACAGAAAATTTTTCTTCAAACTTATAAAAACTTTAACAGGTCAGACAGGGTAAAAATTTCGTAGGTTGTATTATTAGAATGATTTACATGGTTATAATTAAAAAAAACCTGGTCAATTCCGGCATTTTTTGCCCCAAGGACATCTACATCCAAATCGTCGCCCACCATTAAACTTTGCTCGGCAACGGCACCTGTCTGGCGAAAAGCGTAGAAAAAAATACCCGGATCAGGTTTTTTTATTCCCGCATCTTCCGAAGTAATGATACAGGTAAAATATTTTCTCAGATCCGATGTCTCCATCTTTTTGTACTGCACCTCTTCAAAACCATTGGTTATGATGTGTAAAACATATTTTTGAGAAAGATATCCCAATGTTTCATGTGTACCCGGAAATACATTATTTTTAAAGGGTAAACGGGCTAAATAGGTATCGGCAAGTCTTGTCGCCAAAGCAAGGTCATTGATTCCATAATCATTAAGCGCAAGCAAAAATCGCCGGACATGTAATGTTTCCTTCTGTATCTGCCCATTACGATATTGCTCCCACAACAAATTGTTGTAATGTTTATACACCTCATAAAAAGGTTCAAAACTTGCGATACCTCGTTGGGGTAATTGTTCAAAAACAAATATCTCACGGAATGTCTGTGCACTGCTAGTTTCAAAATCCCAAATAGTTTTATCCAGGTCGAAAAAAATATGTTTGTACTGTTTCATGCTCAGTTCAAAATGGGTGGCAAAAGTAGTGAAGAAATGTTTATAATTGATTTTTACCTACTTTTGCTTTTCTTTTATAATTTTTCTGAAAATTGAAAAAATCATTATTTATTTTCCTATTATTTAGCCCTTTATTATTGGTTGCGCAGGATACCCTTTTGTATATGCAGTACAATTTGCTTAACTATGGTAATTATACAAGTTACTGTACCACATCGAACAACAACATAAATAATAAAGATACTTATCTGCAAACTATTTTTTCATACATCAGACCGGACATTCTTACCGTAAATGAGATGGCAGGGAGCAATACAACTGCCCAGCGTTTACTTTACAATACTTTGAATTGCAATGGCACAACCATTTATAGTAAAGCTGATTATGTAAATACAAACGGTTCTGACCTTGTAAGTGCGCTTTACTACAATAATCTGAAAATAGGTATTGTAAACCAATATACCATACCTACAACCTACCGCGATATCTTAATTTATAAGCTTTTTTACAAATCGCCACAACTTGCCGTTAATCACGATACCATTTTTTTTGTAGTGATTGCCGCCCATCTTAAAGCAGGAAGTAGCACTTCTGACATGCAGGAACGAGCATTCGAAACCACTGCTCTCATGAATTACCTTGGAAGCCATTCTTTACATGCCAATCGAATTGTATCGGGTGATTTTAATTTGTACGGAGTTTCGGAACAGGCTTACCAGAATCTTATTAACCATTCAAACACCAACATACGTTTTTACGATCCTGTTAATAAGGCGGGCGAATGGAATGGAAATTCATTTTATGCTCCTTACCACACACAATCTACACATACCTATTCCAATGATTGTTTTGCATCAGGCGGGCTGGACGACCGTTTTGATTTTATCCTGGTTTCGCAAAGCATAATGAACGGCATCCAACAAGTGCAATGTCTTCCACAAACATACAAAGCCATCGGAAACGACGGGCTGCATTTCAACGATGCTATAATTGATTATCCCGTAAATAACAATGTTCCTTCTAATGTACTGGATGCGCTGTACAACATGTCGGACCATCTCCCAGTTACTATGAAGATTAAAATCAATCCCCCAGGAACAGGTATTGATAATCCACGAGAAATTAATTCCTTTGGGATTAATTTTTCAAACCCCGTACAAGAATCATTGTCTATTAAAATACAAACTCCTTCTACCCGGCAACTCGAAATAAAAATTCTTGCCATTACCGGTCAGGAATTTTTTACAAAAAAAACCAATGCAAACCCAGGAGAAAACCTGCTTATTTTTTCGGTAAGCAGCCTTAAAAAGGGTATTTACCTTCTAAAGGTTTCCGATGGCAGAAATATACTGGTTAAAAAATTGGTAAAAGAATAATACCTGGTAATAATTTATAAACATATATTATTCATTCTTATGATTTTCCTCAGAATACCAACCTGCATACATCATGTAGCTGTTGGCAATACGTTGCACCTGTTCTTCGAGGAAACTGTCATTTATTGATTTTACTTTTTTTGCCGGAACGCCGGCATACACACTTCCGCTTTCCACAATAGTATTCTCAAGCACCACTGCTCCGGCAGCTATTACCGAATTACTATGTATAACTGCATGGTCCATAATTATTGCGCCCATTCCAACAAGTACATTGTCGTGGATAGTACACCCGTGGATGATGGCTCGGTGTGCAATGGAAACATTGTTTCCAATAGTTACAGATGCTTTCTGGTACGTACAATGGATGATGGCTCCGTCCTGAATATTTACATTATTGCCGATGCGAATCGAATGTACATCGCCTCTTATCACCGCATTAAACCACACACTACAGTCTTCACCCATAACAATATCACCTATTAATGTCGCATTGTCGGCAAACCAACAATTGTTTCCATAAACAGGCAAAGTCCCTTTTATAGCCTTAATTAATGCCATATTTGCTATTATTTGATAACATTACTTTTATAAAATAACAACCGATATTTATATAATGTTTGATTAAACTTCCAAAGTTTCAATTTCTGTAAAAAAGTATCAAGTTTTAAATTTATAACTAAGATTTAATCAAGTTTTTACTGTAAAAACAATTAATTAAGCTAAATATTTTAATAGAACAGACTATACTTGCCTTCGCTTCTTCTTCAGGCTTAGTATCTGACCATTTTTTGATAAAACGGTAATAAATAATAAAAACTAAAATTTATTGTATAATTGAATTTGAATAATTTAAGAATAGGATACGGATTTTTGCTGATGTAACAGATTTTAATTCTGATAAGTTAGAATGATTTTCAGATATATCCGTTCTTATTATTCATGTTTGCATGAATAAAATCAGTCTTAAATTTATTTATAATTATTAGCGTTTATCCGCTTAAATTGTGAAAATCCGTGTTCAATTTTTTTCTGATATATGGCATTCTATTTGTCCAATTGCGCTTACGTTATTGAGAAAAATTTTTAAAAAAAAGAACCATTGCCAAGGAGAAAATTTATCCTACATTAGCAGTCTTCAATTATAGTTTTCTCAGAAAATTTAGCAAATGAAAAACATTGTATGTGCACTATTTGTGATGATTCTATCTGTTTTTTTGTCTTTTGGACAAAAAAATAACATCCTGGCTTTGATACCTCAGCCAAAGACTTTTATACAAAAAAATGGAAGTTTTAAAATCAAAGCCACTTTACAGATATTTACAGAAAACGGGCAACCTCAAAATACCAAATCGGCAAAACTATTTCTGGATCAGGTAAATTTGGGGTATGGTATCAAAGGAAATGTAAATAATAAAGAATCACAACATTCCGCCATTTTATTGAAAACCAACCCAGACAGCAACTATCGGGCTGAAGGTTACCATCTGACGGTAGAAAAGAAGAAAATAACCATTGAAGGATCGCCGCAGGGAGTTTTCTACGGGCTGCAAACTTTAGCTCAACTGGTGCAGCAAAACCAGAAAAAATTATCCGTACCTTGTTGCGAAATCATTGATTATCCTGAATTTTCGTGGCGTGGAATGCACCTCGACGTCAGCAGGCACTTTTTCCCGCTAAGTTTTATCAAAAAATACATTGACTACCTTTCCATGTACAAAATGAATACCTTCCACTGGCATCTTACGGATGACCAGGGTTGGCGGATTGAAATAAAAAAGTATCCCAAACTTACGCAAACCGGGGCATGGAGAAATTACACGTTGAATGGTCATTACAGCACAATGCCCCAACAATTTGATTCTACACGTTATGGCGGTTTTTATACACAGGAAGAAATCCGCGAAGTAGTTGACTATGCCCAAAAACGTTTTGTTACCATCGTTCCGGAAATAGAAATGCCAGGGCATGCGCTTGCTGCATTGAGTGCTTACCCGGAACTTTCCTGTAGCGGTGGGCATTTTGAAGTTATTGGAAACTGGGGCGTTTTTGAAGATGTTTTTTGTACCAAAGAAGAAACATTCACTTTTTTGCAGGATGTGCTTTCCGAAGTAATGGATTTATTTCCGGGAAAATACATACATATTGGCGGCGATGAATGTCCTAAGGAACGGTGGAAAAAATGCCCGGTATGTCAGCAAAGAATAAAAGACGAAGGGTTAAAAGACGAAAATAAACTGCAAAGTTATTTTATTGCAAGAATAGAAAAGTTTGTAAATTCCAAAAGCCGCTCCATAATCGGGTGGGACGAGATATTGGAAGGCGGGCTTGCGCCAAATGCAACGGTGATGTCGTGGCGCGGAACTGAAGGCGGTTTAGCAGCAGCAAAGCTGAAACACAACGTGGTAATGGCGCCAGGCTCTCATTGTTATTTTGATTATTATCAAGGTAATCCTAAATTTGAGCCTTTGGCAATAGGCGGATTTATCCCTGTGGAAAAAGTTTATCAGTTTGATCCGATTCCCGCAGGCTTAAATCCGGAAGAAAATAAATACATACTCGGTGGCCAGGCAAATGTTTGGACAGAATACATTCCCGATGGCAAACAAGTAGAATACATGATTTTTCCACGTATGTGCGCCCTTTCCGAAGCATTGTGGACTTACCCTCAAAATAGGGATTTTGAATCGTTCAAAAAAAGACTTTTATCCCATCTGAAATTATATGATCATTTGAATATCAATTATTCAAAAGCGATGTTTGCATTAAAGTTCCAGGTTTCTAAAGGAAAAGCTCCGCTGACGGTTACTCTGGCAGGGGAGCCGGGAATTGAAATCAGGTATAATACGGATGGTTCGGAGCTGACAGGAAAAACTATCCTGTATTCTTCTCCAATTTCCATTTCCAAAACTTGTTTGTTGCAGGCAGGTAATTTTTCCGGAGGAAAGTTATGCAGCCCGGTTTTAAGCCAGCAGTTTTATGTAAATCCGGCTACCGGAAAAAACGTAACCTTAACCTATCCTCCTCACGAAAATTATAATGTTGGCGGAGCAGCTACCCTTACCGATGGAATTTTGGGTAGAATTCCCTGGTATGGTGGCGAATGGTTAGGCTTTAATGGAAAAAACTGCGAAGCAATTCTTGATCTGGAAAAAACAACAAAAATTTCCAAAGTCATTGTGGATGTTTTAAATGCAGAAAGTAGTTGGATCTATCTGCCTAAAAGCATCGAAGTTTTTATTTCACCGGATGGTGTTAATTTTACTTCTGTAAAAAAAATTTCCGAAAAGGAAATAGTGGAAATGCAGCGTAAAATGATTTTGGAAACCGATGGTTTACAAACAAGATATCTGAAAATTGTAGTGGAAAACAACGGAAAAATTCCGGATGGGAAACCTGGTGCCGGTTACGACGCTTGGTTGTTTGTGGACGAAATTTTGGTAGAATAAACCGTTTCGCTAAAGTGTAGAATTCAATAATTTTCCTGAATTCAGCAACTTTTCCACATATTTTTCCCTCAGAGCGATTTCCAGAACATGCATGTAATTAAAATTATGCATATCCGTGCCTAAGAAATCTACCAGACCTTTGTCAACAAGTTTTTCTGCAATTTTTTTAACAGTAGCATTGTAGTATCCCCCCAGCGAAATAGTATTTATTTGCAGAAAAACGCCTCTCTCCTTTAACTCCTGGAATTTATCCAACTCGTTAAACCAATAGGAATACCGTTCAATATGAGCAAGAATCACCTTATAGCCGTCAATTTGCAAATCGAAAATAAATTGTTTCAGGTTGGGATGGGAATTATAATAGGAAAGCTCCACAAGAACATAATTATTTCCAAAAGTCATCAACTTGCCATTTTTGTATTTTTCCTCAAAACGATCATCCATAAGATATTCGGCAGCAGCTTCAATAATTATAGGAATTCCAGCGTCTTTTACACCTTTTTTTACTTTTTCCAGCCCATTAAGAATAATTTCAGGGGTATTAGTAAAAAACTCTCCTTGAATATGTGGGGTGGTAATCAGTTTGCGGAAGCCCAGTTGGCTCATCCTTCGTATCAGGTCAACGGACTCTTCCAAGGTTTTCACCCCGTCGTCTATTCCCGGAATGAGGTGTGAGTGCATATCAACTCCCAGCAACCCCATGTCAAGCGGCTGCGTTAACTTTTTCTCCTTAAACAGATTGTTCAGTAAATTCATTATCTTATGGTGTGTCCTCGCTCAACTTGTACTGTAATAAATTATCTTTTAACATATTGCTGCTCATAATATTTTTGATAATCACCCGAAGTAAGATGGTTGATCCAGTCTTCGTTAGCCAAATACCAGTCCACCGTTTCTTCAAAACCTTCGGCAAAGCGGATGGTTGGAGTCCAACCCAATTCCGTGTGTAATTTAGTAGCGTCAATGGCATAGCGGAGATCGTGTCCGGCACGGTCTTTTACGAAAGTGATCAACTGAGCAGAAGTTCCTTCCGGACGACATAGTTTCTTGTCCATGATTTCGCAAAGTTTTTTTACCAAATCAATGTTTTTCCATTCGTTATTACCACCAATATTATAAGTTTCACCATTTTTCCCCCTATGAAAAATCAGGTCAATGGCTTTGGCATGGTCTTCCACATATAGCCAGTCGCGTACGTTTTCTCCCTTTCCATACACCGGTAAAGGTTTGCTATGCCGGATGTTATTGATACAGAGTGGTAACAATTTTTCCGGAAACTGGAAAGGGCCATAGTTGTTGGAACAGTTGGATACCACTATCGGCAAGCCGAAAGTGTGGTGATAGGCTCTAACCAAATGATCTGAACTTGCTTTGGATGCAGAATACGGACTCCTTGGGTCGTAAGCAGTTGTTTCCTTGAACGATCCTGTTTTGCCCAGAGAGCCATACACTTCGTCGGTTGAAATATGGTAAAAACGTTTGCCTTCCATATTATCTTTCCAGATATGCCGGGCTGCATTCAGCAGGTTGACGGTTCCCACTATATTTGTAAAAATAAATTCATTAGGATTAGAAATGGAACGATCCACGTGCGATTCAGCAGCAAGATGAATTACCCCGTCGAACCGATATTTTTCAAAAAGCTCAAAAATGTGTTTTTCGTCCACGATGTCGGCTTTTACAAACTCATAATTGGGTTTGTTTTCCACATCTTTCAGATTTTCAAGATTACCTGCATACGTTAGCTTGTCCAGGTTGATAATTTTATAGTCGGGATATTTATTTACAAATAACCTGACTACGTGTGAGCCGATGAACCCGGCACCTCCGGTGATTAGCAGAGTTTTCATTACTTAATAGATTTATATGTTACTATTTACTTGATTTTTACCGTTTCAAAAGAGCCTGTTCCCATTTCCATGCTGAGAAGGTCATATCGTCGAGGCTAAGCTCTGCTTTCCAGCCCAATTCCTGGTTGGCAAAAGTGGTGTCTGCCCAAACTTTTTCTACATCTCCCTGGCGGCGTTCCACGATTTTATAATTTAATTTCTTTCCTGAAGTCTTTTCAAACGAATTAATTACTTCCAGTACAGAAAATCCGTTACCGGTTCCGAGATTGAAAATTTCAAGAGCTTTTTTGGTTTTACCGTTAAGCATTCTATCCACTGCAACCACATGTGCTTTGGCAATGTCCACCACATGAATGTAATCACGGATGGGTGTTCCGTCGGGAGTATTGTAATCGTTGCCAAACACACGCAAAAAATCCCGTTTTCCGATGGCTGTCTGGGTAATGTAAGGCATCAGGTTGTTGGGCACACCGATGGGCAATTCGCCGATGAGTGCCGAAGGATGCGCACCAATAGGGTTAAAATAACGGAGAGCTATTGCTTTAAGGTTGGTTACGGCAATTGTATCGCGGATTATCGCTTCCGAAATTTGCTTGGTGTTTCCGTAAGGGCAAAAAGCTTCTTTGATTGGAGAAGTTTCCTTTACGGGAAGTTCATCCGGCTGCCCATAAACTGTACAAGATGAAGAAAAAACAAAATTATTAATTCCATTTTTTTTCATCCCATCAAGAATATTTATCAGTGAGAACAGGTTGTTCCGGTAATATTTTAAGGGTTCAGCTACCGATTCGCCAACAGCCTTAAAAGCAGCAAAATGAATGATGGCAGCAATATCTTTATTTTTTGCAAAGAAGTCGCGTGTTAGTCCGCTATCTGCCAAGTCAAACTTTTCAAATGCCGGACGGATGCCGGTAATTTCTTCAATATTATCGAGTACTCCTATTTCGGAATTACTGAGATTGTCAACAATTATAACCTCGTAGCCCTTGTTTTGCAGTTCTACCACGGTATGCGAACCTATAAATCCGGTACCTCCGGTTACTAATATTTTCATTTTTTTATTTAATAAATTTCAGTTTACTAATTTATGGACTTTCCCGTTTTCCAACTGATATTTTTCTTTGCTTTCGGGACACATTGCTATACCATTTTTATCAAAATTCAGGCGATAACCGTATTCACTCATCCACCCGATCTGTTTTGCAGGATTTCCAACCACCAGTGCATAGGCTGGTATTTCCTTGGTAACTACTGCACCAGCACCTATAAAGGCAAACTCTCCAATGTTGTGTCCGCACACGATGGTAGCATTGGCTCCAATGGAAGCACCCTGTTTAACAATAGTTTGCAAATATTGTCCTCTACGGTTTACTGAGCTTCTCGGATTAATCACGTTGGTAAAAACCATAGAAGGACCCAAAAAAACATCGTCTTCACAGATCACTCCGGTATAGATAGATACATTGTTTTGTACTTTCACATTTTTCCCAAGCACAACACCCGGCGAAACCACTACATTTTGCCCGATGTTACAGTTTTCGCCGATGATACAATTGCTCATAATATGCGAAAAATGCCAAATTTTAGTCCCCTTACCTATCTTACAATCTTTGTCCACGATAGCTGTTTCGTGCGTAAAAAACTCTTTATCCATAGCTTACTGATTATTTACAAATTCGAGTACCGAAGAAGTAATGAGGTTTAATTGTTCTTCATCCAGTTCGGTGTGCATGGGTAAGGAAATTACCGACTTGCCCAACATTTCTGAAACCGGAAAATCACCATCTTTGTAGCGTGGATCCAGATAGGCTTTTTGAAGATGCAGGGGTACAGGATAATAAATCATTGCCGGTATTTCTTTCTGCTGAAGGAATTCCTGAAGCTTATTCCTTTCAAATCCGGTGGTTACCAATGTGTATTGGTGAAATACATGGGTTGAATTTTTTGCCTGTTTGGGGGTTATCAATTTGGGATTTCCGGCAAATGCTTTGTCGTAAAAATCAGCAACAGCATTTCTTGCTTTCGCATAATTATCCAGATATTGTAATTTAACCTTGAGTATGGCAGCCTGAATACTATCTAATCTTGAATTAACTCCAATGTAATCATGATAATATCTAACCACCATACCATGATTAGCTACTATGCGAAGTTGTTTTGCCAATTCATCATCATTGGTAAAAACGGCTCCACCATCTCCATAGCAGCCAAGGTTTTTGGAAGGGAAAAAGCTAGTACATCCCATTTCTCCAATAGTTCCTGCCTTTTTACGGGTTCCATCTTTAAAAATGTATTCTGCACCAATTGCTTGGGCAGTATCTTCTATTACAAATAGCTTATACTTTTTTGCAATCTCAAGAATAGCATCCATATCAGCACATTGTCCAAAAAGATGTACTGGGACAATGGCTTTGGTTTTCGCAGTTATTGCTTTTTTTATGGCTTCGGGATTGATATTAAAAGTATCGGGATCCACATCAACCAAAACCGGAGTCAGACCTAACAATGCGATCACTTCTGCCGTAGCAATAAAAGTGAAAGTAGTGGTAATCACTTCGTCTCCGGGTTTTAAATTTAGTGCCATCATAGCAATCTGCAGGGCATCTGTTCCATTAGCACAAGGAATAACATGTTTTACACCAAGATATTTTTCCAGATCCGTCTGAAAGTTTTTTACTGCCGGACCATTAATAAAAGCCGTAGAATCTATCACTTCATGAATTGCACCATCTACTTCTGCTTTAATCTTTTCATATTGACCTTTTAGGTCAACCATTTGTATTTTCCTCATTTTCAATAAAAATTTATAAATTGTATAAAATCTTTGCAAATATAGGCTTTTTGAACCTTTTAAAAATATAACGCTGTAAAAAGCGTTTTATGTGTGTTTTTACTACTTTTGCCCTAATTATTAAAAATATGAGAATTAGATACTTCCTTTTTGTTTTATTTTTTTTTATTTGCCTTACATTCAATGCTTTTACACAGGTAAGTATAAAGGATTCAGCCATTAATGCTACTTTGATTCAGGCACATTATAGTTACCAGTTTCCCGGAGGCGATTTGGGAGACAGATTTGGAAACAATTCGTCAGTGGGAGGAGGAATTACATATAAATTTAAGAAAAACTGGGTTTTAGGGGCTGAGGCGTCTTTCATTTTTGGAGAAAAAATAAAAAATGAATATTCCATTTTATCAAATATTGCAACGAAAGAAGGTTATATCATTGATGCCAACGGAACTTATACTGAAATAAGAATGTTTGAACGTGGATTTCAAGTGGGTGGAACATTCGGGAAAATCATTCCTTTTTTTAGTCATAATCCTAATTCTGGACTAACTATTACATTGGGTGGTGGTTATATACAACATAAAATCCGGATAGAAGACCGCAATAATGCAACTCCGCAGCTTAAAAAAGATTATTTGAAAGGCTACGATCAGCTAACCGACGGCTTTTATGTGAATGGTTTCCTGGGATATGTTTATCTTGGAAATAATAAACTGGTGAGCTTTTATGCCGGAATCGAATATAATCTGGCTTATACGCAATCAGTAAGGGGGTACAGCTTCACAACCATGGAATATGACAACAAAAAACGTACTGATATTCTGACAGGAGTAAAAATTGGATGGATTATTCCTTTGTATCAACAGGCTCCGGCTAAATATTATTATAACTAACGTTTGTAAATATTTGTAGTTAAACTTATTCTAAAAGATTTAATGTCATTACTTTATAATTTTTTCATTTATACTTATTTACTTGCTATTCACATTTCTGCATTTTTTAATGCCAAAGCAAAAAAATGGGTACAAGGCAGAAAACAAATTTTTAGGCAATTTGAAAAAAATATAGATACTAATAAAAAAATTATTTGGTTCCATTGTGCATCTCTTGGCGAATTTGAACAGGGACGGCCCGTAATGGAGGCATTTAGAGAAAAACATCCTGAATTTAAGATACTTGTTACGTTTTTTTCACCTTCGGGGTATGAAATACGGAAAAGTTACAAGGGAGCCGATCATATTTTTTATCTTCCGATGGATACCCGTAGGAACGCCCGCCGATTTATCCGGTTTGTACACCCCGAACTGGTTTTTTTCATCAAATACGAATTCTGGTTCAATTATCTAAATTACCTTAAAATCAACAATATACCTGTTTTTCTTGTTTCCGGTATTTTCAGACCTTCCCAGCATTTTTTTCAAATATATGGGGGTTGGTTTCGCAGGAGATTGCAAAGTTTTAGTTATTTCTTTGTTCAGAATTCTGATTCTATGCAATTATTGCATCGGATCAATCTGGAAAGTGTTATTATTAGCGGTGATACCCGCTTCGACAGAGTTTTTTCCATTGCCTCACAAGCAAAAGATTTTCCCCTTGTGAAACAATTTGCCGACGGAAATCAGGTATTTCTGGCAGGCAGCAGTTGGCCTGCCGATGAAATACTTATCAACGAACTGGTGAAACAGGAAATTCCAGGATTAAAGTTTATCATCGCGCCTCACGAAGTGCACCCCGAACATATCAATGCATTACTGGAAATGTTACCAAAACCTGCACTTAAATTTTCAGAAGCCAACGAGGAAAATATCCATTCTACAGATATTCTTGTTGTGGATAGTATTGGGATATTATCAGGGTTATACCGATATGCAACAATGGCTTACATAGGTGGTGGCTTTGGAAAGGGAATTCATAATATTTTAGAAGCCGCAACCTTTGGCATTCCGGTTATTTTTGGAACACAATACCATAAATTTCAGGAAGCTATTGATTTAATTGCACTTAATGGCGCCTTTACTATTAAAACCGCAACAGAATTGCAAATGGTTTGCCAAAGCTTGCTTTTTAACAACGATGCTTACCAAAAGTCGGCAGATGCATGCCGTCAGTATGTTGAAAATAACAGGGGGGCTACGGATAAAGTACTTTCTGTGGCAGAATTGTATTTAAAATAACTTTATAATAACTACTAATACAATAAATTGCAGTTTATTCTCTATTTAATTTTTCTTTTTTTTACAGGCTTGTTTTCATTCATGCCTTTCTGGTTGCTGTACCGCCTTTCTGATCTTCTTTTTCTTTTACTTTTTTACGTTTTTCGGTACAGGAAAAAGGTAGTAATAAAAAATTTAGAGAATGCATTTCCTCAAAAAAATACTAAAGAAATATTCTATATTGCCCGCGGTTTTTATCACAATCTTTGTGATATCCATATTGAAAGAATTAAAGGATTCAGTATCAGCAAAAGAACAATTGTAAAACGATACAAAATCCTCAATCCTGAAATTTTACTGGCAAATTACAACAAAGGAGAAAGCGTCATAGCTTTGGCAGGTCATTGTTCCAATTGGGAATGGGGCGCCTTTGCAGGAGGGTTACAAACTATTCATACAAACATAGCATTTTACAAGCCTCTGTCAAATAGATATATAGATAATTTTATGCAAAGAATCAGGGCAAAATGTAAAACCAAGTTGGTTTCTATTTACACAACTGCCCGGACTTTTAAAGATTATAAAAATACTTTGTGCGTTTACCTTATGATTGCCGACCAAAGTCCTTCCAATGTGCAGAAAGCCTACTGGGTAAATTTTCTGCATCAGGATACAGCCTGTTTGCACGGACCGGAAAAATACGCCTGTTTGTACAATTTACCTTTGTATTTTCTTGATATTCGCAGAGTAAAAAGAGGATATTATGAAGTTGAAATACTAAAACTGATTGATAACCCGAATGATTACAAAGAAGGTCAGATTACAGAAAAATACATGCAGATTCTGGAGTCAGTAATTCGCAGAAGTCCCGAAAACTGGTTATGGTCGCATCGTCGCTGGAAAAAGAAACGTATTAATTCTCCTCTTTGTACATCGAATCAATAACTTCTTTATATTTTTCGGCTAACACTTTTCTTTTAATTTTCAATGTCGGGGTCATTTCTCCGGTTTCCACGCTCAATTCGTCGGATGAAAGAACAAATTTTTTAATTCGTTCAAAATGTGCAAGTTCCAATTGTAAATGATGAAGTTTTTCTTCATAAAGTTTCCTGATAAGTGGATGGTTTACCAGTTCTTTTCTTGAGCTGGTACGAATACCTTGTTCTTCCGCATATTTTTCAAGTAAAGAAAATGATGGAAAAATTATAGCAGAAATGTACTTTTTTTCGTTACCAATCACTGCTATTTGTTCAAAAAACGGATCATTTTTAACCAGTAATTCTAATTTCTGAGGAGCAATATACTTGCCGGAAGAGGTTTTGATAATATCTTTAATTCTATCAAAAACAACCAAGTGTATTCCATCAATAAGCCTTCCTGCATCCCCGGTATGGAACCAGCCGTCGCTAAAACTTTCGGTTGTAACCTTTGGTTTTTTATAATATCCCCTGGTAACGCCATTTCCCTTTACCAAAATTTCATCGTTTTCTCCAATTTTTACCTGAACACCAGGCATAAGACTACCGGTAGAAGTACGGTCGAAACCTTGATACGGATAACAACAAACTGTTGCTGAAGTTTCTGTAAGCCCATAACCATACATAATAAATATTCCTGCAGAATGGAAGAACTTAATAATATGGTCGGATAAAGGAGCTCCGGCACAAGGCATAAAACGGATTCTGCCTCCAAAAACATCACGACCTTTTTTCAAGACAATAAAGTTGGCAAAAAGATATTTCAGATGAAACCATAGGGGTTGCTTTTGATGTAACCGTTTTTGTTCCGACCTGATATATCCAATATTTAGCGCCCAATAGAAGATTTTTTTTTCAATCGGCTTACTCGTTTCGAGCAATGCCATAGCAGCTTCGTAGGTTTTTTCAAAAAAACGCGGAACGGCACACATGATGGTAGGTTTTACTTCCCGGATAGTATGGATTATATCCTTAGGGTTTTTCAGAAAATAATTGGTCATCCCTTTTGCAAGAACAAAGTATGTCCAAAATCTTTCAAATACATGGCTAAGCGGGAGAAAGCACATAGAAACATCTTTATGGCTTACATTCAACCGTTCATCATGAATTTGTACGGTATTCAGGATATTTTGCTGGTCGAGTATCACACCTTTGGGTTCTCCTGTTGTACCCGAAGTATATATAATTGTAGCAATATCATCGGGCAGCATATTCTTTTGCCGGCGTTTCAATTCGGCAGTAATGTTTTCATCTTTTTTGTTTCTGATAAAATCTGAAAAATAAACTGATTCTTCTCTTTCATGCAAATCAACAGCAGGATCGTAAACAATTATTTTTTTCAACGAAGGACATTTCCCCATAAGCAATAGCACTTTATCATATTGAATCTGTTCGCCAACAAAAACATGGCTTATTTCGGCTTCATCAATGATATACTTTGCATAAGCTGAAGATTCCGAGGCATAAATGGGTACTGAAATACACCGTGAAAGCATGATACCCAAATCGGACATTGTCCATTCCGGCATATTCTGTGAAAAAATACCAATAGTACTGTTTTCGGGCAGGTTATCGGCAACAAGAGCCCGCGCAACTTGTTCGATATTCTGCAAAAGTTTAGTCCAACTTATTCCTTCCCATGTATTTGAGGAAAGGTTCTTAAAATAAAGAGCATTCCGGTTTTTATACCGTTGTGCCTGTTCTTTGATTATTGATATATAGTCCTGGTACATAATGCAATACGATTAACAAATAGTAATAATAAGCACCAAAATTATAGATGAATATTACAATATTTTCCCCTGTGCAGTAGCAAAAATTGTTGTTTGCACATTGCAAAAGTAATAAAAAAAAGCATTATCTATATTATTGATTACCAATACGTATTCAAAATATAATTGTTTTACAAGTGTATAGTGAAAAAAGCAAAACCGGTAATGTTAGTTAAATTGAGTTATGTATTTTTACAATTTTAATCATGCCTATTATGTATAATAGTGTATTTTAATACATTACAATTCCAAATACAAAAATAAAATACAGATGTTCAAGTGAAATTTGCAGGAATTTATAATAAATTCGCAGCCAAATTTAAAAAGTGATTTACGGAAACAATAACCGAAAAAATTACCTGCAGGGGCTTACAGCAGCTTTACTGTGTTATGGGATGTGGGGTGTGTTTCCATTGTATTGGAAATTAGTTCAACAAGTACCTCCCATGCAAATACTTGCCCACAGGATAATCTGGTCAATGTTATTTTTGGGGCTTGGACTCGTTATTCTCAGAAATAAAAAGACATTTCAATATCTAACTTCCTATAAAACAATTGTATTGTTAACTATTACTGGTTTCATTATCGGTATAAACTGGCTTGTATACATTTATGCTGTCAACAATAATCACATTGTGGATGCCAGTTTGGGTTATTATATCAATCCTATGGTAAATATACTTTTGGGAATGATATTTTTAAAAGAGAGGTTAAGTAAAATTCAAGCTGTTGCGGTTGTTTTAGCCTTTGTCGGAGTAGGTATCATCACTTTCGATTATGGTAAACCTCCGTGGGTTTCGCTTTGCCTTGCCCTGACTTTCGGCATTTATAGTTTAATAAGAAAAAAAACTGCCTTTGATGCTTTACCGGGGTTATTTATTGAAACTCTCATGCTTACACCTATAGCCATCTGTTTTTTATGGTTATTGGAAACGAAAGGAAGTGTAGTTTTTCACTATTCATGGCAAACAGATATTCTACTTATATTAGCTGGTCCTGTAACGGCAGTTCCCTTGTTTTTTTTTGGATTTGCCGTACCCCGCATCCCTTTATCCACCATTGGATTTATACAATACTTATCACCAACAATTCAATTATTGATTGGGGTTTTTATTTTCAGAGAACCTTTTAAACCTGCATATTTTACAAGTTTTATATTGATTTGGCTGGGTTTAGCTTTGTACAGCTATAGTTTAATAAAAGGAATAAAAAAAAGAACAACGAAAATCGAGGCTAATTTACAGGAATCGTAAATAAAAAAGTACTTCCTATACCCACTTCGCTGTTTACCCATATTTTCCCATGATGCTTTTCAACAAATTCCTTACAGAGGAGTAATCCCAAACCTGTTCCTCTTTCGTCTTTTGTACCTAAAGTTTTAAATTTTTCGCCAACAATAAACAATTTAGCAATATCTTCCGGTTTTATTCCTGTCCCCTGGTCGGTAACCGATATCTGATGCTCCGTTGGAGTTTTCGCGTAGTGTATTTTTACATTCCCATCCGAGTAAGAAAATTTAATAGCATTAGATACTAAGTTTCTCAAAATAGTCTGAAGCATATTTTTATCTGCGGTAACAAAAGTTTGCGGTAAAATAGTTGTTGTTAGTATAATATTTTTCTGAACAGCCTGTAGCTTTGAAATTTCAATTATTTCGTAAACAAGGGAGTACAAATCAGTTTTTTCGGGTAAAAAAGAAAGTAACCCTGTTTGGCTTTGTGCCCATTGCAACAGATTTTCCAATAATTTTAAAGTATTATTACCTGCTTCTTTGATGCTGTTCAGGTAATATATTTTTTCATTTTCATCATAATCGTCAAAACCTTCCGTAAGTACTTCCGACAGTCCGATAATGGTTGTAAACGGGCTTTTCAAATCATGAGCAATGATGGAAAAAAATTGGTCTTTTTGTGAATTGATTTTTTTTAAATTTATTTCCGACTCAGAAAGTTTTAAATTCAATTGGTTTAACAGCTTTTCATAATTCTTCCTTTTTGTAACATCGTGGAATACAATAAGACTACCATGAAGATTGTGGCGTTCATCCATCAGGGGAGAAAATGTAATTTCGAACCAGTTTTGGTTAAATTGTTTAAGATATAATTCTATTCTGTATTCGGTGGTTATATCTTTATCTTTTATTTCAGTCCAAAGTGCCGGAAACACTTCAGGGTAATACTTTCCCAAGTCCTGATTATCAATTCCTAATTGCTTTTTAGCTGCAGGATTAAAATCAATAATTCGCTGAAAAGTATCCAACACAATCAGACTGTCCTGCATTTTCTCAAATAAAACATGCCTTGCAATGGGCGACAGGTCGAAAAGTCGTTTTTTTGAAATTCCTAAAAAGAAAATAATACCTGTAAAAGTGAATCCAATTGGGGAAATATCAAGTCCTTCCACCGGATTTAAACCTGTAATGTATAAAATGGTGGTAACGAAAGGAAAAACACTGGCAATAAATAAAAACCAAACCTGCTTGCGATAATGCATCGGAAACCGGTAAACAGATTGCAATAAAATAAATATTCCAACACAAACAAGCAATAAACTATAAGGAATTCCTATCCAAAATAACGGACCATGATGATATATTAATATATTTTCCTTTGCATAACTCCATGTAAAATTGCTCCATACCAAATGGTGGTAATCATTTGTAAAAGCAAATACTACCATAAGTATAGGAATTATCCATAATAATAGCCATTTTTTATTTTTAGTAATTGATTTTTCTCCTGTAAAATATAAAATAAAATACATAAAAAATACTCCTATACCCATATTGCCTATATATTCTATTTGCGACCAGAGTATCTTTTTTTCGATAGTTGAAACAGCCGATTCTATTGAAGCTGCCAATGCATATTCTGCAACAAAAAGCATTAAAAAAAAGAAAAGTAATCTGCCTGGTATGTATTTTTTATTAAAAACAAGCGTTGCTACCAAAAGCGACAGCCCGAAAGCAATAGCGAGAAAAATAGTATAAAAACTAACTATGAGCATCTTAATATTATTGTTTCTGTATTATATCGTATATTCAAAATATGAATTTACCAACTATTTTATAATTATAAATAAAAAAATATAGTGATAATATTTCTTTAAATTTTTACAAACCAGGATTATAAAAATTATCTTGCAAGAAACCAAATTTTTAACAATCGGTTACTTCCTTGCTTCCAGCAGCAGTTCGAGCATCTTAATAGCACAATCCGAAATTACTGTACCGGGACCAAATATGGCTACAGCACCGGCTTTGTACAGGAAATCGTAATCCTGCGATGGGATAACGCCTCCTACTATCACCATGATGTCTTCGCGGCCATTCTTTTTCAGTTCTTCTATCACCTGCGGAACCAGTGTTTTATGACCTGCTGCAAGGCTCGATACTCCAAGGATATGCACGTCGTTTTCCACTGCCTGGCGTGCGGCTTCTGCAGGAGTCTGAAACAGAGGTCCCATATCTACATCAAAACCTATGTCGGCATAACCGGTGGCTACCACTTTTGCACCGCGATCGTGGCCATCCTGACCCATCTTGGCAATCATGATTCGTGGACGACGACCTTCAATTTCTGCAAATTTGTCGGCCATTTCGCAAGCTTTTTTAAAGCTTTCATTGTCTTTGGATTCGGAGGAATATACTCCGGAAATTGAACGTATCACAGCTTTATATCTCCCATAAACAGTTTCAAGTGCATAAGAAATTTCACCAAGGGAAGCGCGTTTACGTGCGGCTTCGATAGAAAGTGCCAGCAAGTTGCCTTCGCCGGTTTCGGCAGCGTGGGTGATAGCTTGCAGGGCTTTTTGTACATCTTCATTGTTTCGTTCGGCACGAAGTTTTTGCAGACGTTTTATTTGAGCCTCGCGTACAGTAGTGTTATCTACTTCAAGGGTTTCGATGGGGTCTTCTTTTTCGAGGCGGTATTTGTTAATTCCAACAATGGTATCTTTTCCCGAGTCAATACGTGCCTGTTTGCGGGCAGCAGCTTCTTCTATCCTCATTTTAGGAATACCGGTTTCGATGGCTTTTGCCATTCCACCCAGTTCTTCCACTTCCTGAATCAAAGCCCAGGCTTTATTGGCTATTTCCTGAGTAAGGGTTTCTACGTAATACGAACCAGCCCAGGGATCAACCACACGGCAAACATTGGTTTCTTCCTGAATATAAATCTGGGTGTTACGTGCAATACGTGCCGAAAAATCTGTAGGCAAGGCGATGGCTTCGTCCAAAGCATTGGTATGAAGACTTTGGGTATGACCAAGTGCAGCACCCAGAGCTTCCACACAGGTACGGGTAACATTGTTGAACGGGTCCTGTTCGGTAAGGCTCCAACCCGAAGTTTGACAATGGGTTCGCAAAGCCATTGACTTTGGATTCATGGGATTGAATTGTTTTACAATTTTTGCCCAGAGCATACGAGCAGCGCGAAGTTTGGCAATTTCCATAAAGTGGTTCATTCCAATTCCCCAGAAAAACGAAAGGCGGGGAGCAAAATCATCAATATTCAATCCGGTGGCAGTACCCGTGCGAAGGTATTCCAATCCGTCTGCAAGGGTGTATGCCAGTTCTATATCGGCGGTAGCTCCGGCTTCCTGCATGTGATATCCACTGATACTAATAGAGTTGAACTTCTTCATGTTTTGAGAAGTAAACTCAAAAATATCGGCAATGATTTTCATAGAAGGAATAGGCGGATAAATGTAAGTGTTTCGAACCATAAATTCTTTCAGAATGTCGTTTTGAATAGTTCCGCTGAGCTTATCCATCGAAACACCTTGCTCTTCGGCAGCCACGACATAAAAAGCGAGAACGGGCAAAACGGCACCGTTCATGGTCATGGAAACCGACATTTTTTCCAAAGGTATCTGGTCGAACAAAATTTTCATATCGAGAATGGAATCAATTGCTACACCGGCTTTTCCCACATCACCAACCACTCTTTCGTGGTCGCTGTCGTAACCGCGGTGCGTAGCAAGGTCGAAGGCTACCGAAAGTCCTTTCTGCCCGGCGGCAAGGTTGCGGCGGTAAAAAGCATTGGATTCTTCCGCGGTGCTGAATCCGGCATACTGACGGATGGTCCAGGGACGCATTACATACATGGTGCTGTACGGTCCACGCAGAAAAGGCGGAATACCAGCGGCATAGTTCAGATGTTCCATGCCTTTAAGATCGGATGCTCCGTAAACCGGTTTTACGGGAATCTGTTCCGGAGTAAGCCAGTTTTTCTCAATTCCGGTTTGCTTTTCCCATTCTTCAAACGAACCGGTTTGCTCCTTGCTTTTATAATCTATGTCTTTAAAATTTGGACGCATTTTTATAAGTATATGGTTTCAAGTTTCTTGTTAAATATTATTTTTAAATTTTATATCCGATAGGATTACGTGGTTTTTCTTCTTCTTTCATCAATGCTTTAATTGCAGCGAAAACAATACGAAATTGTTCATCGTATTTTTCTTCCATCTCTTCTATTTTCTTTGCCAATTCTTTATGGGATAAAAGGACGGAACGCAGTTTTACAAAAGTTCTAACTACCTGGATGCTTACAGCAACTGCCTGCGAGTTGTTCAATATACTGGCTACCATAATAACACCATGTTCGGTAAAAGCGAATGGTAAATAAGGTGAATACTTTATTTTTTGGAGGTGGTCACAAACTGTTACCACCTCTTTTTTCTCATTATCTGTCAATTGAAACATAAATTCTGATGGGAATCTGTCAATATTTCGTTTCACAGCCTGATTAATTTTTTTGGTAGAAACTCCATAAAGCATTGCCAAATCAGAGTCAAGCATTACTTTCGCTCCTCTGATAAAGCAGATACAGTTAGCAATGTTTTCTTCATATATGACTGGCAGATTTTCCATCATGAATTAATTTTTTGATATCGCAAACTGCGACATCAAGATTTTTTATTCAATAACTCCCAAATACCTTTGAATTTTTTGTAAAAAATTAAGTGTATTGGTTTTAATATGAATAAAATCATCTACTCCGGCAGCCTTTAGCAAATCAATTATTTCTTTTGGATAACCGGCAAGGATGACTGTCCGTTCCGAAGCTTTTTCTTTTATCGCTTTTGCAATAGCTGGAGCAAATTCGGGATACTCATCATCGCTGCTACAAATTACAATAACCTCAGCTTTAGAATCTATGGCAGCTTTTACGCCTTCATCCACTGTTTTGAATCCCGGATTATCAATAATTTCATAACCGGCAATTCTAAAAAAGTTGGTTGCAAACGAAGCTCTCGCTTTGCGCATGGCAAGGTTTCCAATGGTAAACAAGAAAACTTTGGGCATGGGATTTCCTTCATTAACAAATATTTCTGTTGCAAGCCGGATTTCTTCAAGTTCTTCGGCAGCACGCGAAAATTCCAGTTTTTTGTAATTCCCCTTGCCATCAACCTTTCCGGTTGTAGCTTCTTCCTCTTGTATTTTATCTAAAGCTGTTTCGTTGGGATTGGGGTACTGGTTGGTTCCCAGTATGGTTACTTTCCGGTTGGCAATGTCATCTTCTTTTTTCTTTCTCACAGTTTCAATGGAATCCTGGATGAAGTTTTTCTGCACAGCTTTCATGAAACCGCCGAGTTCTTCCACTTCTTTAAACAAAGCCCAGGCTGCAGAAGCAATCTGATCGGTAATGCTTTCGATGTAATACGAACCGGCAGCCGGATCCACTATTTTGTTCATGTACGACTCTTCTTTCAACACAATCTGTTGGTTACGGGCAATACGACGGCTGAAATCGTCGGATGCTTTGTAAGCCACATCAAAAGGAGCAACGGCAAGCGAATCTATTCCGCCAATAATTGCCGACATAGCTTCGGTGGTTGTACGCAACAGGTTTACATGTGCATCGTAAACTGTTTTATTCCAGTTAAGTGTGGTTGCATGAATAAACATCTTTTGAGAATCCTTGTTTTCCGGTTTAAACTGTTCCACAATTTTCGACCAAAGCAAGCGTGCAGCACGCATTTTTGCAATTTCGAAAAAGTAATTGGAACCGACAGCAAACGTAAACTGCATTCTCGGAACAATTTTGTCTATCGAAATGCCTCTGTCTGTAAGTTCTGCCAGATAGTCAGCACCGGAAGCAAGGCTGAAAGCCAGTTCCTGAACGATAGTAGAGCCTGCATTGGCAAAAGTATTTCCGCTAACATTGATAACACGGAAACCTGGCAACTTCTTTTCAACCGCATTTACTATGTAAGCAGCTTCGATGAAGTTGTCTTCCTTTTCGCAATAAAATTTCCCGTAGCGAACCAAAAAGTTCAGCGAATCAAAATTCAATGAACCTTTTACTTTCGAAGCATTAATTTTATTTTCGTTAAGATATTCTACAAAAAGATCGAGCAGAGCTGGATATGATCTTGATGAGATAAAGTTAATCTTTATTTTCGTAAGATCAATATCTTTAAAAAGCGTATTGATAGCATCTCTATTGGTAACATTTTTTACACGAAAACCTATGGATTTAGCACCTTTTGCAATACATTCTTTTGCAATGGCATTAATTTCCGACGGATCTTCGCAATCAATATCCTGGCGAATTTCCCAACAATTACATTTGGTTTTATTTCCACGAACATAGGGTAATTCTCCGGGTATAGTTTGAGTAAATTGCAGATTTTCAATATCTTCTGCACGATAATACGGTTTTACATTGAATCCTTCCAATGTATGCCAAACGAGTTTTTTATCGTAATCGGCACCTTTCAAATCAGCATTAATCACTTCTTCCCACTCACTGGTAGATACCGGTGGAAATTCGGAAAACAATTTTGGGTTTGGTTTATTTGAATCCATAAATCGGTTTTTGTTTAAAAATAGCTGAAATTAAAAGCTATAAGTTAAAATAATGCGCAAAGGTAAGCAAAAAATGTTGAGCCCAAAATGTAAAAAGCATTACATTTATACTTAGTATAAAGAAAGTCATTAGCGATTGAAAAACCTTTACTGGAAAAACATTTTCAAGAACGTTTAATCATAGTGGGTTAAAAGTTGTAGTTAAAAATAGTTTATACTATTGGGAAACTGTTTTTATTGTACAGGAAAATCGAAATAAGTATCCGGATAAGGCTCGTTTATTAATCGGAAATGCCACCATTCGCAAGGGTAAGGTTCAAAACCGTATTTCATCATTATTTCGCGAAGCAACATGCGGTTAGCTCGTTGATTAATGTTAATGGTGGTATCCATAGGCCAGGAAATGGTTCCAAAATAATCGAAATAGCAACCCATGTCAAGTTCTCTTCCCTCTTCACCTGGTTTTAGTGAAATAATTGTTACGTCCACTGCACTTCCACGACTATGTCCAGATTTATCAGCAATATAGCCTTTGGCAAACAAATCTTCTTTCTTGACATCCGGATAAAATTCTCTTTTCATGATAGTATCATTTAGTACTTTTGCCCAACGCACAAAATGATCTACCGCACGTTGCGGACGGTAAGCATCGTACACTTTCAATCCCAAACCAAAATTTTTTAGTTTCTCCTGTATTTTTTGCAAGGCTGTAGCTGCTTCGCTGGTAAGGAAACAACGTTTTGAAATATAGCCATCTACTGGTTTCCCAACAAAATTGTGGCTACCTGTGTAACGCAAATCCAACACTATATCAGGAATTAGCTTTTTCACATCCAAAAAACCTTCGGGTTGGGCTTTGAGAAAAGAAGACAAGATTAAACCTAAAAACAATGGTAAAAACATTCTTTTCATAGCAGCTTATATTTCAGTAAATAAAAATATTATTTTACCAATGTCATTTCTTCAATCAGACGTTTGTCACCGGCAAATTTATCAATGATAAACAAGCAATAGCGAATATCCAAGGTAATATTACGGCACTGATCCGGATCGTACGTCAGGTCGCTCATCGTTCCTTCCCAGCAACGGTCGAAATTCAGCCCGATAAGCTGTCCGTCGGCATTCAATACCGGACTGCCAGAATTTCCTCCGGTAGTATGATTAGAAGCAACAAAACCCACGTGCATTTTACCGTCAGCATCGGCATAATCTCCAAAATCTTTCGACTGATAAAGTTGTTTCAACTTTGGTTCTACCTTATAATCATATATATCCGGATTTTCCTTTTCCATAATCCCATCGAGTGTACTGAACCAGTTATAAGTTACAGCATCCTGTGGATGGTAGCCTTCCACCTTGCCATAAGAAACACGTAATGTGGAATTTGCATCAGGATAAAAAAGACGCTTGGGTTGCCATTCCATTAAGCCCTGCATATAAATACGTTGCAAACTATCCAAAGTCCCTTCCCAACCGAAGGTTTTTGGCTTAAGACTTTCAAGATAATAACCATAAATACCTTTTGCTAATGCAAATGCAGGGTCATTTTCTATTTTTTTGACTCTCGATTTTTTATATGATTTTAAAAAAACCAAAATCTTGTCTTTAGAAGCAAAAACAGACTTATTGAATACATCTTCAGCCCATTTATTAAAATCTCCGTGGTATTTTTTGTTCGCTTCATCAAGTATGGATGGTTGCAAATTCTTATCCAAACCACTGTAATACATCGAAAGAAGTTTGGCAAAGACTTTTTTGTCAATATCCTGAGAATAATTTTTAAAAAAGCCCTCTGCCGAATTCCGATAATTTTCAATGGCTTTATCCAGAGTTTCCTGGGTTGTTTTTTCGTTTTTGCTAAGATTTACAAGTTTATCGAAACCGTAAGCATATTTTATTATTTCCACACCCAAACCTGCTTCAATAACATAATCAGTGGCAAGATTTAGCGGAGTAATTTCTTTGTAAACCTGTTCAAAGGCAGGAATCAGTTTACCATATTTTACTTTCAGTTCTGGAGTGCTGTTTGCCCATGTAATAAATTCTTTTTCCTGTTGCTGCTTTTTTGCGATGGCATTCAAACGATTGACGCCACGGGTTTCACCTATCATTTTCTTCCAATAATTGGCAACTCCGGCATCTTTTGCAGCGTACTGAAGACGAACTAATTTATCCTGATTCATAGCCGTTTCATAAATATTTAGGCGTTCACGGCGAAGCATGATACTTGGAGGATTTTCCACGTTGGCGGTCATATCCACTCCAAACGATGGAATATATTCCTGGGTGCTACCCGGATAGCCAAAAACGAAAGTAAAATCGCCTTCCTGAACTCCCTTGAGCGAAACAGGCATGTGTTTTTTAGGAGTATAAGGAACATTTTCCTTTGAATATTCGGCTGGCTGGTTATCCTTTCCGGCATAAATTCTGAAAACAGAGAAGTCGCCGGTATGGCGTGGCCACATCCAGTTGTCGGTGTCGCCACCAAACTTACCAATGTTAGAAGGCGGAGCGCCTACCAGACGAATATCCGAAAACACTTCTGTGATAAAAAGTAAATACTGGTTTCCGTAATAAAATGGCTTAATCCTTGCTTTATAATGCGTTCCATTCTCAGCTTCTTTTTCCAGCCTATCCATATTTTTTCCGGTAATTTCAGCGCGTTTGGCTTCGGTAAAAGATGGCTGCACTCCTTCGAGTACCTTTTGGGTAACATCTTCCATCCGGATAAGTAAAGTTACTGTTATTCCGGGATTTGGAAGTTCCTCTTCCAGCCGCTGTGCCCAAAAACCATCTGTTAAATAGTCGTGATTTATAGAACTTTGCCGCTGGATTGAGCCATAGCCGCAATGATGGTTGGTTAGCAACAGTCCCTGATCAGAAACGATGGCAGCCGAGCAACCACCACCAAACAGCACCACGGCATCCTTCAGGCTCGAATGGTTAACACTGTAAATATCGTCGGCACTGATACGCATGCCCATGTTTTTCATGTCTTTTTCGTTCAATTGTTCCAAAAGCAACGGAATCCACATGCCTTCGTGGGCAAAAGAGGAAAGAAAATTAAAACTTAAAAAGAGATATAAGTAGATTTTTTTCATGAATCAAAAATTTAGTAATAAAGGAAACAAAGATAAAATGTTATTGAATTGATAAAAAACTATTCAAAAAAAGATATGGTCAATGATTAAATAACCCGCCCTCCATTCCTAAAAATAATTGTAAATTTGGCAAAATTAAAAATTACAAAACTTTGGGGCAAAAAGCAATTACTATTTTACAGATTGACGTTAACGAACTCATTCGTAAATTGAATGCAGCATTATCGGAAGAATGGCTCGCTTATTACCAATACTGGATTGGTGCCCGGTTAATGGAAGGGCCCATGCGCAGTGAAATTGAACCGGAACTTCTTTTACATGCCACACAGGAATTGAACCATGCCGTTCTTGTGGTTAACCGTATCATTCAATTAGGCGGAACACCTGTAACTCATCCTGCTGAATGGTTCAAGCTAAGCCGTTGCGAATATGATGCACCTACCGACCCTTACGTTGAAGTGGTTCTTGAACAAAACCTGAAAGGCGAACGTTGTGCCATTGAACGTTACCAGGAAATTGCCGACTATACTAATGGCAAAGACCACACTACCTACCAGATGGCAGTAACCATTCTTAATGAAGAGTTAGAACACGAACAAGATATTGAAGATTGGATTAACGACATCAATAAAATGAAAGAAGATTTGAAAAAAATCAGGATGTAAAAGCCCAACTTCCGGTATGATTTACCGGAAATTTTTTTATAAACATAAATAAATCACATTGAATGATATGAAAGAAGCTATTGTTATTTTATGCGGAGGTGGACCGGCTCCCGGTATTAATTCCGTTATCGGATCGGTTGCTAAAGTATTCCTTAAATCGGGTTATCGTGTAATCGGTCTGCACGGAGGTTACAAATGTCTTTTTGCCGAAGCACCGGAAATGACCGATTTAACATTTGAATTTGCCGATCGTATTATGAACCAGGGAGGTTCTGCTTTGCGAATGAGCCGGCATAAACCTAAGGATACCGAATTCAATACCCGTTTTTTTACCGAAAATAACATTAAATTATTGGTAACAATAGGGGGAGACGATACCGCTTCTACAGCCAACCGTATTTTGAAATATTTAGCCCAGAACAATATAAAAATCCAAAACATCCATGTACCCAAAACTATTGATAACGACCTTCCCTTACCCGAAGGACAGCCCACTTTTGGCTATCAGAGTGCAAAAGAAGAGGGTGCACGTATAGCGTCCACAGTATATGAAGATGCCCGTACCAGCGGCAACTGGTTTCTCGTTTCGGCTATGGGTCGTGAAGCTGGTCATCTGGCTTTCGGCATAGGAGCTGCCTGCCATTTCCCCATGATTATCATTCCAGAAATGTTCAACAAAGTAGATGTAACATTCGACCGTATAATCCGACTTATAATTTCCTCAATGATAAAGCGAAAAATTCTTGGTATAGGGTATGGTGTTGCTATAGTAAGTGAAGGGGTATTTCATTTCATGAGCGATGAAGAAATCAACAACTGCGGAATCAGTTTTACCTACGACGACCATGGGCATCCCGAACTGGGGAACGTTAGCAAAGCACATATTTTCAACATTTTATTGCAAAATAAACTAAAAGAACTTTCTCTTGCCATTAAAAGCCGACCGGTAGAGCTTGGATACGAACTTCGCTGTGTACGTCCAACCGCTTTCGATCTTATGTATTGCTCATTGCTGGGAATAGGTGTAAAAATTCTCTTCGACAAGGGAATTACCGGTTGCATGGTTACTTCTGACCCTAAAGGTGATATTTTTCCTTTATTTCTTAAAGATGTAGAGGATGACAAAGGAAGAGTGAAGCCCCGCCTGGTAAATATGCAGGGACAAAAAGCTGTAATGGTTTTTAGCGAAAGCCTGCAATACATTACCAAAGCCGACTATAAAGAAGCTCAAAAGTACCTACCTGCTCCCGAAGAGTATGACTTTACCAGGATTCTCAACTGGTAAGGTTCAATGTTCTGATTTTGTCGGCAAGCACTTGTGCTAATTTTATTTTCGACTCTGTTGTCCACCCTGCAACATGAGGTGTAAGTAGTACGTTATCCGATTTTTGCAGATAGGCAAAGTCATCCGGAAGGTTTTTTGCATCCAGTGTTTCGAATGAATGGGGCTCATATTCCAGTACATCGAGGGCTGCTGCTATAACTTTTTTATTTTTCAGGCATGTTACAAGGTCGGCAGTTTTAACAACATGCCCACGAGATGTATTAATAAGAATAATTGGATTGCGAAAGCGGCTTAAAAATTCATAATCAACCATATAATAAGTTTCTTCTGTAAGGGGAACATGAAGACTAAGGATGTGTGCCTCACGGAAAATAGTTTCCATATCGGTTTCTTTGACAAAACTGTCGGAATATTTTTTTTTGTATTTATCATAGGCTATCATGCTGGCTTCAAAACCAGACAAGCGTTGTGCAAAAGCCCGCCCCATATTACCATAACCTATAATGGCAACGGTTTTCCCTTTTATTTCCATACCCCGGTTTTCTTCCCGCAACCATAGCCCCTGCCTGATTTGTCTATCGGCTTGATTAAGGTGGTTCATTAGCGAAAGTAGCATCCCCAGGGCATGCTCTGCCACAGCATCACGGTTGCCTTCAGGTGAATTCAGGCAAACAATGCTTTTTTTAGCGGCATAGTCCACGTCAATGCTTTCCATTCCCGCCCCTACTCTTGCTATAAATTTTAGTTTATGTGCTTTATCAATCATTTGCCTATCGAAAACCACTTTGCTTCGAATAATGGCGCCCTCGTAGTTGCCAATGATTTTTTCGATTTCCGAACGCCGGGTTCCCTCAAAAAAATCACATGCAAACCCCATAGATTGCAGTTCGTTCACAAGTATTTCGTGGGCAGAATCTATAAGAATAACCCTTAACATAACATGCAAAAATTTATACTACGAAAATACCTTTTTTTACGTCTGAGTATTACAATAAATGCTCTACTTTCGTAAAATCATCAATTTTGAATAGTGATAAACTAATTTATTGTTTTTTCGAGACATAGAAACTTATGTGGGCACGTTTAGCGCATTTTATTCTTCGCAACAGGGTGAGTTTGCTGATATCGCTTACTGTAGTCACCCTGTGCATGGCATATTTTGCCTTACAAATTGAATTTTCTTACAACATTGTACGTCCTTTACCAACAAGCGACCCTTCGTTAGTAGCTTACGACCAGTTTAAAAAAACATTCGGCGAAGATGGAAATGTAATGGTAATTGGATTTCAGAAACCCAATCTTTTTCAACTTCAATTATTTAACGACTGGTACAATCTCGGAGATGACATCAAAAAATTGGACGGAATTAAAGACGTTTTATCCCTCGCAAAATTGTATAATATAGTCAGAAACGATAGTCTGCAACGTTTTGATTTTGTTCCAATTGTTTCGCAAAAGCCTGTTAACCAACATCAGCTCGACAGCATTTGCGATGTGATTTATTCTCTTCCTTTTTACGACAAACTCGCTTACAACCGCCAAACCGGAGCTACCTTGATGACGGTTACTTTTGACAATTCCAAGTTGAATTCAAAAGACAGGATTAAACTGGTAGATAAAATAAAGGGGCTTGCCGATGCTTTTGGTGCAAAACACGAACTGCCGATGCACTATTCGGGAATGCCCTATATACGAACAATGTACATGGAAAAAGTTTCATCAGAAATGATTCTTTTTCTTTGGTTGGCAGCAGGTGTTACCGCACTGATTTTATTGATCTTCTTTAAATCATTCCGGGTAGTACTTTATTCGATGATTGTGGTGGCAATTGGAGTAATCTGGACATTGGGAACAATCCGTTTGTTTGGTTATCAAATATCAGTACTTACCGGATTGATAGCCCCGCTAATCGTCGTGATAGGTTTGCCCAATTGTATTTTTTTAACCAATAAATACCAGGAAGAGCTTCGTATTCACGGAAATAAAATGAAGGCACTTTCACGAATGGTAACAAAAGTCGGGTTGTCGAATTTTCTGGCAAATGTTACAACCGCTATTGGTTTTGGAGTTTTTTATTTTACCCGCAGCAAACTACTGATGGAATTTGGAATTGTTTCGGCAATCAATGTAATGACCACATACACCATTGCGCTGGTATTCATCACTATTATTTTAAGTTACCTTCCTGCCCCAACCCTGAAACATACAGGACATCTGAGTGGTAAACGAATCAACTTTGTGATAAACTGGATAGACTATCTTGTACATCACAGGCGTAGAACCATTTATATATCCTTATTGGTAATTACGATTATTGCAGCGCTGGGCACTTTTCGCATCCAATTGATCGGTTATGTCGTTGACGATTTGCCAAAGAGAGACCCGGTTTGTATGGACCTCAGGTTTTTTGAAAAAAATTTTAATGGGGTATTACCCTTTGAAATAACGGTAGATGCTTCCCGGAAAGGAGGAATTTTTGGCAATGATGCAAGAACGCTTTACAAAATCAAGCGTTTAGAAAGGGAAATTGCAAAATACAAGGAGTTTTCGAAACCCATCTCCATAGTTGAAGCTTTAAAATTTGGATACCAGGGGTACAAAGGGGGCGATCCAAAATATTTTCAATTACCTGCACTCAGCGAGCTCAAAAAGTTATCGGATTATGCAGGAACCGTAATAGGTAAAGAAAGTATATTCAAATCTTTTATTGACAGCAGCAAAAATGTTACCCGTATCAGCTATCAGATGGCAGATGTGGGTTCTGTACATATGAAAAAGACAGTAAGAGACTTGCAGCCTAAAGTAGATTCCATTTTCCCTCCCAAAGACTATAAAGTAACATTTACAGGGCATAGTCTGGTTTTTCTGAAAGGCAACGACTACCTGTACTGGCATTTATTTATCAGCCTCATCATTGCTATTTTTCTTATTCTACTCATAGGTTTAGTATTGTTCCGATCTTTTTCCATCATCATTTTGTCAAAAATACCTTGCCTGGTACCTCTTGTTATTACTGCAGGCATTATGGGATATTTTGGAATACCTTTTAAGCCTTCTACCATTCTCGTTTTCAGTATCGCATTCGGTATCGCTTCAGACGGAACCATTTACATTCTCACCGAATATCGTAACCAACTGCGAAAACGGAAAAAGATGGATTTTTCAAAAGCAGTTTCCAACACGGTTCGCGAGGTGGGTTTAAGCATGATTTATACTGCAGTTGTATTGTTTTGTGGTTTTGCCATTTTTGCAGCTTCCAGTTTTGGCGGCACGGTAGCGCTGGGAATATTGATATCCATAACATTACTTGTATCAATGGTAACCAACTTATTAGTATTACCATCCATTTTGTTGTCGCTCGAAAAACGGCTGAATACCAAACAGTTTATGAAAGAGCCTATGTTGGCTATGCTGGAAGAGTCTGAAGAAGAAAATGATAATTGTAAACCCAATAAAAAATTAAGTTTATGAAAGGAATTATTTTAGCAGGAGGCGCCGGAACCCGCCTTCACCCGCTTACACTTGCCATGAGCAAACAAATGATGCCTATTTATGATAAACCTATGATTTACTATCCATTATCGGTACTCATGATGGCTGGAATCCACGAAATATTAATTATTTCAACACCCTATGACCTGCCAAATTTTAAAAAGCTCCTCGGCGATGGCAGCCAACTGGGATGCCGGTTTGTTTATGAAGAGCAGGCAATACCCAATGGATTGGCACAGGCATTTATAATCGGAGAAAAATTTATTGGAAAAGATAAAGTGTCACTAATTTTAGGGGATAATATTTTTCATGGAGCCGGGTTGCAAAAACTCCTTTTTGAGAATAACGAACCTGAAGGAGGGGTGGTATTTGCATATCATGTAAACGATCCGGAAAGATACGGAGTGGTTGAATTCGATAAAAACCATAATGCGATTTCCATTGAAGAAAAGCCTATGCAACCGAGATCCAATTTCGCCGTTCCGGGTTTGTATTTTTACGATAATTCAATAGTGGAAGTTGCCAAAAATATCAAACCCAGTGCCCGTGGTGAATATGAGATAACCGATGTAAATAAATGGTATTTAGAACATCACAAACTTAAAGTAGGTATTCTTAGCCGTGGAACCGCCTGGCTCGACACTGGCACATTTGCCTCACTTTTGCAGGCATCGCAATTTGTACAGGTAATTGAAGACCGCCAGGGGCTAAAAATTGGCTGTATTGAAGAAATCGCCTATCGAATGGGATTTATCAGCAGAAATCATTTAATTGAAATTGCTCAACCTTTGTTAAAAAGCGGTTATGGCGATTATCTGCTTCGTTTAGTTGAATAATTGATAATATGTTACCATACAATTTATTGCTTGCAAAAGTTGAAGAAGCCATTTCGCAACTGGATTTCAACTTAGCCCCTCACGAGTTGTACGACCCCATTTCCTATACACTTGCGCTGGGAGGAAAAAGGGTGCGTCCTGTATTTACACTGCTCGCTTGCGATATGATGGGTGGAAAAATTGAAGAAGCCCTTCAGCCAGCCATTGCCTGCGAGATATTTCATAATTTCACCCTATTGCACGATGATATTATGGACAATGCTCCTATTCGCAGGGGAAAAGAAACCGTGTTCAGAAAATGGAACAGCAATATTGCCATACTCTCAGGGGATGCCATGTTTGCAACAGCTTATCGCCTACTTTCCGGGATAGAACCGGACTTATTACCCTCAATTCTCACAATTTTCAGTAATACAGCCATCCAGGTTTGCGAAGGACAACAATACGATATGAATTTTGAATTGGTAAATACTGTAAGTATTCCTGATTATTTGAACATGATCCGACTGAAAACTGCGGTACTTCCTGCTGCCTGTTTGCAGATTGGAGCCATGATTGCCAAAGCCAAAATGCCTGATGTTGAATACATTTACCAATTTGGTGAAAAAATAGGGCTTGCATTTCAACTTATGGACGACCTGTTAGACGTGTTCGGGCAAGAAGCAAAATTTGGCAAACAATGCGGGGGCGATATTATTGCCAATAAAAAGACTTACTTGTACCTGAAAGCGTATGAACTGGCTGACATAGAGAATAAACGGAAACTCGACCTTTTGTTTTCCGACATACACATTCCTGATGATGAAAAAATCGCAGGAGTAAAAAAAATATATGAAACTTTAGAGGTAGCTAACCACGTTCATAGAGTAATGGATGAATTGTATATCAATGCTTTACAAAATCTTGACCGGATTTCGGTTCCTGAAGGCAGAAAATCTGAATTGCTGAAATTTGCCAAAAAACTCCTCAGCAGGGAGAGTTAGTTAGCCATTGTATCTTTCGAGTTGCAAATGCAATTCTTCCCAGCGGTTCATTTCTTCGGCTAATTGTTTTTTGAGTCTATCGTACTCGATAAAGAAGTTTTCCTGTGCTATTTCTCCGGCATATTTATCCGGTTGTATGAGCATCTGGTCACGTAACGAAATTTCTTTTTCCAATTCTTCTACTACCGCTTCCACTTTTTTTATCTGGCTTAGTATCTTTCTGTTTTCCTTATCCTGAAGCTTTTTCTTTTCGTGGTTGATTTTATTTTCCGACTTAATGTCCTGTTTGACTTCGTTTTTTGCAGAACTGTTCTTTTCCAGTTGCTTTAGCGATTCAAGTTTGCGCATTTGCAGAAAATCGTAAATATCACCTGTGTACTGTTTTATGGTTTTATTTTTAAACTCAAAAATCCGCTGTGTAAGTCCTTGCAAAAAATCACGGTCGTGCGAAACAATAATCAGCGTTCCCCCGTATTGCAAAAGGGCATTCTTCAGAATATCTTTACTTTGCATATCCAGGTGGTTAGTAGGCTCATCCAGAATTAAAAGGTTAACAGGGGAAAGAAGTAAGCGGGCAAGAGCAAGGCGGCTTTTTTCGCCACCCGACAATACTTTTACCTTTTTGTTAATAGTATCGCCTCCAAAAAGGAAATTACCCAGGATATTTCGTATTTTCGGACGAATATCGCCCACTGCTACCTCATCAATGGTTTCAAATACCGTTTTTTCGGCATCGAGCATCTCTGCCTGGTTTTGTGCATAATAGCCTATCTTCACCTGTACGCCTATAGTTAGAACTCCCTCATAATCAAGCATCCCGGTTATAATTCGTGTTAAAGTGGTTTTCCCTTCACCGTTTTTACCTACAAATGCCACGGCATCTCCTGCAAGAATGGTAAAATCCAAGTCTCTGAACACGCATTTTTCACCAAAGTTTTTCGTCAACCTATTTGCATTGAGTACTATTTTTCCGGAATGGGGTGCTGCCGGAAAGGCAAAACGAATAGCAGATTTATCAAAGTCTTCCACCTCCACTTTATCCATTTTTTCCAGTAATTTCAGCTTCGATTGCACCTGGCGGGCTTTCGTAGCTTTATAGCGAAACCGTTCTATAAATCTTTCTATCTGATCAATCTGCTGTTGCTGATTTTCATAAGCCGAAATTTGTTGTTGCCTCAGTTCTTCACGAAGTTCCACATAACCTGAGTAAGAATGTTTGTAATCATATATTTTCCCAAGTGAAATTTCGATAGTACGCCGGGTTACATTGTCGAGGAAAGCCCTGTCGTGCGAAACAACTATTACAGCTCCAGGATAATCGCTAAGAAAGCCTTCGAGCCATTGGATGGATTCGATATCCAGGTGATTGGTAGGCTCATCTAAAAGTATGCAGTTTGGCTTGCTGAGGAGAATTTTAGCCAATTCCACCCGCATCTGCCATCCTCCGCTAAACAATCCGAGTGGCTTTGCAAAATCATCAGGGACAAAACCCAAACCCAATAATATTTTTTCGGTTTCGGCTTCCATGGTATGTCCGCCAGCCATAGAAAAACTATCGTTTGCCTCGTGCAATTGGTGTATTCTTTTCAGGAAAGTTTCCGAATGGTAGTCGGTTCTCGTGGAAATTTCTTCTGTAATCTGCTCTATTTGTTTTTTATAATGTAAAATATCGTGAAACGCGTTTAAAGCCTCAGCAAAAACCGACCCCTGAAAAGTAGAAGTCATTTCCTGATGCAGATAGCCAAAGGTATAGTCAAAAGGTTTCACCAAAGTACCCGTTTCGGCTTGCATTTCGCCGGCAATTATTTTCAATAAGGTTGTTTTTCCGGCGCCATTTTTTCCGACAAGTCCAATACGATCACGATCATTTATATTGAAAGATATTTTTTCAAAAAGACATTCGCCGCCGAAAAATACCGAAAGGTTACCTACTGCAATCATTTTTCTGATTTAAAGTGCAAATATATGTCAGGTTTTTTGAAATGCTGCTAAAAACGGTTTGGAGTTGTATTTTATAAAAAAAGAGGGGTCGGCAAGCCGACCCCTCAAATTATATATCAATTTAATGATTACTTAGTAATAACGAGGCGTTTTGTAATGAACTGACCTTCGTTAGTAGTCAACTGAATCATGTAAGCGCCTGCTTCATAATTAGCAGTATTTAGTGTGAGGTTAGTTTCAGTTACAGTTTGTTCGTAAACAACCTGACCAACTAAATTCATCACTTTTACGCTGCTTATGTTGCCTGCGGTTTCGATGTTAACATAGCTCGAAGCGGGGTTCGGGTAAATGTTAATCGTCTTAGCACTGGGATCGTTGATACCTGTGATGAGAACGTCAACACTATTTGACGGATCAGATTCACAAAGTGTATAAACGGCAGTTACATAATAAGTGTAGGGATCAGATGAAATGGGCACATTAGTATCCATGTACCAAGTTTGTGTTGCTGGATTGTTTGCAATCAAAACATCATCTCTGTAAATATTATAACCAATAAATGAACGGTTGTCACCATTGTCGGTAAGGTTAATTACAACGGGTAAGTTACCTTTTACAATGCTGCTATTGGCTTTCTTTTCGATAGTTTTCTTAGGCAACGGGCTGAGAACAGCGTAATCGCCTCCATCGAGAGGAGCCAAATAACCCTTGAGGTTCCAGTTATAGTCGAGACCAAGACCCGAAAGGGGTTCCCATACTGCACCATCCGTAGAAATCAAATCACCATAATTTGCTACAGCAGGACCTGCATCGCAACCGGCAGGGAATTCCCCGGCTGGATGATCTACAGAGTAGCCTATCCAGAGTTCCTGAGTAGGATTAACCAATACAGGGGTTGTTAAGGTAATAGTGTTCCATTCCTCTATGGTAAGTCCGCTGAGAGGCATATCTACCACAAGATTAGCTGCATTGGCACCTGTCCATACTTTCAAGACAAATGTGCTGTTTGCACTTCTGGGGAAGAATTTCACTTGGGTAAGCACCATATTGTTATACTGAGCCAACTGGTCAACATCCCAACGAGCAGCAACCAAAAACTGACCGCCATCGGTTAAACCGATACCGTCATAGTTTGCACCATCATCATAGCCAATCCATTCACCTGTACCACCACCAAAAGGTGAAGTCCAGGTAAGTTTTACATCCTGAGGATGTCCATAAGGATATTGAATTTCTGCATTAAGATTTGTAGGAGGTAAACAAGCTTCCATTTCGAGTGCAAAATCCAGTGTATTAACACCGCCAACAAGGTTGAAGCCCTCAACTGTAGCAGGGGCATAACCATCGGCAGCACAAGTTACGTCGTAAGTGCCTGTTTCAATGTTTTCGATGTTATAAACACCGTTTGCATTGGTAGTTCCTGTGTAAGCACCGAGTGTAACTGTAGCATTAGCAACATTACCTAAGGTACTTGTTACAGTTCCTGTGAGAGAACCAACGATTCTTTCGTACAGTTTAATGTTATCAACATACCAATAGTTAATATCGAATGAGCTTGCACCGTTTGCACGGAAACGAACTTTGAAGTTATGTCCCAATACATATTGAGAAACGTCATAGCTGTAAGTAGTCCATTCAATATTACTTGTATTTGTAAATTCGTTTACTAAGTTCCATGTAGTACCGTCCCATACTTCAACTGCTAATTTTTCTGCGCCATTACTACTGTAATCACTCAGATAGAGGTCGAAGTTAAGAGTTACATTTGTAACAAATTCACCACTGATTAAACGGCTAACCAATGCGGTTGAATAACTGGTAAGAGTTGGACTCCAGTTGAATTCAGCTGTAGGAGCAGGATTTCCTTCCGAAGAATTAACTTTCCAGTTAGATTGTTCAGGTTCGATTGTCCACATGTTTTCATCAAATGTACCTGCATCCCAGGGTTCAATGAAAGGCATTGCAGCAGCTTCAGCAAATTCTATTGTTACAGGACCTACTTCTGCTTCACATCCACCATCATAAATGGCTTTTACAGTATAATCATAAGATCCGAAAGGTACATCAATATCATCGTAGAACAGGTCGGTAACAATATCCGTATTGAGCTGAACTCCACTGCGATATACATTGTAACCTAACAGTTCATCCACATCGGTAAAGTTGTTGGCAACTACCGGCAGATGACCTATGGCGGGAATACCACCTGTACTGCGGAATGTGGTTTTGGTGAGGGGCTGCAGAGGAGCGGGAGTAGTGGCGTCAGCCATACCTTCAACAAATGCCTGGAGGTTCCAGTTGTAGTTGAGGCTATAAGCAGTAGCCATTGATTCCCAAGCAACACCATCGAGACTGATCATGTCACCATATCCGGCAACGGCAGGACCTGCATCGCAACCGGCAGGATGTTCACCTGCTGGATCGTCGCAGGAATAGCCAATCCAGAGATCCCGGGTTACGTCAATAGGAACAGGTGTGTCAAGGGTTACGGTGTTCCACATATTAGGTTGAACGCCGGTAATAGGCTGATCAACTACGAGGTTAGCTGCATTTGCACCTGTCCAGATTTTCAGGACATAGGAAGTAGTCGCACCTCGTGGGAAATATTTAACCTGTTTTACATACTGACCTGCATATTGAGCTAACTGAGAAGCATCCCAACGAATGGCTAGCATGAAACTGCCACCGCCAGTGAGTCCGATACCGTCGTAGTTTTCGCCATTATCATAGCCAATCCATTCGCCCGGAGCAATAACAACACCAGGTTCTTCCCAGGTAAGATGTACACTTTGGATACCAGTTTTTACTCCTGCAAGGTTTCTTGGAGGATCGCAAGTCATTTCGTGATAAACGCTTATATTGTCAACCTGCCATTTGTTTATGTCGGCTGTTGAAGCACCATGAGCAGTATAACGAATTTTGAATGCCTGGTCAAGAGCATATTGTGAAATATCAATGTGCTGAGGTGTCCACGGCATATCTGCAGTGTTTTTAAATTCTGCTACCTGGTGCCATCCATCAATATTCCATACTTCAACTGTAAGCAATTCTTCTTCGGTAGCATTTTGTGCATCAAGGAAAATATCGAAGTCGAACCAGATTTTGTGATAAACAGCTTCGTCTAATCCATCAACAAGGATGTCGCTTTCAAGAGCATAAGAATAATCATGCTGAACGGGTGTCCAGTTGAATTCGGCAGAAGGAGCAGGATTTCCCTGGGCACCTTGGATGCGCCAGTTACTTCCTTCAACGTTCCAGTTCTGTGAAATAAACATTCCGGTACTCCATTTTTCTTCGAAAGGAAGAGGAATTCCGTAACGTATAGTTATATCGGCAGGACCTTCTTTCATTGATTCGCCTTCGGTTGGAGCTTCGTAAACTGCGGTTACACCATAAGAATAGTTGCCAGGCAGTAAATTCAGATCGAAATACTGAAGTTGTTCTTTGGGAACTTGTTCAACAAAATTATCATTGCGATAAATATTGTAAGCAATCAAATTTGGAGGAGTAATACCTGGACCAGGACCACCTTCGGCAAGTTCGTAAGCTCCTATGAGCTCAGGATCATGTTGAATGTTAACAATAAGTGCAAATTTACCTGCTACATTACCTGTACAAGCACCACCGGCAAGGTCATTTGCGGGGTCGTATCCAGGAAGATCACCAACAGCATGTGTAACAC
>Ga0265297_10000950_pt1 | contig 75425 bp, 88 predicted proteins | sample Munlanlwell13791_FD_192502 | JGI IMG/M metagenome (GOLD analysis project Ga0265297, IMG submission 192502) | Leachate microbial communities from a municipal landfill in Southern Ontario, Canada - Leachate well 137-91 | ecosystem: Engineered > Solid waste > Landfill > Unclassified | place...
GGTGATCTTGATTCCCGGCGGAGACTGTCTGCGCTTATACTCGCTCTTATCTACCATAGACAGTACTTTGTTTACAAGCCCCTTTTCAAACCCCATGCTTACAATCTCGTCACTGCCTTTGTCCTCTTCCACATATGCTTTTAGCACCTGGTCCAATATGTCATAAGGCGGAAGCGTATCACGGTCTTTCTGGTTATGTCTTAGTTCGGCAGTCGGCTCCTTCGTGAAGACCTCATTTGGTATTACGGCGTTGATGGAATTCCTGTATTTGGCCAATTTATAAACCAGGGTCTTTGGAACATCCTTTATAACGGCGAACCCGCCGGCCATATCCCCATATAATGTGGCGTATCCTGTACTCATCTCTGACTTGTTGCCTGTCGTCAAGGTAAGACAGCCGAATTTGTTCGATAGCGCCATCAACATATTACCCCTGATGCGCGCCTGCAAATTTTCCTCGGTAATGTCCCTTGCCATGCCGGAAAATTGCGGCTCGAGCGCCATTAAATAGAGCTTAAATATCTGCTCTATCGAGATTACTTTGAATTCTATACCAAGTTTTTTGGCCAGATCCCTGGCATCGGCCTCTGACTGGGCGGAAGAGTAATGCGTAGGCATATATACGCCTATACAATTATCCCTGCCTAGCGCATCGGCTGCCAGCACTGCCACGAGAGATGAATCTATCCCGCCGGACAGTCCAACCGCCACTTTCTTGAAACCGTTCTTTTGAACATAATCTTTGAGGCCTAATACGAGGGCCTGATATATTTCAGCAGTCGGGTCGAACGGACGGGAATCTGCTTTTTGCAAGCCGGGCCTTGGCTTTTCTGTGATATTACCATCTAATAGGATAGCCCACTTGTCCGCCGTCTTCTTACCTGTAGGGATGTCGATATCTAGCGCCAGTAGTTCTTCCTTGAAAGCGGCCGCTCTTCCCGTGATCTTACCGGCGCTATCGACGATCATGCTCTGCCCGTCGAATACCAGCTCATCCTGGCCTCCGACGAGATTTGTATAAGATATCGATACATTATTTGCCTTGGCCTGGGAACGAACCAGTTCTTCCCTTTCCCTGATCCTACCCGCATGATATGGCGAAGAATTTATATTGATTATTAAACCGGCCCCGAGAGACGCCTGGGTTTTTACAGGCCCTTCCTTATGCCAGATATCTTCGCATATGTTTACGCCGAACAATAATCCGCCCAGGCTGAAAATAACCGCATCGGATCCGGGTTTGAAATAGCGTTTTTCGTCGAATACACCGTAATTCGGAAGGAACATCTTATGGTATATGCCCCTGACCGCTCCTTTATATATTACAGCGGCTGCGTTATATATGTCGTGCCCTGCCTTGTCTACAAACCCGATGATCGCAACCGTCTCACCCACCATTTTTGCCAGGTCCCGCAGACTTTCCAGATTATCGTCGACAAATCCTGTCTTCAGCAAAAGGTCTTCCGGAGGATAGCCGGTTATTGCAAGCTCCGGGAACGATATTATATCCACCCCCAGGCCTTTTGATTCTTTCAGGCGATCAGCTATCTTGCGGCAATTACCTTCCAGGTCGCCGACAGTGCAATTTATCTGCGCAATACCAAGACGAATCTTCCCCATAGACTATTTCCTCTTCATCTTCTCGATGAGTATGATGGCTTCGGCTATCTCGCGCATCGATTTTCTCGAATCCATGCTCTGTTTCTGTATCTTCCTGAACGACTCTTCTTCAGACATGCCCTGCTCCCGCATTAATATCCCCTTGGCGCGCTCTATCATCTTGCGGGTCTCAAGCTCTTCCTGGATAACCTTAGTCTTGACCATGAGTTCGGCGTTTTCTATTACTATAGCCGCCTGATTGGCGACTGTAGTGAGTATGTTTATCTCATCTTTCGTAAATTTATGCGGATACGATGTGTAATTATTGAGCACTCCTATTACCTCGCCTTTTACAGCAAGCGGTACTGAGAGGAGCGATTTCAGGCTCTCCTTAGCCGCTATGTCCTTATATTTATACTCCGGCTCCTTCGATAGTTCATATACCGCTATAGCTCTGCTCTCACGGGCGACTTTTCCCGCAATTCCTTCTCCAAGCCTAAGATTAGGTTTTTTATTGTAAACCTCGCTCATTGACTGCGTGGCTTTTAATACCAGTTCGCCCGTCTTGTCGTCGAGCAGCATAAGAGAACATATCTTAGAGTCCATAATCTCTGCGGTCACAGTGACTATCAGCTTAAGTATATCCTCCAGGTAGAGATTGGACGTTATGGTCTTGCTGACTCTCGAGATGGCCTCAAGCTGTCTTGCCGCAGATACCGATTTTTTATGCTTGGCTGCCATTGCTTTACCTTGGTTGTATGTTGGTCCCCAAAAAACGGCCGTTCTGGTCGTCCGGCATTTCCTGTATCCAGCCATTATTTAATCCCAAAACGGCTGCCTCGTCAACTACATTCTTATATTCGGCATTAGTTACGCCTCGGGATATTCCCTTAAAGTTATAAGCCTTGTAGGTCGGATAGTACTGGCTCATTATGCTCAGATAAGCGTTTTTCGATACGGAATCCTTGATAAACCGAAGGCTTTCGATAGTTCCGGATATATTTTCCGGCAATACCAGAAGCCTTATTATCAACCCTCTCTTTGCTAACCCGTTGTCGTCAAGTATCAGGTCGCCGACCTGCGCTTGCATCTCTTTTAAGGCGCTCCTGTTGAATTCCCGATAACCCGGCGCGTCAGAATGCAGCTTAGCCATCGAATTATCCGAATACCGCATGTCAGGCATATAGATATCGATTACGCCGTCCAGGATCTGTACTGTTTCAGGCAGGTCATAACCGCTCGTATTATAGACTATCGGTATGGAAAGCCCTTTTTCAACGGCGATCTCAAGCGCGTCTACAATTTGAGGCACAAAATGGGTCGGACTGACGAGATTAATATTGTGGCATAATTTTTTCTGTAGATAGAGCATTGATTCCGCAAGGCCTGATGCGGAGATCTCTTTTCCCTTGTCTAACTGGCTGAAGTAGTAATTCTGGCAATACGCGCATTTCATGTTGCAATGAGTGAAAAATATCGTCCCGGAACCTTTTGTGCCTGAAAGGGGCGGCTCCTCACCATAATGGGCAGAATAACTATATACTGCGGGATTTAATCCGGCGCGGCAAAACCCTAGTATACCGTTTGTCCTATCGACGCCGCATTTTCTGGGGCAGATCCTGCATTTTTCAAGAGAGCCGTTTAGCAGTTTCTTCGCATGCCTTATTGAATTCAGCCTGGCGTGTGCATTTTTCAAAGGATTTACCTGTATTTATCATGGGTCATCTCTTCAGGGATTTTCTCTCTCGGTATCTCGGATATACGGATATCCCCTGCCTTAGGCTTATTTTTCCTGGCGAAGCTTATAAGCATCAGGACAATTTCCCTGTCTATCCTGCCCTCCCGTGATTCTTTAATGAGATAATCAAGGCTCGCTCTTAATGAAAAGGCCTTTCCCCTATACGGCCTTTTTGTCATAAGCGCATCCATTATATCAACAGGGCTTATCAATTTCGTATACTTATGAATCTTGGAAGAGCTCTTTGGATATCCGCTGCCGTCCAACTTTCTATGGTGTTCGAGGCACGAAAAGGAGCACTCTCTCCTGTCTTTCTTCAGGTAATAATTCAGGAGAAGGAATCCGCAAACCGGATGCGTCTCAATGATAGCCCTCTCCTCATCGGACAGTTTATCTCGTTTGTTCAATATCTCTATTGGTACGCGGGTCTTGCCGATATCGTGCGTAAAACCGCAATGAGACGCTATTTCTCTGTCGTATTCTTTCGGCTTGAAAGCAAGCGATAACTTGATGACGAAAGCCGCGACGACCAGTACGTGGTAATAGGTATATAGCAGGTTATTCTTCATGATGCTAAGTTCGAAGATAATGTCGTTTTCGAGTTTTAACCTGCCGGCTACTTCACATATCTCCTCCCTCGATAACGGCGGCTTGAACATGGTCATGTATCGCTTGTCGCGGAAGACCTTCTGAAGATCGGTGAATATATCGGTATTTTGTAACGGGACTCTCGCCTGGTTATGCTTATCTCCCATCGACCATATCTTCTTGACTACATCATGCGTTATTTCTCTATCTTTTTTTGCGAGAAGTTGTCCGTAGATAGTGTATAAGTCTTTTGACAGGCGCATGCGTATACCTCTTTTTAAATATTCAAAGCGGTTCGGCTCTATGAGTTACGTTTTTATCGATGAACTCTATGATTGCCTGCTCTTTTTCCGGCGTTAAGTGAATAAATGTCACACCCATGCCGGGGTAGTAATGCGACTGGAGTTCCTTGTCGGCCATCCACGATACTTTTCCGTTGGCGGCCAGAACCGCCGGTGCGCTTGGTAAGCTGAATTCCAGGTCCAAAAGGCTGTTTATCGGGAACGTGTAGGGTGAGTATATGTATACGCCCGCCGCGCTGATATTCAATACCCTGCCGTCAAATATCTTCGTTTTTTTCTTATCACCCATCATCTTGTATTTAACACTGATGTGTATATCGAGGCGCTGGAAACGCCGCCTGAGCTGCATCTTCGATATTCCCTCATCATAAAAGCTGTTTATCGCCGACTCCTCGTCGGTATATGTTTCAAATATTGAGTCCAGCTTGACCACTTTGAACAGTTCAATTACCGCTAACGGCACGTTCAGTAGCTTCATCTTTCCCTTATGGTTTATGATATTTTTGTAAGCTATAGCAAGTATCGAAAGGCCGTTATAATCGACCGTATCGGAATTCTCGAAATTAAGTATCAAGTTGACTTTTCCGGTGTTTACGAGCCAGCCTACCATCTCAATAATATCGGATGAGTTTATGTCAACTTTCCCGTCTATATCAAGGATATTTATGCTGTTCACTTCCCTTATCCTTATACCCATGGATCCTCTCTTATTGTTGTCTGAAGAAAAATGTGCTCAGTCCTTGCCCCATCCTGTTAACATCCTTACCTACGCCGGATACTGTTTCTCCACAACCGGCCAGCATGCAGCAAATGCATACGATGGCTGCCAATATGGAAGCTTTCGACATGTAATACCTCCTCTGGGATGTTCAGCGGTCCGTCTTCATCAGGCCTCGAGGGTCCTGAGCCGCGCCGTCTTTTTTGATCTCGAAGTGGAGATGTGGTTGTATTGCCTTTCCTGCCGCATTCCCTGTTTTACCTACGAAGCCGATGATCTCGCCTCTGCGCGCTTTCCTCACTGAATACTCGCTCCAATCGGAAAGATGGCCGTATATTGTCTGGTAACCGTCGGGATGATATATCATTACATATTTCCCATAACCGGTCGGGACATTTCCGCAAAAGAGCAGGCCGCTTCTTGACGCGTATACAGGGGTGCCCACACCAGCCGATATGTCTATGCCGGAATGAGTCCGGCCGTTGCGCCTTTTAGCGCCGAACTCACCGTCACCCTTAGCGTCATTCCTTATTACTAAATTCTTGCCGGTTGTCTTTATTGGACAGCTGAAGTTCGGCTCTACTATTTTATATACCAGCACAGAAACGGGCTCATATAATAAAGAAGTTATCAGCGCTGTAACTACCACCGTTATGAAAAAAAAGAGAAGTCGACTCATTGTGTATATTATTATACTTTATAGTAGAAAAAGCCATATCTTTTTTTTAAAAAATATGGCTTTTTCTTTTGTCCGTCTACTCCCTTATTTAGGCAGTAGGTATATCGCATTTAAAATTACTGCTTTGCCGCGTCAACCGGCAGAGTAACTACGTCCTTCGCAGCTTCTCCGGTCATCACAGCGGTATCATTCGCCGTCTCGCCTACCATTAAGGTTGTACCCTTAACAGGCTCGATCGTAACGTCTTTTATCTTGCCCGGATCTTTCGGCATCGCTCCCAACGCTTTAGCTTCGTTAGAGACGATATCCATGCTCTTCCTGCCGGCGTCAACGACGATGTTAGCTCCCCGCTTCGTCGTCTTAGCGACATTTTCGGCGGTCTTCTTAACTACGTTTACAGGATATTTAGCGGCTTTCGCGCTAAAGTCCTTTACGTTCTTTGCCTGGATCGGAGTCCCCGCCGATTTCTCAGCAGCAAAAGATGCCGATACCATTACAAAACAGGCGGCCATCGCTATACAGGCTATTACAATGATATTCTTTTTCATTTTTTCCTCCTTTCGATAGAATTTACTATACTACAATTAATTTTAACAATCAATGTAAATAATTTTTTATTGCATCGCGCGGCGGATCTTCACGCAAGAAGCTTCATTACGATCCGGTTTACGGTCTTGCCGTCGGACTTTCCCTTTGTTTTTTCTATTACTGCCTTCATTACTTTGCCCGTCTCGGATTTTTTAGTTGCGCCCAGCTTGACGATGCAGGCCTTTACTATTTCCAGGAGCTCATCTTCTGTAAGCTGCTTGGGCAGGTATGACTCCAGTATTTTCAATTCCAATGTTTCTTTATCTGCCAGGTCTTTCCTGTTGCCTTTATGGAATTGGTCAATGGATTCGCGGCGCTGCTTAACCTGCCGTTGTATTATCTGCAAGATATCGCCTTCCTGCGGTTCTTTTAAATTCTTTTCAAGCTCGAACATCCTTATGGCCGATATCAGCATCCTGAGGACCGACAACTTTACAGCATTGCCGTCTTTTAACGCTACCTTCATGTCATTTTCTAAACTACGATATAAAGACATAATAAATACCACCCCTTACTTTTATATGTAAAAGTGATTTTTAACGCCAGGTAGGTGATTGAAGCCGCTCTATTTAGGCCATCTTTACGACCTTTGTGGCCTGGTCTCCCTTAGGCCCTTTCACTATCTCAAACTCGACCTTATCACCTTCTTTTAGGGACTTATATCCTTCACCTTCAATAGCAGTATGATGGACAAAGACGTCTTTGCCTTCATCGGCTACGATGAAACCAAAGCCCTTCTTGTCATTGAACCACTTTACTGTGCCTTGCGTCATTTCTATTTTCACCTCCTCAAGATATATTAGACCAAAAAAATGCCACTTGAAGCTTTTTCGTCGGGCTTCGCATGGCATCCATCAATTTCATATTTTTTCTTGTCACTAATACATCACCTAAATATTGATATAACTATATCATGTTATTAGGGTTTTGTCAATATTTATTTATTTTTATATGCGTTTTCCTTTAATACGGCTTGAACCGGGCAGTTTTGCCCTTAGAAAGAATTTCTTTATTGGGGGGAGGTGGTCTATAATTAAAAACCCTGAGAGATGGTCTATCTCATGCTGGACTGCCCTGGCGAGCAGTCCATCGGCACGCAACTCCACTACCTCATTCTTCTCATTTAAAAAACTGACAGTTACGGACCGTGCCCTTTTAACTTTTACGCATGCATCCGGAACGCTAAGACAGCCCTCTTCGTCTTCGACAGCGCCTATCCTTTTCACTATTACGGGATTTGCCATCCTGATTATGCCGCTGCCTATATCTACTACCGCAAGCTGCTTATCGATCCCTACCTGGAGCGCCGCCAGCCCTATGCCGTTATTGATGTACATCGTTTCGGCCATATCCGCGAAAGCGGCGATCTCGGAATCAGTGACACAGGATATCTTGGCGGCTTTTTTTCTCAAGATCTTGTCAGGAAACACTCTTATCTTTAATGCGCTCATATACTATTTCGGCCTATTCTGAGAATCGACCTTTACGACTTTCAGCTTTACCTTTTTAGCCTCTCTGTTTTCTTCTAATACGTAAGACAATATTATGACCAGGTCTCCCGCCTTGCCCAGGTGAGCCGCGGCTCCATACAACCCTATAATACCCGATCCGGCCGCTTCTTCCAGGGCGTAAGTCTCAAAACGCGCCCCATTATTGACGTTTACGACCTGGACTATTTCGCCCGGATATATGTCCGATCGCTGAAGAAGGTCTTTGTCTATTCCTATGCTTCCGTCGTAATGAAGATCGACCTTTGTTATCTTTGCCCTGTGTATCTTTGACTTACACATCATCCGTAACATGCTCAACCCTCTTATATTATTCGCCTATTTCCGTAAGGTTTTCTCCGTCAAAATATAGCTTTTTAGTTTTGGAGAGATAGCCGGCATCAACCGGTATTGCGCTGTATTGCGCTCTATAGGTCCACACCTCTCTAGGCCCTTGTTTCTTCTCATTGCCTTCTACCGTCCTGACATCGTCCGGCTTGCCCCAAATGGATTCTACCTGCGTTTTGGACATTCCCAACCTGATAGATTCTGTCCCGAGGGGGTGTTTAACCATCTCTTCGGGATCCGCGATCTCTAACGTAGAGCAGCCGTATAGAACGACAGCCGATAATAATATCGATAAAATCATGGATTTCAAACGTCCGGGGCTCCTTATCAGCATCTCTTTTTTTCCTCCGGTAGGCTATATATAATATCACACAAAAACTTTAGCATGATGTCCTTCTTCCCTTCCTCGATGTCGATAAATTCAATGCCGACATCTGACGGGGAGTTATCTTCCAGGGAGAGCTTTTTATTCCATATGATCTTTCCTCTGGCTTTCAGCGAAGTATCCGCATCCGGTATATTTAGCTGCAATTCTATCAGATCCGATCTTTTTAACCCCTTATCATGCGTCTCAAACCTTATCCCATCCGCGGAGATGTCTTTGGCTATGATACTGCGGGTTTTCCCGTCCAATCTGCCTGAATATGATATATTCAAAGGGGCTTTAAGACGTAAGTATTTCCGCTTTTCTATGATCTCACGCGGAGCCTTCCTCATAACTAGCTTCTCCTGTTTGGGATATGACTATATCATATACGCTGATTACCGTCAAATAAAAAACTACGATTTTACGGCGGCGTCGGCCTGCTCGGCCTGCTCAGGCATTTTATGAGGTTCGGGAGGCGCTTCCTGGAGGTTGACATCAAGCCATGCTTTTATGTTTTTCAGCGGTTCTTTTGATATTTCATAATGCATTCTGTGAACGCCGTCATTAACCAGCTTTCCCAGAAAATGGCCCAGATAGCTATAATATGCGGTCGTCGTTGGATTCCCAGCCTGGCCCAGGGCAGCTTCCAGCCGCGAGATCGTATCTTCGGGAACGTCCTCATCGTCTTTACTCTGCATTATCAAAACAGGGCCATTAATTTTTTTAACGATCTCGATCGGATCCTCCTGCATGCTCTCTTTCATATTCTTTACGAAACACTTCTTGCCGAATATGTATATCCAATTATGGCGGGCATCGCGCACTCTTTCTCTTCCTTCGCGGATCGACTTGACCACTGTTTTCAAATATTTATCGGTCCACTTCTCTTTTGCGCCTTTGGTTTTAATCGCTTTCAACATATCGTCTTCCGAGGCAGGTCCCAGTACGGGCGCAATCAGGATCATTGCTCTAGCGTTCTTTTTTCCTGACAGGGCTTTCATTGCGTAATAAGCCCCTTCCGCATGAGTGATTATGCCTGTGCGTTTTGGATCGACTTCTTTCTGCTCGGCCATGAATCCTAAGGCCGCACTCACATCCTCAGACAGGTCGCCGGCCGTCGAAGCCGAAGAACTGCCTTCGCTTAAACCGATACCTCTTTTGTCAAAGTTGAGTACGCAAAAGCCGTTTTTTGCAAGATAATCTGCGATCCCGGTAAATAGTCCCTGGTATCGACGATCCTGAGGGCCATCGCCGCCTACCAGAAGCAGGGCCGGATGCGCTCCTTCTGCTTTTGGCGCTGTAAACGTTCCGGATAATTGGATAGTCTTATTCTTAAAAGACACCGCCCGCTGAGTGTATGCGTCGTCTGCCAGGACGTATTCCTCGGCCTTTAATGTCTTGGCGGAGAACCTCCGGGTTATCTTCAGCCCTATTTTCGGTATCTCCAGCCTCATAATGCTTTTATCCGATTTCGCAATCCATAAGTTTCCTTGAGGATAATTTCTTATTTTCAGGATAAGGTTCTCTGTCTTTATCCTGCGCCTGTCTATCTTCAAATACTCATCTTTAATGGAAGTAAGCGTAACAAACCTTTGCATGGGAGGCAGCGACGGATCGGAGAAGATAGTGATAGTGTTAAATCCTTGCGACCTGCCGCGCCTGAAGTTGTAGTTCTCGATCAGCGGCATATATGTCACGGGAGAATCGTCTTCGAAGACAAAGGTCTCTTTTTTTATCGGGATGTTCTCCAGACATGCGAATTTAGAATAAAATGAGGCTACGAACGATAAGGACCCGTTCACGTTCTCCAGATGGGCGGTTTCAACAGATTTGTTGCCGTAACCTTCCCTGGAGTAGCTTTCTAAATTGTATTGCCTATCCAGTGTAAGTTTGGATTTGAACTCGGTAAGCGCGGGGAAAAAGGGTGTCTCCATTACGGATTTATATATAAGTTTGTCATCCGTTAAAAACTTATCTATTCTTATGGTTCCTATATCACGCCCCTCAAGATTTACCGCGTAATAGTATATCTTGTGTTTCTCCCTGTCCAGATATATGAAGGATGATATAAAGAGAAGGATGCTCACCATTAGCAGAACGGATACTATGAAATAAATGGTTTTCATCGTATTAAAACTCTATGGAAAGGATCTCGGAGGCAAGCCTGCCGGCCCACCTGCCTGATCCTTCAGTTGGTCCGGACTCAGCTTTCAATTCGGAAGCTATTTCGCCCGGACAATTGTTCAATATCTTTTTAAAAGGCATTGTCTCATTCGGCCTGATCGGGATCTCGGACCGGCCGTACAAATAAGGCATTGCTGCCTGTGTCAGGTTTGAATCGCCGAGAGACGGTTTATTGGGATGGAAGGTTACCTCGTATATTACGGCGCCGTCTTCGTCGAGTAGTTTAACTTTTATGAGTAAACCGGTTACAACCCTATTGCCTTTGTTTTTTAAGACTCCTTCGATAATAGGGTTTCCTTTTAGCGGCCCGCTATTTTCCATCTTGGCGTTCAATTTTGATATATCTATGAACTTTGCGTAAAATCTGGCATTGATCTTCTCGAGCTCGTAAATATAAGATAGCCTGAATTCCTCGCTCTTGATCTCCTGGTAAACTATGTAGCCTACCAGCGTAAGGACTAGAACGCAAAATATCACAAAGCTGGAGACGAACGCAACTATCAGGCTCTTTTTCTTTATTATCATGGTTTAATGCCCGCTTTCGAGATCTTCTTCTTATATAGCTCCCGTATAGAGCCAAATATATCTATATAAGGCTTGCTCCGGTAGTCAGGATAAGTCCATGGCCAGGGGTTGTACCTCCTGTCTTTATAGAACAATGTGATCTCCGCGAAGATGCCTCTGTTGAGATATATCCTGTGTGAATAGTCCTTTGTGGAAAATAATATAAGTTTGGAAAGGGTCAGGTATCCGGGATCGATATTTACCGTTCTATTACCGTCCACTAAGAACCGTTTTTCCAATTTATTGGTCTCTATCTTTGCGTCCCATATGTTCTTGAGGCCGACGGGTTTTTCGAAACTCACGAATTTTCTTTTTAAACCCTCCCCCATCTCATCTTTGTAATACTCTGTATGCGTGAAATCGAGGATCCCGCTTTCAAAGTCTATCCTCCCGTAGGTCCTACCCAGTCTTTTTTCGACTTTGTGGAAGATGGATACGTCTTTTGAGAGAAGCCCGACTATGAGATTGACTTTGTCTTGGCTGCGCAGAGCGCCCATATTCAGGCCGGGGTCTCGCCTGGATTGAAGACTATGGAACGGATATAATCTCTGAAGTTGCTGCCGGGAGCCTCTTTCACTATACGAAATCTGATCCCCGCGTGGAACAACCTCTTCCCGGTCGGGTCTTTCTCCGGGGACTCTTCGGACCATACGACTATTCCTTCTACCACAGGCGCATCTTGTTGATGCGGCATAATTATCCTGATATTTAACTTAGTTTCTTTGAAAAGTTTTTTGTCGAGCTGGAGCTTTATGCCGCCTTCGGATATATCGACGGTCGTGCCATTCGCGTTCGACCCCGGCTCTTTTATTATAGTATACACAACCTCGAGGTTCTTCTTGAACCGTACGTGCTTTCGTCTTTCGTCTCCGTCCCAGTATTCCTTTACGACTGCGTGGGGAAGACGGTTCTTTATTGTGATGATGTCGCTTCTGTATAACATATAAAATATAGCTGCCAGCAATATTATGAACATTAATTCAATGGCTAAGATCATCTGTGGTTTCCTTTACGCTTTTAAAGCTACCCCTTTTTTGCTATATAGTTCGAGATGGCTTCCCTGTTCTTCTGAGAGAGGTTTTCGAAAAAAATAGCGACATCATGGTGTTTGGTAACTCCATCGATTATAACCGGGTGGCCCCTTACTACTACACCCTCCACCTCAATTACGCTCTTAACGTCCTTGTCGTTTTTGGACGGATCGGGGAGCATCAGCATAAGTTTGACCCTTGACATAATCGGTACCTCCCTGTCGACTTTGCAGTATATGCCGGACGCGCTTATGTTAAGCGTATGCGTCATGGTGTCGTAATCACCAAGATTTAATTTTAACGTGAGGGCATCGTCGTTGATGCGGGGAAAGGATCTCCTGTCTTCTTTTGTCATCTATATATAACTCCTTATTTAGTGTTCCTATCCGGGCGGCCAGACAAACTTTCTGCCGCCCAACAGATGCAGGTGTATATGAAAGACATCCTGGCCTGCGTCCTTATTGCAATTCAATACAATCCTGTATCCGGATTCATGGATATTTTTTTCTTTAGCGATATTCTTTGCCGTAAGGACCAGCCTGCCTATCAGGTGTATGTTGTCATCGTCAAGATCGGATACCTTGTCTATGTGGTATTTAGGTATCACAAGTATGTGGACCGGAGCCTGAGGCTTTATATCCTCGAACGCAATCACCATATTGTCTTCAAATACTATTTTTGCCGGTACCTCTTTATTAGCTATTTTGCAGAATAAACATGAGCCAGGTGCCATATCATAACCTCTCAAGCGTATAGCTTAAGCTTCCTAATCCGCTTTCCTCAGCATATCTCAGCTGGCTCATCCAATCGGTTCCAGGAAAGGCCCGCCTTAAGATATCTTTGCCGGTTCGTTGATTAATAAGGTCTACACACGCCTTATCGATGCTTACCGGATCGGTCGACGCCACTATCCCGAGATCGTCAATCACCCTGTCTTCGTCTTTAGCAAGGCAGTCGCAGTCTTTGGTAACGTTGATAAGAAAAGATATGTATCCGACTTTTCCGCTGACGGCCTTGACTACACCATGCGCATATTCTACCATCTTTTCCTGCAGATTTTCAAGGGTTTCGCTCCATTTTATGTCGATAGCTTTCGTGCGGCACACAACTGCGCATTCCCCGCAGCCCTTGCAGGACGCTTCCGATATTCTGACTTTCCTTTTTTCCAGCGTTATGCACGACGCCGGACAATACTTTACGCATTGCCCGCACCCTATGCAAAGATCCGGCTTGATTTCAGGAACGACCCCGCAATGCTGCTCATATTTACCCCGTCTCGATGCGCATCCCATGCCCAGGTTCTTTATGGCTCCTCCAAGACAGGTCAACATATGTCCGGTAACGTGCGTCAGCGCAAGCAGACTATCGCAGTCAGCAATGTCGGAGGCTATCTTCACTTTATCGAAATGTTTTTTAGAAACGGCTATCTCTGTGAAATTTTTTCCTAATAGACCGTCGGCTATCAATACCGGAACGCCTACATTGTTGATATTATATCCATGCTTATCAGCGAGCTTTAGATGGTCTACTGAATTTGTCCGCAAGCCGCCTTTGTATATAACATTCGCATCGGTAAGGAAGACGTTCTTGGTCCTATCCTTTACAGCCCGCACCGCCTCTCTTACCCATTGATGCCTTATATGACCCTTATTGCCTTCTTCACCGAAGTGCAGTTTTATGCCTGTGAAATCGTCCTTGCCGATCATGCCCAGCACTCCGCTTGCGTCAATAAGAGATGCCAGTTTCTCTGAGACCGACTCTATTGTATCGTCATTACCGGCGCTTATGTAATAGACCTTACTTGGCATAGATCGCCGCCTTTTCGGTAAGCACAGTGAAGCCTTTCTTCAATAGAAGGGCGGCAAAGACGCCGTTACCTTTCTTTAAAACACGCCTGAAAGTCCCGTCGTAAATACGGCCGTATCCGCAAGAAGGGCTGTTCGACTTAAGTATCGCTTTTTTTATCCCGTGACGATCAGCGAGGGCAAGCGCTGTTCTCGCCCCTTTCAGGTAATAGCCGGAGACGTCTTCACCGGAAACAGCGGCTACTTTCGCTTTTTTCATCAGAACTTCCTCACCGCCTTTGCTCATTATTTCAGCATTCTCGCGCGGTGTAGGCAGCCCTCCCAGGACCTCCGGGCATACGGGAATAGCCCGCCCATTTTCCACCAGCGCCTTTATCGATCTTCTAAGTTTGCCCTCTCCCTTGTATGTGCAATTTATCCCGGCAAGGCACGCGCTTACTATGAATTTGTAACGGACGTCTTTCTTAATAACATGTTTGCGTGCGGTCATTTTGCTGAAAATCCGTAAAAACCTATCTTTTTACCGAGGTCCCAGTATTCGCCCTGGTTGTAAACGAACGGTTGTATCCTGGCGTAATCGAAATGTCCGTCCATATCAATCGCCTCGGTATCGGCATGGATGGCCAATACCTCGCCTATGAACATATCATGCGCGCCGAGTTTTACAATGTCCTTGACGACGCACTCGATGTTGACCGGGCACTCCTGTATCATGGGCGAGCGCACCTTCGCGGACGCTACCCTGGTAAAGCCGAACTCTTTGAATTTATCAATTTCTTTCCCTGATCGAAGCCCGCATTGATCAACTTTGTCGATCAAGGACTTGGTAGGTATGTTCATTACAAAATCGCCCGTACTCTTGATCATTTTGTAAGAATGTCTGGAGGGTCGTATGGAAGCGGCCACGCTCGGCGGCTCTGAACATATTATGCCGCACCAGGCTATTGTTATTATGTTGGCTCTCTCGCAATCTTTTTCTATGCAGCTTATCAGGACAACAGGAATGGGGAACAGGCCTGTGCCGGTAGGGATATCCGATTTTGGCATTTTGCTCTTTATGACTATTTGATAGTTACTACGCTGCTTCCTTAGGGCCTTCTTCCGGATTTTCCGCTTTTTTCAAAGTTGACTTAAAGCAACGTTTGGAACAGTAGAATTTTTCGTTCCTGTAGTACCACTGTTTATGTTTTATGGACTTGTTGCAGGCTGCGCAGTTCGCCGGCTTCTCTTTTTTAACTTCCGTTTTCTTCGGCGCCTCTGGGGTTTTGGCAGGCGCTTCTGCTGCTTTTGCTTGAGGTGCTTGCGGAGAAACCTGCGGCTTCTCTGCTTTCGGCGTTTCCGTCTTCGGTGCCTCTGTCTTCATTTCCTCTTTCACTTTTATTTTTTCTTCTTTCTTCTCTTCAGCCATATTTCACCGTTATTAGTTTGTCCTTTATTTTATTCTCCATCCAGGAGCCTGAGCCATTGCAAGTATATAAATTCCAGCAACCTGCTTCTATCGAGATTATCTATCTTCTTAAATTTGACACCGGTCTCATAGAAGTTGCCGCGGTGATCGTTCTTTTGCCACGCAACTTCACAATTCGCAAAAATAGGGACATTGTCCCCGGGGACATCTACAGAAAGATTCAACTCCTCCCCTTCGCAAAGCTCTTTATCCACGAGGATGAGGGCGCCTTCCTTGGATATGTTCTTTACCTTATAGGAAGCCTTTCTTTTATCCTTAATGAATTCACACAGAGCGTTGAGCGCCGTTTCAAATCGTAAAAACCGTCTTCTCTCGGTCACTTATACCTCGCTTTATTGTTTATTATAGTATCTATCGGCTTGCTTAGCAATAGAAATGTTCTTTATATCGCTATAAAAAATAAGGGGATAAAAATTTCTTTCTATCCCCTTATTTACCATCCTATTAACGGATAGTTGTTATTTGCTCTTGAACACAAATTCTGGCTCAATAACCGGCGTATAGCCTTCCGGAATCGGGAACGGGAATGTGACTGTCTCGTACACTCCTGCTCCTGTCCTGACGATGGTCATCCCAACGCCTTTCGCTAGACCGATTGTGATACCAGAGAGAGGATTGTCTTCTACGCTGGTGTCGTATATGTTTTTAGGAAGCTCGATCCACCCTGTGACTATATTCGCGAGTCCCCTGTAGATCTTCTTACCGGGATCTTGCGCATAGCTTGATGTCGCTATATTCAGAATCATAAATATAGCTACACATATTATTATACCCTTTAATAGATTTTTCATTTTATAAATTCACCCCCCTTCATTCTGTAATTTGTTCAAAGTATAACACATGAAAGCAGGTTTGTCAAGGCTTGAAGGCTATTTCCGCCTCTGGTTCTTCAGGATCTCTTCGACTATCTCGGTTATCTTTTCCCTGTCTTCAGGCCGGATATCGATAAATTCAACGCCTGTGTCATACAGATATGAGCCTTTCTTTGAGGAAGACTTTTTTACCACCCACACTACGGTCCCTCCGCACTTTATCGGCGGATGGCTTTCGTCGAGGAACAATTCAAGGTCAACGCCCTGGAATAATCCAAGGTCTTCCTTGACGATTACGCATATTCCGCCTGCCCCTATGTTCTCGGTCTGTGTCGAGAGCGTCTTTGAGGTCAGCCTCTTCTTAATAGTGATCAGGCATTTATAGTTTGCTCTCGGAAATTTTCTTCTATTTATTCCGTCCCACATATTTATTCTCCTTACTAGCGCACCTGGTAACCGCTGTGAGCAAAGTATATCATAGTAAGCGCGGAAAATGCAAGAAAAAATTAACTTTTATTTGCAAGACCGCGTATATGCGTGTATAATTATTGTATAAAATAACACAAAAGGTATTAATGTATAAAGAATTCTTTGGACTGAAAGAAAAGCCTTTTAATGTAACCAGCGACCCGAATTTTCTATTTTTGAGCCGTGTCCACAAGGAGGCCTTTTCGCATCTTCTTTACGGGATAAAAGAACGAAAAGGGTTCCTTGAGATCACCGGAGAGGTAGGCGCGGGCAAGACGACTCTATGCCGAGCCCTCTTAAGTCAGCTTGACAGGAACACTAAGAGCGCGTTCGTTTTCAACTCCACCCTTCCCGAACTTCAGCTGTTGAGATGTATCCTTGAGGATTTTGGTATATTCGTCGAAAGGAACAACAAGGTATCTTTACTGCGGCAGCTGAATAACTTCCTGATAGCCGAGCTCTCAAAGGGAAATAACGTCATACTCATAATCGACGAGGCGCAGAATCTGAAGACTTCCGTGTTGGAAGAGATCCGAATGCTCTCAAACCTCGAGACCGACAAGGAAAAGCTATTCCAGATAATACTTGTAGGCCAGCCTGAACTGCAAAATAAGATAAATTCGCCGAGGCTTACGCAATTGAAACAGCGGATAGCGGTCAGGTTCCACATAACGGCGCTTGAAAAAGATGAAGTGAGCGAATATATATATCATAGGCTGTCTGTCGCAGGCTCCAATGGACAGATACGCTTCCCCGAAGACGCGCTGGATAGGATCTTCGGTTTTTCGGGAGGGATACCGCGCCTCATCAATATGGTATGCGATAAATCTCTCTTGGCGGCCTATGCGATGGAGGCCAGGGATATATCCCTACCTATAGTCGACCGCAGCATACAAGAATTAGAAGGAGTGATAAAGAGATGAGCATAATACAGGATGCCTTAAAAAAAGTCGAGAATAAGACGTCAATGGTGAAAACCGTCCAACCGGCTAAGCTGACGGATCCGGTAAGGAATGAATTTAAAACAGCGCCGGTTTTTCAAGAAACCGGGAAACCCTATATTCAAAAGGGCAAATCCCCGGGCAGGGGCAAGTCCATGCACACGTTTTTCCTGATAGCGGCGTTTGTATTGTTGATCGGCGCCTCACTTGCGCAGTTTCCGTGGGAAGCGCGCGAAAAAGGTGTCGCCTCTCCGGGCATTGAACTCATTGCCGAACCGTTCAGTAAGGTGGACTTGCCCCCCATATCTAAGACATACAATAAGACGCAGAGCATACCGACATTCCTCCACAATGAAGCAGGCCGGCTTCCGGGTTTTGTGCTTAACGGCATAATGGAGTTGACCGATGGCCCCAAGGCGGTAATTAACAACCTGATCGTCGCCGTAGGTGATACTGTAGACGGAGCGGTGGTATCGAAGATAGATAGGAAGAACGTGGTGCTCAAAGTCAGCGACTCAGAGATAAATCTGGATATGAAGTAAGGACGGGCTCAAACTTTCGCCCGGCATGCCTCGTGGATGTTCCTGATCTCGGCTGGTACCCTTACCGGCCTGGAGGATTTGTTCGTGAAGACGTGAACGGAATCACCGGCAGCTATCATCTTTTCCCCGACGAATAATTTATACTCGAATTTCATGCTGGAATTATTCATCTCTGAGACGCCTGACTGTATTGTGACTACATCGTCGTATTTTGCGCTCGCCTTGTATCTGCACCTGGCCTCCGCTACCATCATGAATATGCCTTGATCTTCCAGCTTACTATACGATATGCCTAGCGAGCGCAGGTATTCGGTCCTCGCTATCTCGAACCACACGAAATAGTTCGCGTAGTATACGACCCCCATATTATCAGTTTCCTGGTATCTGACCCGGACCTGAGTTTCAAAGGATTTCATATATTATAATGACAACTCCAATTTGTGGATCCTGAATCCGCCGACTTCCAGCTTCTCTGTTTCTTTGAACCCCTTCTTTAAACAGAGCTTCATTGCGTCCGCCATCCTGTCCGTGCACCTGAAATAGATGCTCTTATATCCGTTCTGCCTGCAAAAATCTATCGCGCTGGATAGAAGCTGGGTGCCATAACCGAGTTTCCTGCGTTTCGGGTCTACGAACAGCCTCCGGAGGAGCGCTTCGTCTTTGGACTCCTGTTTTATACCCACAGTACCTACGACTTCTCCGCCGTCGTCGATGACGAAGAAGGAATCTCTCTCGCCGCCGTACGTCTCCCCTATCCTCTCCAGGTCGCTGTCAGAATAAGCAGATTTATCAAATGGATATTCTTTAGCCAGGATCGTCAGTATCAGGTCTTTGACGCCCTTAGCGTCCTCTTTCGTGAACTGCCTTAAAAGATGTGGCATATTATGTCTCCTGTCTTTTTATGGTATAGGAAAGTATAAAACTTTCCTAAACCACTGAAACTTCATAAGGAAAGTTCTGAATCCGCCTTCGGCGGGATGAAGTTTCTTGTGATATTAACGAGAATGCCTCTCTGCCGGGGCCCGTCGAATTCGCAAAAGAAGATACCCTGCCAGGTTCCGAGCTTAAGCTTGCCGTCTTCGACAAAGACGGTCTTATCGGTCCCGACTATAGTAGATTTGATATGCGCTGCGGAATTGCCTTCGGAGTGCTCGTAGTTGCCGTCGAGAGGCGCCGCTTTTTCCAGGCCGCTTAGTATGTCGCGTTTTACGCTGGGGTCGGCGTTCTCATTAATGGTAAGGCCCGCTGTAGTGTGAGGGACAAATATCTGGCACGTGCCGCTATTTGTCTTCGATCTCTTGAGAGCAGCCTCCACCACGGGTGTTATGTCGATCATTTCCGTCCTCATCTTTGTGGTGATAGGTATATTGATGATCATCTGTCCGAAAACATGGATTCTACCGCTTCTTTGATTGCCCTGTAGGGCACATTATCTACGGCTACGGCCCTGCCTATCTTTACCGGCAGGACGAACCTGTTGCGAGCGCCTGAAAATTTTTTGTCATGCAGCTGGGACTCATATATATCGGAAAACCTCAGACCCTTCACGGTTGTCGGCAAGCCGCAAGCCTTAATGAGACGCTCGATGCGCATTACGCTTTCAGGGTCTATCTTTCCAAGTCTCATGGATATTCTTGAGGCCGCTATCATGCCGAGACCTACGGCTTCGCCGTGGTTGTATCTGCCCGAGTACCGAGATGCTGCCTCTATCGCATGCCCTATCGTGTGACCGTAGTTAAGGAGCGCGCGGGAGCCTTTCCTATCGAACTCGTCTTCTTCCACTATGCGCGCCTTGATCAGGCTTGAGCGCGAAATTATACGTTCAAGCGCTGCCCTTTCTCCGCGGAGTATTTTACCGTGGGAAGATTCTATGAAGCGAAAGAGCCCTCCGTCTTTGATCACTCCGTATTTTATTACCTCTGCCAGTCCGTTCCTGATCTGCCGCCTTGAAAGCGACCTCAATAAAGAGATATCAGAGAGGACTATCTTAGGCTGATAAAACGCTCCGACGAGATTTTTCGCGACGCTCAAGTCCACAGCCGTTTTTCCGCCGATTGCGGAATCGACCTGCGCTAATAACGTTGTCGGAATCTGGACGAAAGGCACTCCCCGCTTATATACAGCCGCGACGAATCCGGCCAGGTCCCCTATTACACCTCCGCCGAAAGCTATTATCGATATCTCTTTACGTCTGTCGTAAGAGGCGATCCTGGCAATGAGATCCACTGCTACGCTGGCATCCTTAGCCCGTTCAGAGTCAGGTACCGTCTCGAGTCTTACTGTAAACGCTTTGTTCACAAGCGATCGCTTAAGTTTCCGCCCATGCAGGTTAAGGAGTTTTCTGTTGGATATTATTACAACGTCTTTCCCTATGCCCTTCAGATCCAATAAAGCGCCGGACCGGCCGATCAAATTCCAGCCTATAATAATATCGTAAGATCTATCTTTCAGGCTGACGCTTACCCTGCGCACTATTTCTTCTCTCCTGTCCCGGCTTTCCCGGTGTCCTTTGCTACCGCACCCTTGGCTGGAGCAGCTGTCTTTGCGGCTCCTGCTGCCGGCGCTGCGGTTCCTTCTGCGCCTTCTGTTTCAGCGGCGGCTGCCTTCTCTTTCTTTATCTTAAATTTCACTACTTTGACTTTTTGCAGTCCAAACACAGAATCCTTATCTTTCCAATCTTCTTTCTCTTTTAGTATCTTGATACGCTCATAACGTTTCAAGACGGACCTGTGCTGCCTATCCTTTCCCTCACCATGCAGACTTGGATGTTGCGACATTGTTTACCCCCGATTTGCTGTAGTCTCACTCGTGCAAATCGTCCCGAGGAGTTTCCATCTCACTTCGGTGACGAGGGACTACATTTATGAAATTTACTGCCTATAGTTGCTTTAAATACGCGTCCTTGAATTGACGCCTTACTTTGATCAGGTCCTGTTTTGCCTGGACGCTGATTGCCGACTGGTATGATCCCGTCCGCACTTGAAAATATTTTCCCGAGGGGACTATATATGCGCTGATCCCCTCTTTTCTTAAACGCTCCACTTCCTGCATCGCCGTATCGCGCCTCGTCAGCGTAACCGCTATTATGGTGTATGGTTTCACGACAGCTTGTGCCTTTGGCTGCCTTGCCGCGGCATTGACCGCAAGGCTCTTTCTGCCGGCGGCAGTGCTTAGGTTTTGCGGCGGCGGAACAGATGTTGAACCTCGCGTTAATTTCACGGTGCGCACATGCGGTTCCGCAACGGACACGGCTGCTTTTGCCCTACATTCTGAATAGGCCGCGGTTTTAGGACCCTTTATCGATTTACCGGCCTCGACCCCCAGCGCATAGACCACGACCATTGCCATGATAATGCCTATGGCAATAAACACGGTCTTTTCTAGTGTGAGGGTAAATACAAATTTCCTCTCAAGATCGGTTTTTTGGAATATTCGGCCAAACCCCGGAAACGACCTTTTAGGCTTATCTAACTCAAAAAACTCTTTTTGCTGATTATCTTCTTCCATAATAAATTATCTTATTATAACATATATGCATCATTAAATCAATTCTGTCCTCTACCTGGAGATCGTATTAATATTAAGCCTGAATAATTTACTTGAGATGTTTATTGACGGGGATTTGTAGTCGCCCGACAGTCTAACGGCAAGACTTTTCCAGCCGTCCTTTTCATCGGTCAGCAGGGCGCCGGTTAATTCCCGGGGTATCTTCTCGAGCGGCTTTCCTCCAAAGAACACCTTTATGTCAATATTGATCGCATTGTCATAATCAACACTCCCCGAAACTTCGAATTTTATCTCGTCGCTCGTTGCGGAAAAATTCTCTATATCGACACCGTCTTTGCGCGACCGGACTTTACCGCTTATCTCCTGATATGACCATCGGCTATCGAATGGAATAGCTATCAGGCCCTCCAGGCTGTCGAACGACGCAAGTTTTCCGGGTGATCGGTTTGTAAAATTAACGTCTTTTAAACGGAAGATTGCTCCTCCGCCTTTAGCAGGGAATCCGCGCCACAACGGCGTTATCCTAGCGTCTTTTGAGGATATTCCTATGCCTGTCTTCCTGTCGGCGGCGTTAAGGCTGCCGAATGCGAACTTGCCTGATGAGACGCTTAAGGACGTATATGAAATGTCCAAATTATTAGCTTTTGAGAATATGTAGACGGCCAATGGACCGAAAAATATATAGACTGTTATAGCTATCGTAACCATTATAGCGGCAAAACAGACAGCTCTATTTAGTATACACATAGCACTTTATCCCCAGCATATAGGATCGAAATCGCACATCCCGCATTTTTTATCGTCCCGCATGACCAGCTTCTCAAACCGCAGGCCCCGGATGTCTCCCGCTGCTTGCTTGATGAGCTCTTCGAGGGAATCCACCATTTCGTCCGAAATGGCCACCGACTTTGTGACATAGTCGCCTTTTTTATAACCCTGTGCTTTCAACGGCGTCGAGACCGGTTCTATGAATACGAGGGCTCCATGGCTTACATGCATGCCCCTTGATTCTTTTTTATCTCTTTCGAAAAGCAGTTTATAGCATACGAGCTGTCTTAAATAACCATCGCACTCGGGATCTGAGGGGTCACGCGACTTTTCTATGTCGCGAAGGTGATTATCGGGTTTTCCCGTCTTATAATCGAGTATTCTCACTAATCCGGCTTTTTTGTCTTCGGGCTCGACCTTATCGTATTTACCGGTAAATATTATGTTATCCCCGACTGTTATGAGCAGCTTCTTCTCGAGCCCTATCGGCATAACGGGATCCTTTGAAGCGATCTCGAACCAGCCTTTGAGAGTATCGGACTTGTTTAAACAGTCGCGCTCCATAACCTCGTCGACACCCTGAAAAGAAAGTTCGCTCTTGAAACATTCCAGAAAGAAAGAAAAGTTCGGAAATTTTCTATTCTTCATGAATGCTTTATAGGTATCTTCCAGGGCCTTGTGGACGCAATTCCCGAATACCAGGCTCTTCTTCTTCGGGCCGGGGAGCTTTAATACGTCATTGTATAAGAATTTTCGCCTGCATGTCATATATGTATTGAGCCTTGTCGGATTCAATGTCAAGTTCCCGATCATGTCCTTCAGAACCTCTTCGGTCCCGACAAAAGGATCGTTAAGGTCCGTGGTCTCCAGCGATTTTTCGAGGAGTTCCTCTTCCTTGACATTCTCGGGAGATTCCTGCGCTATGTCCAAAGCGCTTAAATAGCGGCTGGGAACCGCGTCCTCCGTCGGGCTGGCTGTGAATATCAGACGCGACTTTGCCCTGGTAACCGCCACATAGAAGAGCCTGGTCTCATCCTGTAAAGCAAGCTCTTTAAGTTTCTCCTTCCCCCGCACCTCCTCTTTAGATTTAAAAAGATCGGACGGAAGTATGATCATATCGGGACGCGGCCTGGAAGGCCAATTCTTATTGTGCAGGCAGAACGGTATTATGACGGAATTGAATTCCAGTCCTTTTGAGCCGTGCGCAGTATAGACCCTGACGCCGGCCTGAGTTAAGGTCACGAGATTACCCTGAACGGCAAGGCCGTGCTCTTTCCGAGTCTTCATCTCAAGCATGAAGTCATCCAGCCTTATCGCGGGGTTTGCCACGTCGCTCGCCTTTACCATATTCACGAAAGAGGTGAGCCCTCTGAGCTGACGGATCTTAAGGATATCGTTACCGTCATATTCGGAAAGTATATGCTTGAATATACCGGCCTCTTTAACGAAATCCATCAATATCGTATGGACGGACCTCGTGCGCGAATCTGTCAACAGCCTGTCTATTACACCAGCGGCATGCTTAAGCCTGTCCGACTCCTGGAATTTCAACTCTTTATCGTCCCTGGAGAAATATCTCAACAATTCTCCCAGAACGGTTACCCTCCCCTTTCCCTTCTTCGCGTTAATAGCGTTTACATGGCTTAAGAACGTCAGGACGTCCGAATGGGGTATGCGGAAATAGTCCGCCGTGAGGACCTTGTAAAGGGCAAGGTCCTTTAATCCGTGCTCTCCGGGGTCTATGTAGGCCAGGTCAAGGACATCGAGAAGCTGTTTGACGCGCTTTTCCCCGCTTATATCCTCTTTACCATCGGTAGCGTAAGGGATCCCGGCCTTTAAAAAAGCGTCTATTATCTTGAGTATATCACTCCGCTTCCTTACGAGGATGGCTATATTATTGTAAGGATGGGCTCGCTCTTCTTCCGGCAGATTCCGGTCGGCTTCGATATGATCCTTCAGCTCCCGGACCTTGTCTACGATATACAGCAGTTCTTCTTCGGAGGTTGTGAATTCCCTGAATAATATCTCTGTGTTTCGGTAATCCTTTTTTGCTTGCAGGGTCTTTTCACCCATACGTTCCGCGTGGGGTATAAGGTTAATTATCCTGCCGGATATATTTATCAGCTCTTTGGATGATCGGTAATTTTCTTTAAGAGAAATTACCGAAATACCGGGAAACTGCTTGCATAAAAGCTTAAAATTACCTACGCTGGCGCCCTGGAACCTGTAGATGGACTGGTCATCGTCGCCGACGCAGGCAAGGTTCGATCCTTTTTTGCCGAAAAGGGTGAAAAGCAGTTTCAGCTGCGCGCCGTTCGTATCCTGGTACTCATCCACCATGATATATTTGTATTGGTCGCGGTACTCTTCGCGCAGGGCAGTCTCTTTCTTGAGTGCCTCTGTGGCAAATATTATCATATCGTCGAAGTCATACCTTCCGCGTTCATCGAATATATCTTTTGACTTGCCCGCTTTTAGCTCTTCGTACCTGGCGTAGACTATTGAGAACGCGCGCAGTCGTTTTACGTATTTATCATCGAGTTCCTTATACAGGCTCTTAGCGTCTTTCAGGTAATCGTCAAGTTCCCGCGGTGTTATGCCGTCTTTTTTCAGGTCTCCTATTTTATTCAGTATCTCCTTTAAATAAGTATACGGCGCCCTGAACGGGCGTATGTCATCTACGCCCTTTGTATTGTCAAGTATATACTCGATGACCCTCATCCGTTCGACGTCATCCATCTGTATCCTGTCCTCTACATAATTGGCGGCGTCTTCAGACTCCTGGATGATAGAGTTGGCGAAACTGTGGAAAGTGCCGACTTCGACATCATATCCCTGAGGGCCTATGACGGCGGCGAGGCGCTCCTTCATTGCCTTGGCGGCTGAATTTGTATATGTCAATATGAGGATATTCTCGGGCCTTGCCTTTCCGCTTTGCAGTATAGAGCCCGCCCTTACGGAAAGCAACTGTGTCTTTCCGGTGCCGGGGCCTGCCAGTACCAGCAAGGGGCCTTCAACAGCGTCAACGGCCGATCTTTGCAGCGGGTTCAATTGATTATAGAATTTAATATATTCTTTCATATATTCAAGGGGGTGTTTTTATCTTGCGGGCCTATTTTTTCTTAAGGAGCTTTTCTATCTGCGATATGAGCTTGCTGTCACGCGTGTAGCTGTAACCCGTAGTAGACGTTGCGCGATGAGCAACAAGGATATTTGATTTAACAAGGTCTTCGAGGGCGTCCTTTACCTTGGCGCGCTCACCTCCTACCCAGGTTGCCACTCCTCTTGGTGTATCTATAGAAGCCTGGTTTTCATGAAAAAACCTTATTATCTTTACGTGTGTCTCGGATTTGGCAATTTTATCGATATCCATCCCGCTCTTTCCTCCAGGTTTGAAGATCCTAATGTGTCCTGTATAACTCCTTTTCAAGCATCGACCTTATATCTTTTCTGTTCATGACTTTCAGGAATACATCCACTACTTTCGGATCGAATTGCGTACCGGAGTTTCTCCTTATTTCTCCTATGGCCTCGTCTATCGTTTTTGCTTTTCTGTAAGGTCTTTTTGTTATCATTGCCTCAAACGCGCTTACCAAAGCCATTATCCTCGCGCCAAGCGGTATCTGGTCCTTCCTTAATCCCTTGGGATAGCCGGAGCCGTCATAATGCTCGTGATGATATAATATTATCGGGACGACCGTTTTTAACGCCTTCATGTGCTTGATTATCTCGACCCCGACAATTGGATGCTCCTTAACTATCTCATACTCTTTGCCGGTAAGCTTCGTCGGTTTGGAAAGCACCTTGTCAGGCACTACTATCTCGCCGGCGTCGTGCAGGATGGCCGCGTATTCGAGGCTCTTCAGGTCTTCCCCTTCCAGATGCAGCTCCTGCCCCATACCGAGGGTTATCTTCAGGAATGACGCCTGTGGAACATAGGTGCCGGGCGCGCGCGTATCGAGCACTTTCGCCAGCGCTTTGATACTGCCCATCGTAAGTCTCTGCTGGTCCTTGTAAAGCTCCGCGTTCTTAATAGCGATTACCGCCTGTTCCGCCATGGTCGCCATTATTTCCTGGTCGAATGCGGTGAACGGTTTATTGTCGACTTTATCGTAAAGGGTTATAACCCCTATCACGTCCTCGTCTATTAATGGTGTTGCCAGATAGTTCTCGCCCCTTATGGGCCTTCCGAACTTCACCGCTTTGCCGGGAGCCCATTTTCCTACCCGGACCTTTTTTAAACGGGATTTCTTTTCTCTGAGATCTACCGTCGCTTTAGGCAGGAGCGTCCTTCTCTTCGCGTCGACCAGTTTTATAGAACACCTGTTCGCTCTCATGATCTGCAATGACAGCCTGGCGATCCGGGGAAGAAGCTCATTTAAATCCAGCGTAGAGCCTATAAGCCTGTGGACCGTGTGAACGGTGGATAGGGCAATGGCGCGAGGCCGTATTGTTTCATACAACTTTGACAGCTCAAGCTCCTTCTGGACTTCCCTTACGATCGTATCCGTGAATGCGGTAAAGACATCGAGCAATTGTTCTGAAACGTCCTTTTTTGCATAGCATACGCCTAAATAACCATACAGCCTATCGCCCTGTACGAGAGGATACACGAAACCGTGAAGGCCGTCGGCGCATTCGAACCTGGTTAGAACCCTCGTCTCCGAAGCCTTCTTGATTATGCACAAAATGGTATCAATGCATTTTTTCCTGTTGCCTGTATCGGATCTTTTGTAGCATTGGCAGTTGCCCTGGATAACCGTTTCCAGGTCGGAATATTTGGGATTTGGTTTTTCGACTAGCCACCAGGTAGTAGGTTTTATGATGCAGCCTATGCATTCCTCTTCCTTCTTCAGGCCCACGCTCCTTCTCAGCCTGTCGAAGAGCTCATTCTGGTATGTACTATCTCTATTTTCTTTCATCTGAGAGTTGATTATAGTGCTGTTTTTGACGCATGTCAATAGGCTTAAGGCGCATTGCCCGGTTCACACCCTCTCATACGGTTCGAAAAACTTCTTGTATTCGTCGAGCGCGTACCGATCCGTCATGCCCGCTATGTAATCGCAGATTACGCGGTGCTTATCTTCTTTTTTCAACCTGCTCTGTGTGGTCGGAGGAAGCTGCTCCGACTTATCGAGGTAGATATTGAAAAGGCTCGTGATAAACCTGTATGCTTTGCTCGACATCCTGACTACCCTGTAATGCTGATAAAGTTTCTCCATGAGAAAATCGCGGATCGCTTTTCTAAGCGGCTGCATCTGTTTTGACGAGGCAACCACCCTCTCGGGTATCTTTACAGTATCCTGCGGCTTCCGTATCTTGAACTTTTTAATATTGTATTCTGTCTGGTTCAGGACGTCCGTCACCTGGCAGTCGATGAGAGCGCGGATGATCTGGTATTTCCTTATCTCGTCCTTCAGATGCGGGTACATCTTCCTGACTTCCTTATCCTTTTCGGTCCATAGCCTGACCCGCCTTAAGTCCTCTTCCTTTACGAGGGCGCTCGTTATGCCGTCGTCGAGGTCGTGGTTGTCGTAAGCTATCTCGTCGGCGATGTCCACTACCTGTATCTCCAGTATCGGCGAACCCTTTGATTCAAATGGTATAATAGGCCGCGGCCTGTCATAAGGCGTCGAGTGTTTTATTATGCCTTCCCTCACTTCATAGGTAAGGTTTAGCCCGGGGAAATCAGGATACCTCTCTTCGAGATGATCCACTACCCGCAGCCCCTGAGCATTGTGGTCGAAGCCGCCGCGCTCTCTCATTATTTCATGAAGCGCGTCCTCGCCGGAATGGCCGAACGGCGTATGCCCGAGGTCATGCGCCAGGCTTATAGCCTCTACCAGGTCTTCGTTGAGACGAAGCGCGCGCGCAATGGATTTTGCGATCTGCGCGACCTCCAGGGTATGGGTCAGGCGCGTCCTGTAATAATCGCCTTCATGGTTCACAAATACCTGGGTTTTATATTCGAGGCGCCTGAAAGCGGTAGAATAGATTATCCTGTCCTTATCACGCTGATAGCAGGACCTGTATGGATGTTCTTCTTCCTTATAGTGCCTGCCTTTAGTAAGGCGGCTCTTCTGCGCGTAAGGCGACAGCAATTCTTCTTTCTTCTCAAGATCTCTTCGTTTCTGCATTTGACGGCCCCTTGCGAGCCCTATTTTGTGCGCAGCAATTTGAAGACTGCGTCAAGCGATTCCGATAATATCTTGGCGCCGGCTGTTACCGGCATGAAGTTGACGTCGCCTGTCCATCGCGGAACGATATGTATATGAAGATGCCCCGGAAATCCGGCCCCGGAGACCCTGCCTATGTTCATCCCGATATTAAGTCCATGCGGCTTCATCTTCTTATTTATGTTCGATGTGACCCTATTTACCAGCTTCATCAGGTCGAGCAGTTCCTCGCCGGACAGGCATTCCAGGCTCTTGACATGCCTTAGCGGCGCTACCATGACATGGCCGTTGTTGTAGGGGTAGATGTTTAGCATGGCAAAAGAATGGCTCGATCTGGCGATGATATGATATTTTTTGTCTTCGGCCTTCTTATCTATGCAAAAGACGCACTTTTTGTTCTTTTTGAGGTGCATATATTTACTTCTCCATGGCGCCCATAATCTATCCACGTCTATTCCCTTTATTTTTTAACAATAGTTTTCTCGTTCTCAAGCTTGGCACGCGCGTCCTCGAAGAACGGCTTAGCGAATTCCGTAGGCCATGTCCGTTCCTCGAATGACCGCTCGTTAACCGTCTTAAGGAATTTCTTAAAGTCTTCAATATAGCTTCCGTATATATGGAAGCTATCGCTTATATCTACGTATCTGCCTACGCGGACCTCAGCGCCCAGCCCCTTAGATATTTCTTCGGCGATGACCCGTTGAAGGTCTGTAAGCGCAAATATATTCATGAAGCTGGCTTTGTAGGCGTCCCTTGACCGCCAATGCGTATTCATGTTAAGCGCATATTTGCCGTCGGGAAGCTTCGTCAGCCGGCACCATATGCGTTGAAGGCACGGCGGGTCGTCGGTCAGCGGATCCGTTCCCGGATTCCATGTTATGCCCTGGGCCCTGCGTGAATACGGCGTCTGGATAAGCTTTTTAATGATGTAGTCGATCTGGTCAATGTCCATACCGTCCACTCTGAAGTTGGCCAGCCGCTGGTGGTATGTGTATGTCCATTTCCCTTCTTCAGGTTTTATCCAATAATCGTGTATGCCAAGGACGACCTCCTGGCGGTATATCTCAAGGTCTTCCAACCCGCCCGGGAAAGCCCTATGTATCCTCGGCTCGCTCATAGGCTCGGAGACGACCATTATCATTGTGCAATCCCGGCTCATCGGGTCGTCCGTTTTGTCGTATTCCGTCTTGATGTTCAGGCCGTCTTTCCAGGCAGCCATGACAGCTTTTTCCCACGCTTCCGGTAATGTTCGGCCCTCAACTTTTATTACAGGTATCTCATTTATCATGTCTACTCCTGAATTAAATGTAAAAGGCTTATACTTTTAGCTTTTGACTTTTTCCTCTTACCTTAATTTTATGATCTTGCCTTCTATCTTCTTGTCCGTTATTTCCAATATCCCGTAGGAATTCACTGTCGCAAAGACTTTGTCGGTCGGGCTTCCGGGATTGAAAAACAGGATGCCGTCTTTAACAAGATTTAAGGGTATGTGGGTATGGCCGAATACGATGGCATCTACATCGGTAAACTCTTTCTTAACTGCCTGCAACATATCGTTCGGCGCGCCATAACCGTGTATCAGGCCGATCTTGAATTTTCCGGCCTGTATCACCTCTTTTCGGTTCAATAGATCGCCAAGGTTCATGGCATCCATATTTCCGTACACCGCCGTCGTCTCTTTCATTCCTTTTAGTTTCAGGTAAAAATCCTTTTCGATGAAATCACCCGCATGTATGATCATGTCCGCTTCGGATATCGAATCATATATCTCTTTCGGCAGGTCTTGCGTTACCCGCGGAATGTGGGTATCCGACAGCACTACTATCCTCATAAAATGGCTATCCTTTTTTCGCCATAAAAATTCAACAACGTATTGGCGGTAGATGAATCCCATACGGATATCTTCAATTCCTTGGCGAGAAGTTTTGCGTTCTCGTCTATACCTTTCAGCGATATCATCACTTTATTGGATACTTTTAAACTAGACGACTTCACGTTCTTTATGTAATTTATAACGTCATTTTCGGTGATGTCATGCTCGTATGGCTGCACGATCCAAACGTTGCCCCTGAACGAACACGATATGTAAAGTTTGGAGTCGGGAAAAGTCCTTACTTCGACTCTGGTGAAATGAGGAAGCCGCACATTTTTCGCCTCGATCGTTACGAGCTCATTCCCGAACAGGTTGAAAAGCTCGGCTAGACGCTGGGGCACTCCCTTCTCTAATTCTTTCAGGAAATGGTCCAGACACTCCCTTATGTCGCCGGCAAACAGGGCCATCTTATCGAAGGCCCCGTCTACAAGCAGGTCTTTCCTTCTTTGGTAAACGTATTTCAACCAGAATTCGAGCATCGCATCGTCTATCCTGAAGAATACGCCGTTCTTTGAAATAAGTCCGAGCTCCGAAAGGAAATCGACGCCTTTAGATATGTCGGTCTTCTTCGCCTTAAGGGCATGGGCGATATCAGCCTGTTTATTGCGGCCGTTGGCGATAGCTACGAGGATAGATATATAGTTGTCCCTGTGCCGCGTGTCCAACAGATTCAGGATAAAATTGAGCAGATACTGGTGAATTATGCCGTTAGCATTATAAACGAGGTCGAGGATGGCGCCGCCCAGGACCTCCCTGTCAACATAGCTCGACATGCGTTCAAGCGCGAGATCTTTTGCGCGAGACGCTATTTTGTCCAGGTAGAAAGGATTTCCGTCGGTAAGCGTGATAAGGAACTTCTTTAGCGGGGGTTCAATGTCGACCCCGCCCAATTTCATATCGATGAATTCGCCTGACGTTCTCAAGTCAAAGTTGGCCACCCTGACCACTTCGAAATTACCGAACAATAACGACAGCTTCTCGGTTATGATCTTTTTGATGGCCCTGTTGCGTGAGCTCGATACTATATACATCGTATCTTTCTGCACCATGATAACCTTCCCGAAATTCAGGAAAGGATTTTTTATGCCCAGGAGCTCCAGGTTGTCGAATTCGTCCAGTATGACTATGCAGGATTGCCCGGATTCTTCTTTCATGACGGACGTCAGCCCCAAGAGACCCATGTACGCCTCATCGAGCTGACCGTGATCCGAATATGAATTTACATGTTTTATGGCAAGGCTTGTTTTTGGGAATACATCCCTCGCCCTTTCCAGAAGGGCATCCATTTCGACGGGCACATCTTCTCCGGCCTTGACCAGAGAGTTGTAGAGCATGGTCGCTATGAACTTATTCGAGAAGGACCTGAAGTTCTCTCTTACCACCTCGACATATACCGGCACGAAACCTTCTTCCTTTATCGTATGGAGGAAATGGAGTATTATGGAGGACTTTCCCGCCAGACTCTGGCCTGTGAGCGCTATATTCTGCCTGTACCCGTCTTTAAGGGCCCAGACACGCTTATTGAGCAGATCGAGTATCTCCTGTCGACCAAAAAATCTCTCGCCTATTGTCGGTTCACTGAACATGAAATAAGCTTTCTCCGCCGAAAGCGGATCCGCCAATATTTTTGGCGGAAGCATTCAGCTTTCAGCTGTCAGCGCTGATGACTGACAACTGATAGCTGAAAGCTATTTAACGCGGCAGATAATATGCCGGGTTTTGAGGTTCTCCGTCTTTGCGTATCTCGAAATGGAGGCAGGACTCCTGCGCCCGGCCCGTCCTGCCGACCCTTGCTATCACATAACCCTGCGTAACTTCATCTCCTACCTTTGACAGTATTTCTGAATTGTAGGAATAGACGGTCTGGTATCTGTCACCATGGTCCAATATCACCGTCTTCCCGAAACCTTTTAAATACGCGTCGCAGTATACGACCTTCCCGGCCCTCGAAGCAAGTATGCTTGTTCCTTCGCGAGCCTCAATGTCGACGCCTTTGTTTATGACCTTACCTATCTTTGCGCCAAACGGCGAAACAACACGGCCCCTTACGGGCCAGATAAACGTGTCTTTTGTGCTCGGTTTGTATACACTGGAGGCGCGTTCTTTAACGCGGCCGGGTATCAACAGCACCTGTCCTGTGCTGATCAATGTCGAACCCTGGAGCGAATTTGCGTGTAATAACGTTTTGAGATCTATGTCGTATACCCTGGATATACTCCAAAGAGTATCGCCGCTCTTGACCGTATATCTCAGCGCTCCGGTAGATACCGGCGCGGCGCTGGGAGTGTAATGAGCTACCGGAGCAGTAGCGCAACCCGATAAAAGCGCGATAAATAGAAGAATTAATGATATTTTTTTCATAAATAAAGGTTACTCTAGTAACATCAGCCCTTTCATATGTAGTCCCTCGTCAGCATATAGTCTAACTCCAACTTCCTCGGGATCAAATTTCGCTTGAGTTAAACTATGGCGAAATTTGGAGCGAGCGAGGGGAATCGCCCCTCCGCTCGTCATAGCCTCGCTTCGGGCGGCCAAATTGGCCTCGTCCGGAGGCCTCGGCACTTCCTCGGACATTAAGTCCTCGGTCGCTGTCGGGCATAGCCCTTTTCCTTCCGTAAGGTCGGCGCAATTTGGCGTTCGATTCCCTGCAGCTTTTGATACCATTCTTTTCATATGTAGTCCCTCGTCAGCATATAGTCTAACTCCAACTTCCTCGGGATCAAATTTCGCTTGAGTTAAACTATGGCGAAATTTGGAGCGAGCGAGGGGAATCGAACCCCCGTGACCAGCTTGGGAAGCTGGTATTCTACCATTGAACTACGCTCGCGTTTTGACACTGTTTTACTCTTTCAAAATTTCGTTATCTTTTCAAAATGCCTGTACCTGGCTACGATATCGGCAAACGATAGCTTAAGCAGTCTATCTACACTGAAATCCTCAACAGCGAAAGAAGCAAGCACGCTTCCGTATATTATGCTTTTACGAATACTGGGCTCGTCTATGCGCCTTGAGCGGCTCAAATAACCCATCATGCCTCCGGCGAATGTATCCCCCGCGCCTGTGGGGTCATACACGTCATCGAGGAGATATGCGGGAGCGATAAAATGAGAATTTTTAGAAAAGTAGATAACACCATGCTCACCCTTTTTTATGACGACCGCTTTCGGACCCATGGACACTAACTCCCTCGCGGCCCTCATCAGGCTCGAGCGGCCGGTGAACTGCCTGGCCTCGGCGTCGTTCAATAATAATATATCGACTTTTTTAACAACCTTTTCGAACGCCCGCTTCTTGTGCGTGATCCAGTAATTCATGGAATCGCAGGCAACCAGTCTCTGTCCGGACATCTGGCCTAAAACGCCGTATTGCAGTTCCGGGTCTATGTTGGCAAGAAAAAGTATCGGTGATTTTTTAAGGGTATCCGGGATCTCGGGCTTGAAATCCTTAAATACGTTCAGGCGCGTATATATCGTATGCGCTGTATTAAGGTCGAAATCGTAAACGCCTTTCCACCTGAAGGTCTTCCCGTCGACGGCATGGAGCCCTTCGATGCCTATGGACCTCTTCCTGAACAGGTCGAAATATTTTTTCGGGAAATCCCTGCCGACCGTAGCTATTATCCGGACTTTACAGAAAAAAGATGCTGCTACGGAAAAAAACGTTGCCGAGCCGCCCAGGGCCTCGTCCCTCTTGCCGAAAGGCGTCTTTACGGAATCGATGGCGACGGAACCTACGACTAAGATACTCATCTAAAGGCACCTTTCCGACATCTTTATCGAACAATACTCGCCGCACATAGTGCATACATCCCGCGTCCCTGGTTTTGAAGCGCCCCTGTATTTTTTTGGCTTCACATCATCGATGGCAAGGGCGAACTGGCGTTTCCAGTTCCTCTGGCGCCTCGCATTTGAAAAATCTCTGTCCCATTGAGCAGCGCCCTTTACGCCCTTTGCAATGTCGGCGGCGTGGGCCGCTATCTTGGAGGCGATCACGCCCTCTTTGACGTCTTCGAGCGACGGCAGTCTCAAATGTTCCGACGGTGTTACATAGCAGAGGAAGTCTGCGCCTAAACTTCCAGCCAGCGCGCCGCCTATAGCGCCCGTAATATGGTCATACCCGGGGGCGACATCGGTAACGAGAGGGCCTAGAACATAAAATGGAGCTCCGCTGCAAATCTTTTTCTCCAGGTTTACATTCGTCTCTATCTGGTCTATCGGGACGTGGCCGGGCCCTTCGATCATGACCTGTACACCCCTCTTAACGGCCCTCTTTTGGAGCTCTCCCAACGTTAAGAGTTCAAGTATCTGCGGAGTGTCGGTTGCGTCCGCTATGGCGCCCGGACGCAGGCCGTCGCCGAGACTTAACGTTACGTCGTACTTTTTCGCAATATCCAGTATGCAATCAAAATGTTCGTAGAAGGGGTTTTCTCTATTGTTCCTCAGCATCCAGTCCGCTATGAATGCGCCGCCCCTGCTTACTATATCCAGGATGCGGCCGTCGCGGCGCAGCGCGTCGATGGCTTTTCTTACAACGCCGGCGTGTATTGTGAAAAAATCCACTCCCTCTTCCGCCTGAGCTTCCAGGACCGAAAATATATCGTCCGGCGTAATGGAGCTTATGGAGCCGCTATCTTTTAACGCGTTTATAACGATCTCGTATATCGGGACCGTGCCGACCGGGATCTCGGACTCTTTAAGAATCCTGCTCCGGGTCTTGCCGACCTTCGCGCCGGTTGATAGGTCCATTATGGTGTCGGCGCCGTATTTTACGGCAAGACGGAGCTTCTTCAATTCGTGAGATATGTCGGATGAATCTTTTGAGGTGCCGATATTGGCGTTTATCTTTGTAGAAAGACCTTTTCCTATCGCGCAAGGTTTCGATATCCGGCGGCGCTCGTTCTTGGGTATTACTATCGTGCCGCAGGCTACGCCTTTTCTGACAGCATCCGCGTCTATCCGCTCTATCGCGGATATACGCCTCATGAGACCCGATATCTTACCGCTTCTGGCGATCTCTAATTGCGTCATTTAGACAAGCGATCCTTTCAGTTCCTTGACAGACCGGAAAGGATCATGCGACTGGCATACCGCCCTGATGACGGCCACCTTTTTAAATCCCTTCTCTGAGAGTTTGCGTATGTTGCTATTCTTTATTCCGCCTATCGCAAAAACCGGTATTCTGTATTTAATCATCTTGGAAAGGTTGTTAAATCCGAAGGCCTTACGGCGGCTCTTGATGGGTGTCATAAATACGGGCCCGGCGCCGAGATAATCGGCGCCTTCGGATATCGCCTTTCCGGCTTTTTTTATATCGTTAACGGATACGCCGACAAAAGAATCTTTTCCCGCCAGCCTCTTCACGGTAGTCACGCCGAAGTCTCCCTGTCCTATATGGATGCCGTCGCTGTCAATCGCGCAGGCAACCTCCGGCCTGTCATTGATGATAAGTGGAATGCCGTATTTATCGGCTATCTTCTTCAATGCCCTGGCGGTCTTTATCATATCCTGGGAAGAGGACTTCTTATCACGAAGCTGAAATATATCCGCCCCGGCCTTAGCCGACATTTCTGCCGTTGCGAGGAGCCTCTTCACACTCAAAAGATCCCTATCGAGTATCACGTAAAGCGAGGATCCTTTTAACAGCCTTTTTTTCGATCCCATAAACCTTGAACCTCAATGTAGAGAACCTGCCCGAAGCCTTCTTATCGACCAATTTAAGAAACTCTTCCAGGACCCTGAGGGATTCTTTGACCCTCTCCATATTCGCGCAGAATATGTCGCATGGCCCCACCCTGTTCATCTCGCTTTTGTACCTGGAGGCCCTTCCGATGTCCCCTTCAGGATCCCTCGACTCGACAAGCTTGCCGAAGCCGTCGGGTAGGCCTTTCATGACGAAAGATATCCCGTGGCGCGCGGATTTCAATTCGGATGTTATGGACGGGGAGCCGAGCATAAAACGCGCTATCTCTTCACATACCCTCAATCCTTCCCGAGACCTGTTGAAGTTGGCATCGAGTATGCGCAAAATGTCTTTTTTAAGTATCCTATTCATTTTGACATCTTTTTTATCAAGGATGTAGTGGAGTAGCCTTTTAGAAAGGGAACGCTGACCACCCGTCCGCCGTGAGCCTTTACAAAATCCCCTCCCACGATATCTTTCAGTTTCCAGTCGCCGCCTTTGGCCAGGACATCCGGTCTTAACACTTTTATCAGCCTTTCGGGCGTATTCTCGTTGAAGATGACGGCGAAGTCTACGAAATAAAGGCTGGCTACGATCTTAGCCCTGTCGGCTTGAGCGTTTATCGGCCTCGAGGCCCCTTTTATCGATCTTACGGATGCGTCGGAATTGATGCCCACGACCAGGATATCGCCCAGCTCTCTAGCCATCTTCAGGTATTCGACATGGCCCGCATGTAATATGTCGAAACAGCCGTTGGTGAAGACTATTTTTTTGTCCCGTGATCGTAATCCGGATAGTATACGGCTTAATGCCTGCGCCGATTTTACCTTGTGTTCCATGTCAGGAGATAGCCCCTTCTATCAATTCGCATAAGACGTGGCATATTACCAGATGCGCTTCCTGCACTCTTGGCGTATTTTTTGAGCCTACAACTATCGAGATATCGCATTCATCTTTGAGTTTACCGCCGGGAGCGCCTGTGAGACCTATTGTTTTTATCCCTATAGAGGCGGCCTTCCTTATGGCTGCGATGACGTTCTCTGAATTACCGCTCGTGGATATGCCTAGAGCGACGTCTTCCTTCTTTCCTAAGGCCTCGACCTGCCTTGCAAAAGACGCGCCGTAGCCGTAGTCGTTCGCGATGGCTGTAAGGTTCGAGGTATTTGTCGTCAATGCGACCGCAGCCATAGCCTTGCGCTCCTTCTTGAACCTGCCGACCAGTTCAGCGGCGATATGCTGGCTGTCGGCGGCGCTTCCGCCGTTCCCGAATACAATGAGTTTTCCGCCTGCCTTCAGAGATGCTATGATCACCTTGGCCGCTTTTTCAATATCAGCGGCTGCACTACCGGAGAGGCTTTTTTTTACCTCAATACTCTCTTTTATTATCTCGATTATTTTATTTATCATGAGAATGTCTTGGTCAATTCATACAATTTTATGTCAACGGTCTTTAGTTTGCCTACGCCTTCCTGGAGAGGGACGTCTTTTATCTCTGCCCCCGAAAGGCTCGTCATATAACCAAACTTGCCGGCCAACACGAGTTCCATCGCTTTTACGCCAAACCTCGTCCCGAGAACACGGTCGAAAGCTGTGGGAGAGCCGCCGCGTTGTATATGTCCAAGCACCGTTGAGCGTGTCTCGATTCCGGTGCGCTTCTGTATCTCGCCGGCCAGCCGCTCTCCTATGCCGCCCAACATGACATGACCGAAGGCGTCGAGTTTCGTTTCCTTTGTAACAAGGTCCGAGGCCTTGGGCTGCGCGCCCTCGGCTACCGCTACTATGGAATAGAGCTTGCCTCTCGCGCGGCACTTCTTGAGTGTGTCGCATACATCATCAATATCTATGGGCACCTCGGGTATCAGGACGACATCGGCCCCTCCCGCAAGGCCCGAATAGAGGGCTATCCAGCCTGCATGCCGGCCCATGATCTCGACGACCATTACCCTGTGGTGGCTCTCGGCCGTAGTCCGTATCCTGTCTATGGCTTCCATGGCTATGTTCACAGCCGTATCGAATCCGAACGTGAAATCGGTCGCATTGAGGTCGTTATCGATAGTTTTCGGAACGCCGACAACATTGACCCCCTGTCCTTCCTTGTTAAGCTTGTTAGCGACACCGAGCGTATCCTCGCCGCCTATAGCGATAAGGGCATCCAGTTTCAGCTTCTTATATGTGTCGATAACCTTAGCGACGTCCTCTTTGTTCTTATAAGGATTCGTCCGCGAAGTCCCAAGGATTGTCCCGCCTTTCCAAAGTATGTCTGCGACAGAATCGACTCCCAACTCCATGGTATCTGCCGATATGAGTCCTTTCCAGCCGTTCTTTATGCCCACGACCTCGACCTTGTTCTCGACAGCCTTCCTCACAACGGCGCGTATAACCGCATTCAGGCCCGGGCAGTCCCCGCCGCCTGTCAAAACTCCAACTCTCTTCATGATCACTTCCTCCTTAAGTAAAAAGTCAAAAGGAAAAAGGTAAAAGTTATGTGTCGCTATCGCGACATTTATATTTAGGTCCGACGGACACTATACTTTTGCCTTTTTACTTTTACATTTTTTCTTTTAAAAATTACCGTATTCGATGCTGCCCTTGTACTGCTGCGCCTTGTCGTCTTTCTTCGTATCCTTATGCGTCTCTTCTTTATGGACGATCTTTACGACGTGGACCTTTATATTGATAGGCTCATCGACGCCTAACATGTCCTGCACGCGCGACTTGACCACGTTCTGTATCTTCTCGGTCGTCTCGGGGATATGAATGTCCGAGAAAAGCGTTACCTTGTTCACTATGATTATGCCTTTCTTGCCGGCCCGTACATTGGGCTTCAACTCCTTGACTTCAGGCATCTGTTTGATGGCCCTCTTGATGAAGTCTTCGATAGCGGACAATGATATTGTGACCTGGCCATCCGGATTCTCAAAAGCTATAGTCCTTTCCCGCTGGAACTTTCCCATCGTTAACTGCACGACCATCAGGCTTATGAAGATGATCAGTATGCCCGTGATACCAAGTATCAACCTTATATTGGCCGTCGCGTAAACGGAGTTAATCGCGTCGACCACCATTTCCGGAGGGATCATGTTCAACGAGACGACTATCAAAATGCCGCCCATCAGGAGGAATACCAGCGTGTAAAAAAACAGTATCAACCCATTTACGAATCTCATAAATACCTCCGTTTCTTTGAACCCGTTAATTTTTTTTCTTATCAGCGCTTACGGGGAGGCGTACGCCTTCGACAGCCACATCAACTTCCGACAATACCAGCCCGGTCATCTTCTCTACCGCGCGTTTGACGTTCTCCTGGACCTCGTCGGCTATGCGCGGTATGTCAACACCGTACTCCACCAGTATAAAGACCGTCAACTTGACCTCGCTCTCCTTGGTCTGTATCCTTACGCCGCCCCCGAATGATTTTCTTAAGAATACGTCGCAAATGGTCCTGCGTATCCCCCCGCCCATCTTATAAACACCCCTGACCTCCAAGGCAGCGATGGACGCTATGGCAGTGATGGCTTCGTTACTTATCCTTACCATCCCGAGGTCGGTGGTCCTTTCTTTATGCGTATGCTCTTTGCTCATAACTGAAGATCCCTCCGATATGACCGTGCAGGTCACTCCGCTTTCTGGAAAAGGGTCTCGATAAAATCTGTCGAGAATTTTCCGCGTATAAATGCGGGGTTGTTCATCACCTTTTTATGGAACGAAATCGTCGTTTTGATCGGCTCTATAGTGAATTCATCCAGCGCGCGTTTGCAGATACTTATAGCCTCGGTCCTGTTCTTGCCGTGGACGATCAACTTGCCTATCATCGAGTCGTAATAAGGGGATATCTCATATCCGCAATATGCGTGCGTATCTAATCTTACGCCGCGGCCTCCGGGCAAATTTAATGTCGTTATCCTGCCCGGCGACGGCATAAAATCATTGTCCGGGTCTTCCGCGTTTATCCGGCATTCTATCGCGCTGCCGCTGAACTTTATATCGTCCTGTTTGTAATGGACCCTGTCACCGAATGCTATCCTCAGTTGCTCCTTGATCAGGTCGATACCTGTGATTGCCTCTGTGATCGGATGCTCGACCTGTATCCTGGTGTTCATCTCCATGAAGTAGAACGACTTGTTGTCATCTACCAGGAATTCAACGGTGCCAGCGTTCAGGTAACCTATGCTCTTAGCGCATTTGACTGCGGCCTCGCCCATCTTCTTCCTTAGTTTGTCATCGAGGATGGGAGACGGGGTCTCTTCGATAAGTTTCTGGTGCCGCCTCTGTATGGTACAATCCCTTTCGCCGAGATGGATTATGTGGCCGTGTCTGTCTCCAAGTATCTGTATCTCGATATGACGCGGCTTCTCTATGAACTTTTCCATATATACGGCGGGGTTGCCGAACGCTGCCTCAGCTTCGCGCTGCGCTGTCAGGAGGGCTGAGATGAGCCTGACGTCATTATGGCATATGCGCATCCCTTTACCGCCGCCGCCTGCGGCAGCCTTTACTATGACCGGATATCCCAGTTCCTTGGCAACCTTCAGGGCCTCTTCCTTCGTCTTCACAACGGTCTTGGAGCCCGGGATAGTGGGAACGCCCGCCTTTTTGGCCGAGTCTTTGGCGGCCATCTTGTCTCCCATGCGCCGTATGTTCTCCGGCGTAGGTCCGATAAATTTTATCTTGCACGATTCGCATATCTCGGCAAAGTGGGCGTCCTCCGCCAGGAAACCGTATCCGGGATGGATCGCCTCGACGTCCGTTATCTCCGCGGCGCTTATGATGCTCGGTATGTTGAGATAGCTGTTCGCGCTTGCGGCGCTTCCTATACAGATCGCCTCATCGGCATATTTTACATGAAGGCTGCTTATGTCGGGCTGCGAGTAGACCGCTACGGTGCGTATGCCGAGCTCTTTGCACGCCCTTATTATCCTGAGCGCCACTTCACCCCTATTCGCTATTAATATTTTATTGAACATAGCTTGGCTTTCAGCTGTCAGCGTTGATGGCTGATGCTTAATTACGCCGGTTCTATCACGAACAACACTTGCCCGAACTCGACCGGCTCCGCATTATCGACCTGTATGTCGACTATCTTGCCCTTCACCTCGCTCTTTATCTCGTTCATGAGCTTCATTGCCTCGATGATGCATATCACCTGCCCGGGCTCAATGATATCCCCCATATTGACATAAGGCGGCGCTTCCGGGGACGGCGCCCTGTAAAAAGTCCCGACCATAGGCGCTTTTATCTCTAACACGTTCTTCTTCTCGACCTTTTCCGCGGCCAGAGGCTGCTGTTTAGGCTCTGCCGCCGCGATCGGCTGCGTCACAAACTCGACCGCTTTATCGTAGCCGTTCGATCCCTTCCTGAGTTTTATCCTCACGCCCTCTTTTTCTATCTCCAGTTCAGTAAGGTTGTTCTCGTTCATAAGGTTGATCATATCTTTTATTTCTTTAATGTACATCAGCGCCCTCACTTTCTAATATCGGCATAACCAACATAGTTATTAAGTCTGACTTAATTACTTAATCGCTTAATTGCTTAATCACTCATATTGCTTAACCTGAATTTCTCGTGTCATTTTGTTAATACTTCGCATCCATTCTTCGTAACCAGTACCATGTCCTCGATCCTGACGCCTCCGAAACCCGTTATATATATCGCGGGTTCGACGGTAAAGACCATGCCCTCCCGGGCTATCCCTTCGCTCAACGCTGAAACATTGGGGCTTTCGTGGACCTCCATGCCTACCCCATGGCCCAGCGAATGGCCGAAATGCTTTCCAAAACCCTTCGCATTTATATGGTTCCTTGCTGCTTTATCAATTTTGGACAGGCGCTCACCCGGCTTTATTGCCGCAATGCCCTTATCCTGCGCTTCACGAACCACATCGTATATCCTTTTAAATCTATTCGAGACTTTGCCCAATACTACCATCCTCGTGATGTCAGAATTGTAGCGTCTTAAGGTGCAGCCAATATCGATCATCGCGAAACTGTTTGTCTTAATGACATTTTCACCCGGCTGCGCATGCGGTTTCGACGCGTTTGCGCCTGACGCTACTATAGGTTTAAAGCCCGCCTCCGCGCCATGCGTAATAAATTCAAGCTCTATCTTTTTCGCCAGGGAAGCTTCCGTGACACCGGGCACAACGCAAGATATCGTTCTTTCCAGGACGGCTTTTGCAAGCTTTATAGAGTCCCGTATAAGCGCTACCTCCTGGCGGTCTTTTACGGACCTGATCCCCTCCACAAGGTCCCTGATGGGCACGAACGTCGCTCCGGGCGCCAGGTCTTTCAAGCGGCCGGACACTTCATAAGGCAGGCTCATCGACTCAAAGCCTATCTTCTTCAATCGGTTCTTTGAGATGATCGACTGGAGCGTCTTATAAGTGGACAGCTTGACAAGCTCTATATCGAATCCCCGTACCCCGGATCTGGCCTCTTCAATATACCTGGAGTCCGTCAGGAAAAAATCCTTCTCCCGCGTAGCCAGTATAATAGAATCGCCGCCTAAGAAACCGCTCAAGTAAGATACGTTGGTCTCATTGGTGACAAGAAACGAATCTAATTTTCTTGCCTTCATCTCCGCTTCAAGAGAAGCGAGCCTTCCGGCAGGATTTAGTTTTAACATCACTTACCTATCAGGTCGACCAATGCTTCCAACCCCAGGCAGTAGCTCATCATCCCAAAACCAGAGACCTGGCCCTTTGCCACAGGCGCTATAAGGGAGGTATGCCTGAACTCTTCCCTTGCGTAAATATTGGAAAGATGGACCTCAACCGTCGGAATATCGACTGCGCTTATGGCGTCCCTTATGGCTACGCTCGTGTGCGTGTATGCCGCAGGGTTTATGAGTATCGCATCGAAGCGGCCCTTAGCCTTGCCTATGGACTCGACGATCTCGCCTTCGTGGTTCGACTGGATTATCTCCAATTCCACCTTTTTCACTTTTGCGGTTTTCTTAAGACAGGCGTTGATCTCGTCAATGGTGACTTCGCCGTATATATTTACTTCCCTCTTACCTAGAAGGTTTAGATTTGGGCCGTGTATGACCAGTATTTTGCGCATAATGCTCTCCTTGATTTTGGCGGCTTATTTCCTGTAAACGGAACTTGAATTGCGGGCTGAAAGCGTATATGATACCGCCGACCAGGCTCATTATAAGAAGGATCAAAAGCCATAATACGCTTACCGCGAACGAGTTCTCCTTGCCTATGATAGGCCCAAACAGTACGACTGTAGACCCTTCCCTCAGGCCGAGACCGTTTATCGAGGGTAAAAGGCTCATTGCGCTTATTATAGGCATCCTGAGCAGGATGTCCATGGCCGGCAGCGACGAACCGATAGCGAAGGCCAGGATCCCGATGCTCGCGAAAAAAAGGATCTGGCTTATGATCGATATGACGAGAGACTGCCAGATCAGTTTCATGTGATATTTATATTTATGGACGGAATCGTATGCCTTCCTCAGCTTGCCCTCGATCGGTTTAAAAAGGCGCAGCAAAACGGAAAAATTCTTGGCGAATTTTTTGTTGGTCATGAAGATTATGGCAAGGACGGAAACCGCTGTGATGGCGTATATCATCGACCTGACGGTATTGTCTATGATATGGTTCTGGACGAACAGGAGCGCAAGAGAGGCCATGAAGATCATCGTGAACAACCCGATCACCCGGTCGACGAAGACGGACGTATATGACTCCATCTTCCTGGAGAACTTTCTCGACAGGTAGTAGGCCTTGACTACATCGCCTCCTACGGATGTCGGGAGAAAATTATTGAAGAAATAGCCAATGAAGGTCAGGGAAAAGGCTTCTTTGAACTTTATCGACATGTCGCCTTGCGCCTCGATGATCAGTTTGAACCTGTACGACCCGAGCGATATGGCCGCGATGAACATCCCTACGGCTATAGAAAAAAGCTTCGGATCAGTCCCTTTCAATACATCTAAGATCTCGCCGTACTTATCCCTCATTATATACAATAATATAAATATAAGAGCGATGCTGACGAAGACCCGTAAGAAACTTATGATCTTAGTCTTCATGGAAATAATAATTTAACATATTGTAATTAATATGTAAAGAGGAAATTTAGCGGGATTTGTGCTCCAGGCTGGATATATGCTGCTCGATCTTGGCTATAGCGCCCTGGGCTTCATTGTTATGTTTCGAGTGCGCGTTCTCGATATGGCCTATTATTATGTTGTAGATCGACTTAAACCTCTCATAATCATTGCGCAGGCCCGTGACCTTGCCGAGTATCTCTTTGGCGTTCTCTTCTATCTTAAGGGCCTTCATCCCCTGCAATATGGTCATCAGGTAAGGATATATCGTTTGAGGCGACGTAGGATAGACGCGTTTCTTTAAGGCGTAGTCTATGAGGCTGTTATCTTCGCCGAATTGCTTATTCTTGACGAACGCCTCATAATATACGCCTTCCGACGCTATATACATCAGGGCAAAGTCGGTCGTCTTTTCGCCGGGCAATATGTACTTTGAGGTCTCGTCGATGCGTTTCTTGACCGCAGCCTGAAAAGATTTCCAATAGCTTCGCTTCTCGGCCTCATCGGCCGCCGTCACCATCTTATTGAAATCTTCGAGAGACAATTTCGAATCTATCGGGACTATATATTCCTTGAACTTTACGACGAAATCGACTATCCCGGAACTTAACCGGTATTGGGTCTGGTAGCTGTCGCTGGGCAGGACGTCGTGTATCGCCTTTTCCAGGAGTCTTTCGCCCGCGGCTCCCGCGCCTTTCGGCATCACAAATAGATTTCTTAAGCCCCTCACCTCGTTCATAACTTCGTTGATCTGCAAGGCCTTCTGGTTAAGGCTTCCCATCCTCTCATTCAGCCGCTCCATTGTATCTGAGGCTTGCCGCCTCATTTCATCCGTCAGGGGCATCTTCTCATTAAGTTTGCAGAGACTGGACGAGATGTCGCGCAGGCGTATAACCAGATAGAATATCGCGAATCCGAGTATCGCAAGGATGACGGCAAGAACTATGTTGAAGAGCATATATTTCAGCCTTTCGGCAGGGCTTGTGTTTTATTGACGTACTTCAACCGCAGGTCGCACAGGAACGTATCGAGGGCCTCTTCTTCTTCCTTCGACAGGTTATTCTTAGTCTTCTCCTTCAGCATCCCGAGCGTGTCTATGATAAATTTCGCATGATCCAGGTTCGCATCTTTCTTCTTTGTAAAGGGATTTTCTATATCGCCCAGAGCGATAAACGCTTCCATGGCAAGCCCTGACAGGAATATGCCAAACCCAGCTTGCGGGATCTCCCTTTTTCCAGCTCCGTTATCCTTTACATCAGCCATTTCAAACTCCCATGTTTAAAAGCAGGATTATAGATTAAGGTCTTTCTTTATCTGGTCGATCTTTGCCTCCGCGGCCCACATCCCCCTGTGTATAGCTTCTTCGGAGCGTTCAAAGCTGACCTGGTCTATGTTTCCGAGATCTACCTTTATCACCATATCGCCCTCATCCGCCTGGTATTTGTTAAGTTCTTCTCCCATTATTTGGAATGACTGTAATATCACCTGAAATATATTGTCCAGTTTACCCTGCTTGACGCAGAAGCCGACGTCGACCGCGATCACATAGCCGTCTTCCAACCCCCTGGCGATCTTGGTCGGGACGCTGTTCTTAATGCCTCCGTCGCACAGAAGCCTCCCGTCGATCTCGACGGGATTAAAGATGCCGGGCCATGAGCAGCTGGCCCGCACGATCTTTGTCAGGTCTCCGTGTTGATGGACGACCTCCTGTCCGGTCTCGATATCGGTAGTCACGGCCGCGAACGGGATCCTGCAATCGTCGAACTTTTTGCTGTCCAGGAGCGACTTGATCATATTCTGCAATCTGTTGCCCGCCAATAACCCCATTTTCGGGATCGTCGGGTCCAACAGCTTGTTTATCGACACGCCTACGGCCTTCTTCTCCATCTCCTGCGGTGTTATACCCGTCGCGTAACCCGCGCCTATCAGGGCCCCCATACTCGTTCCCACTATCCTGCTTATCTGTATCTTTTCCCGCGCAAGGACCTTAAGGACGCCTATATGCGCTACACCCCGCGCGGATCCGCCGCCAAGCACAAGTATTACTTTTTTTTCTTTCCTGAAAATATCAAACATGTCACGCGCCTTTCCCGGAATTATTTTTATATACGACGATGCCGGCATAACCTACTACGGACGAGTAATCTCCGGTGGCATCCCCGCTGTTAGCGTACTCCACAAGCCGCGCCGTATTAGCGCCGAGCTCTTTGGCCGCCGCGAGCATTATTGCCGTCGGGGCGCATCCGCACATGGTGATGTCAAGTTCCGAGATCCTGTTCATCAACTTATCCTCGTCGAGCGCCAGAACGGCTTTGATGGCCGCATCGTCTTTCTTCCTTGCCGAGTCGGCGCTTTCGTAATGCGTCATGTCGCTCGACGCTACTATCATCGTATCATTTTCCATATTAAGGCCTTTGATCGAATTGGCGATTGCCTTGCCGATCCTGCGGTAGATATCTACTGAGGCCGATGCTATGACGATCGGGACGAAACGGAAATCTTTTTGCATATACTGGATAAAGGGGAGTTGGACTTCTATGGAATGCTCAGACGCATGTGAGATGTCGTCGAATTCGACCAATCCGCAATTTTCCTTAATGCCCTCCGCCAGGGCGCCGTCCACTTTGACGTCCCCGAGGGGCGTCTTCCACGATTCAGCTGTCGTAATACCAAACGGCGCGCCCATCCCTGTGTGGTTCGGCCCCATAATAATATACGCGGCCTTTTGAGTTATCGACGAGAAGACGCTTCCCGCGACATGTCCTGAATACATATATCCCGCATGAGGCGATACTATTCCTATAGCGTCCGTTCTTGTCGCGCCGCCTTTGCCGATGAGGCCCTTCATCTCTTTCAGCAGCGAATCCTTTGAACCGGAGTAGAACTGCCCGGCCACCACAGGTTCTCTTTTCATCTTATTCCTTTTGAAGATATCACGACTTCGGCATGCGCTTTTCTATTGAAATATCTATTTGCGACACGCTTTACATCCTCTTTGGTGACTTCCTCTATTCTCTCTTTGTATTTATAAACATTATCGTATCCCAGGCCGTAGAGCTCGTCCAACGTTGCGGTATAAGAATAGAAGCTATTGGCCTGCGTTTCGAGGTCGAATTTTGTCAGCAATTCCCTTTTTGCAAAGTCAACTTCTACCTCGTCCGGGCCCTTCGTGTTGATATCGGCCATCTCGAGAGCCAAAGCCTTGCGGGCATCCCCGATTTGATTTTTGGATGTTGCGGCATAAAGGACAAAATAGCCTGTATCAAGAGTCTGTTTTTGAGCGCATCCAAGTGCATACGCCAGGGAAAGTTTGCCCCTAAGGTTGCTGAACAACCTTCCTGAACTTCCGGATAATACAGAACCCAGGACGCTTAACGCGTATTTATCTGTGTTCTTTATATCCGTTGTGATGAACCCGATCATTATAAGGCTTTCCTGCCGATCCATCTCTACGTCTGCTTTCTTATCTGCGCGTAAAGTCTGCGGCATAACGGCGGCAATATCAGTTTTGGCCGTTCTTACATCTCCAAATAGACGCTTCACCCTATCGGCCATCTCCGTGGGCGCCATATCTCCTGATATCGAAATCACCATGTTACCAGCCACACAATACCTTTTATAAAATTCTAAGAGGTCATCGCGGCTTATAGAGCTTATCGTCTGACTAGTACCGAGCCGCCTGAAGCCGTAAGGCGACTTACCGAAAAGCTCTTTTCTTAAAATGTCGGATCCTTTCCGGAAGATATCATCGTCTTCTGCCTTTATCGCGGCCAGCGTCAATTCTTTCTCTTTATCGATCTGGTCCTGTGGGAATATGGAATCGGTCATGATATCTTTCAAGATATCAAGGGCCTTGCCGGTGTCGGGTTTTAACACCTCTATATTAAGACCGAAACTGTTAAAACCGCTGAATGCGGCTATCCTACCGCCGAGGGATTCTATAGCCCCGGCAATATCCTCTTCTTTCCTCTTTGAGGTCCCTTTTAACAGCATCTCGGAAACGAACCTTGATAAACCGCACTTATTTTCTTTCTCGACTGTCAGCCCTCCCATCATGGCCAGCGTTATCGAGACCACGGGCAGGGATCTGTCTTCCCTTGTCAGGATACGCAATCCGTTAGTCATGACAGTCTTGCCTATAGTGCCGATAATAACGGCTTGCGGTGCGCTTTCTCGCATATCTTCTTTATATCCTTTTGGGACGAGCCTTACAACCGTCATATTCGTTTCGGTTAAATATATGTCCGCGGCCTTCTTAACATCTTCCACGGTTACCGACTGAATGCCGTCGACGTACTTCGCGGAGAAATCATAAGAGCCTGTAAGTATATAACCGGACGAGATGTCTCTTGCCCGCGCGTCGACGGCCTCGAGCGAAAATATATAATCGCTCAGTACCATCCTTTTCGCCGCCTCAAGCTCCTCATCACCGATATCGACGGTTCGTATTTTTTTTACCTCTTTCAGGATCGCGTCTTTCGCAGGGGCAAGGCTCTCTTTATCCAATATCGCGTTGATGACGAACAGGCCGGGATCTCTAGGGGTGTAGTTCCAGCACGAGACAGAGTGGGCGAGCCTCATATTTTTTACGATCTCGTTATTCAGCCTGGAATTATTGCCTCTCCCAAGGACCATCGACAATACGTCCATCGCAAAAAGGTCCTTATCCAGTACGCTCGTTGAATGGAACCCGATCGCCAGGTAGGCGAGGTTTGCGGGCAGCTCTTCTACGGCGTCCCTTGCAGCGATCTGCGCAGGCTCGATGGCGTGGATATCCGGCGCCCCGTAATTGGGTGCTCTGAAATCCCTGAAATCATCTTCAACAACCCGGATAACAGATTCTCTATCGATCCCGCTTACAACGGTGACGACCATCCTGTTGGGGACATATTTCCTGTTATAATATTTGAAGAGGTCTTCCCTCTTAAGCGCGGTAAAATTCTTCTCATACCCTATTGGAGGATATTTATACGGGTGGGCAATATATGCTGTCTCGTCCAGCAATTTCATGAGACGGCTCTGCGGTTCATCCGAGTTCAGCTTTATCTCGTTAAGTATGACTTCCTTCTCTTTTTCAAACTCCACCTTATCGAAGGATGCGTTCAATAGCATATCTTTCAATATGGCAAGCGCCTCTTTCAGGTATTTCGCAGGGACGACTATGTAATAATCGGTAAGATCTTGAGAAGTGGAGCCGTTTACTATCCCGCCGTAGGATTTGATCTCTTTTTCGATATCGCCTACACCGCGCTTCCCGGTTCCTTTGAAGACCATATGCTCCACGAAATGAGTTATCCCGGACCCCATGTACTCATCTTCCGAACTCGAGCCGGCAGATATCGTGGCATGGATAGCCGCAAGCTTTTCGGCAGGAACATGTACGGATAAAACAGTGAGGCCGTTCTCCAAAATTTTTTTAGAGACGGCCTCACTTGGAAGATCGATATTTCCCGGTACGGCGAGTGTTTCAACCGGTGAAAGAATACAAATAATAACTGCTGCAAGGTTGATTAAGAGATAAGGATGTTTTCTTAAAATGACTTCCACCCCATTTTTCTTTTGCGGCGTTTCCGTTCGCTCGGTTTTTCGTAATGCTTTCTCGCCTTAAGCGTTTTTAGTATTCCTTCAATCTCAATTTTTTTCTTAAAACGTCTTAGCGCCTTCTCCAACGGTTCATTCTCGCCAACGTTGATTTTCGGCATTAATTATCACCTCCGGTTTATATATTATCATGCGAAAAGGTTAAGGTCAAGGCTTAAGTCACAGCCTCTCATATCCCGCTTTAAGTTTTACCCAAAAATCCTCGCATTTCACAGGTGTAGCATATGAACTCCTAGCGTAAAAATATATCTCATTATCCGAAGAGACGACTCTCACATTCCTTCGCTGTTTTTCAGGGACCTTGTCCAGGTATTTTTTTATATAGTTGTCCGCGTTCTTCGCCGGCATTATTTTTAACTTAGGGCTGTTCCTGTGGTCGATATCCAAAAATTCCCGCGAGCTGTCAAATACGACGATTATCGGGTCGTTATGCGTAACCTGAAAATCTTCAAGATACGCTATCAGGGTTATCACTGAATCGAGCGAGCCATCGTCATCATCCCGTATGTCGGAACGCCTGTTCCGTATAAGGTTCCATCCGTCTATAAGTATCGGCATTATCTTAATATCCGCCTGCGAGCTTATTTTAACACGCCCTGGAGTTCCTGCATCTGGACGGAAAACTTGCTGTAAATGTCCGATGAGGCCCTCACAAGCCATATGGAAAGTATTACAACCGCTATTGTTATCAATATCTTCTGCCAGGTCCTGAGAGAAGGGCTGATCCATGCCAGCGGCAGAGCAAACGGGCCGATAGCCAATAAGGCCACTATTACAGCAGTCGGTCTTAAGTACCACTTGGCTTGCTTCTGATCGGGTCTATCCATAGTCATACGCCCCCTGTTTAGAATTTAACTACAGGCGCGGCCCTTTCAACCCGCCCTGCTTCTATGTAGGCTGCAGCCTCCTCATACCCAAACATGCGCGCGATCAGATTAGATGGGAAGCGCCTCACTATGATGTTGTAATCCCTGACCGCCTCGTTATAACGCATCCTTTCGACTGCAATACGGTTCTCGGTGCCTGCAAGCTCGTCCATAAGTTTCAGGAACGGCTCGTTCGCTTTCAGGTTCGGGTAATTTTCCACAACCACCATAAGTCTCGATAGCATAGTATCGACCTGAGCGCTGCCTTTTATCTTGTCCTCGATAGACCCGGCATCCTGCCATTGGCTCCTGGCCTTTGTAATGTCTTCAAGCAGAGTATTTTCGTGCGTTGCGTAACCTCTGACGGAGTTTACCAGATTGCCGATAAGGTCGCCTCTGCGCCTTAGCTGGCTCTCGACCTGCGCCCATTTTGTCTTCACATTCTCATTCTTGGAGATGATGCCGTTGTAAATACCGCCGAATCCAATTATGATAAAAAGAAGAAACACCGCCAAAATAATCAATTTTCTATTCATCTAGGTACCTCCTGGTTAAAATCATTTAAAATCCTCCGCCTGCTCCTCCACCTCCGCCTCCGCCGCCACCGAAGCCTCCGCCTCCGAATCCGCCTACTCCGCGGCCGTAACCGCCGGTGGTAAATCTTCCTCCGTAAGTCTGCGCGCCAAAAAAGTTCTTTCTCTTGTGTTCCGGCAGCCTGTTCCAATAGCCGTACCGGAACAGCATTGAAGAGGCGTAGCCCAGCAAGACAGAGAGTGAAAGGTATGGAGAATTACCGAAGAAAGCCGCGGCGAAAATGAGCGTGAACGGCAGACCCACAAAAACAGGCCACGGAAGGTTCCATACAAAGAAAAATATCGCTACAATGACGGTCATTAAGATCTTGCCCGGCATATCGGTAATATCGTCGGTTGTTTCAAGGTCTCCTACAGAGATATTTTTGTCGGCCGATAGCATTTGACGGGTGAGCGCCAGAATGCCGTTATATAGCCCCTCTCCGTAACGGCTTTCCTTCAGATAGGGGACCATATACTTCCTGCCTATCTCGCCGCACAGCCCGTCGGGCAAGATCCCCTCAAGACCGTAACCGGTTTCTATGCGCCAGCGTCTCTCCTTGACGGCTATGAGCAGGAGGATGCCGTTATCTTTTCCTTTTTTCCCGATCTTCCAATTGTCAAAGATCATCCTGGCATAGGTCTGTTCGTCATAGGGCGCTATCGAATTTATTGTAACTACGGCGGTCTCTGCGGTCGTCTCCGCCTCGACCTTGGCGATCAGTGCGCCTATCTTGTCCTTATATTCATGCGATATGACACCGGCAAAATCGTTTATCCTCCCTTGCGGTCCGGGAATATCTTCGGCGTAGACAAGACCGCCCAAAAGAAGGAAGGTCAGGATCAACACTATTCTCCCTGCCGGTAGCCGTTTCATATATTATCGACAATACGCGCGATCTTTTCCAGCTGATCGACAAAAGCCGTGAAAAGGAAGTCCGTCTCCTTGAGGCTTAAAGGCAGGTTCTTCTTTTTTGCATCCATTACGGTATAAAAAACCTCCATGTCGATCCGGAACAACTCCTGTATCTCCTTCAAGGCAGCCTCACCGGAATACGCAGGCGTAATGCCTTTGACCCGCAGCATATTTCGAAGGATGTGGAAAGATGAAGTGAACGATCCGAACAGGAGCTTTTTAAGGCGCGGCCCGTCTTTTGTGACCAGGTAAAGCCGCTTCATGTTGATCGTCTTAGACTTCAACTCCTGTTCGCACTGAAATCGCAGGTTCTTTGGGTCTATGAATATGCTTTGCAGGACGTCGCTGCCGTAAAGGACGGCATGGTTCTCTTTCATGTCCATGAACTCGAGAGGAAAGACATCCGATGAGGTCTTGATGTAGTCCGGTGTGAAGAATAGCGCGCTTAAGTCGCGGTATTTACGGCTCCCGACCACATCGGCGGCCATGGACAGGTTCTTTAAGCCCGTATCATACAAGACGACAAGGACATTTATATTAGAGTACTTGCCTGCGTATTCGCCGCTCGCCGCGCTGCCGTAAAGTATTACGGAAACAAGCTCTTCTTTGTAGATACTCTTCATCTTCCCGACAAAATCTTCCAGTATATGCTTAACTTTATCGGGCAGCTTCAACCCTTCCATGAAATCTCCCACTTACTATGAGCTATCAACTCCAGACTATGAGCTAATTAATTTCCGATTCTATCTTGCTTATCAGGCTGGCGATATCTCTAAGCGTAGTCATCGGCAGCATCTTGGATATCTCGATATCTTTTTTCAGTGTCTTCAGGGACGTTAAGAGCCTTTTGATGACGGCCACCTTCTTCTTCCGCCGTGCCTCATCCGGTTCCAGCTCTTCACGCTGTTTTATCAACGTAGTCAGGTCCTTTTTTACCTCGCCGGCATCCTTGCCCATTTCCAGGACGTATTTCTTTATGCGGGAATAGTCTTCATGGTCGAGCGTTGATTTGTCTTTCGCAAGCCTGAGAACATTTATAGATTCATAGCTTGGTATCGAGGACGGCTCTTTCATGTCGGGATGGTCTTTCTGCAGGAAACGCGGCTCTTCCTTTTCGAGGAAATAGTAGGACTTAAGCAGTTTCAATGCCGTAGCCTTCTTTATCCCTATCTCCTTTGATGTGTAAGCGTCAAAAGTGGCATATCCCCATTCTTTATAAAGCCTGTCTTTCCAGACAGAATACAGCCCTTGCCCAAGATCTATCCATGACGTCTTGAAGCTCTTGACGCTCTGCAGGATCCCGTACCGTATAGAGCCTTCCTCTAAGGCGCCCATCCTCTCTTCAATGCGTTCGAGAGACTTAGTCTTCATGCTGCTCATCCGTTACTCCTCTCTTTGAGCTTATTCTCTTAAGCGGATTAAATTATATCGCAAAAACGATTCTTTTTAAACTAATTAATTGCATCTTTTTATTGACAACCATACCCCGCTAATTTATCATATTGACATGCTTAAAAAGATGGCATCCTCCGCATCAATATGGATCATAACTTTCACCCTTACTGCCGTTCTTTTTTTCGTGATGCTCTTCCTTACCATCATACTGTTTCCTTTCGATCGCAAAAGGAAGATCGTCCATGCACAGTGTTTCTGGTGGGCCGGCGCTGTGGTATACTCAAACCCTTACTGGACCCTTAGAGTGTCCGGCCTGGAGAACATCGATCATAAAAAAACCTACATAGTTGTCGCCAACCACCAGAGCCTCGCTGATATAGCGGTGATATATTTTACAAGGATGCAATTTAAATGGGTGGCAAAGGCTGCCCTGTTCAAAGTGCCGTTCATAGGATGGTGCATGTCGCTCGCCAGGCACATAAAACTCGCCAGAGGAAATTTCGGGAGCATCAAGAAAGTCTACAGGGAGGCTGCCGGGTGGCTGAGGAGCGGCGTTTCGGTACTGTTCTTCCCGGAAGGCACACGCAGCGGGACTGATGAGATGGGCGATTTCCAGAACGGCGCTTTCAAGCTTGCCATAAAGGAAGGCGTTCCCATACTTCCTATATCGATCAGCGGGACCCGCGATACTATACCTAAGGGCAGCTGGATGTTCGAGACCAAAGTCGTCGGCGTCATGAAAGTCCTGCCGCCTATAGAAACAGCAGGATTCAGCCCCGCGGATTTCAGTCGTCTCAGGGACATTACCCGCTCTGCAATAGGGTCTTCTTGAACTACCGCCTGCTGTATGGCACGCGCCAAATTTCCTTAGCGTATTCCTCTATAGTCCTGTCGCTTGAAAATTTTCCGCTTTTAGCTACGTTGATGATAGACTTCTTCGTCCATTCCATCTGGTCTATATACAGTTTGGAGACAGAATCCTGCGTCTTGCAATAGTCATCAAAATCAGCGCATACGAAGAAATAGTCCATATGCACCAGTGACTGCACCATGGGATCGAACAGGCCGAATTCTACCGGCGATAGAAAATTACTATTGATCAGATGGAATATCTCGCCAAGGTTCGGGGAACGGTCTATATAATCCTGCGGCTTGTAACCTTGCTCCCTTATCTTTTCGATCTCCTGTGCCTTGAGGCCGAAGATGAATATGTTATCATGGCCCACCGCTTTCCCGATCTCGATGTTGGCGCCGTCGAGCGTTCCTATGGTCAGCGCCCCGTTTACCATGAACTTCATGCAGCCGGTACCTGAAGCCTCCATGCCCGCGGTGGATATCTGCTCGGAAAGGTCGCTTGCGGGGAATATCTTCTCGGCCAGCGAAACCTGGTAGTTCTCCAGGAAGACGACTTTCATCTTGTCGCCTATTGCCTTGTCCTTGTTGATGACATCGGCAACGCTGTTTATGAATTTTATCACAAGCTTTGCCATGTAATATCCGGGCGCAGCCTTGCCGCTGAAGATAAAAGTCCGCGGGACAAAAGGCGTCTTCGGGTCTTTCTTCAGCCTGATATATTGCGATAGTATATAAAATGCGAGAAGGACCTGCCGCTTATATTCATGCAGCCTCTTCACCTGGATGTCATACATAGAATGCGCGTCGATACTTATTCCGGTGGTCTTATGGATATGCTCGGCAAGCCTCTTCTTGTTGTCAGACTTTACCTTTTGCCATTTCTCACGGAAAGAAGCGTCATCCTTCAGGGGGAGGAGTTTTTCAAGCTGAAAAAGGTCCGTTATCCAGCTGTCACCTATCGCCTCTGTTATCAAACCCGACAGGCCCGGATTAGACTCTTTCAGCCAACGCCGCTGGGTAATCCCGTTAGTTTTATTATTGAATTTTTCCGGCCATAATTCGTAAAAATCCCTGAATAGGCGCGTCTTCAAAAGATCCGAATGGAGTTCGGAGACCCCGTTCACCGAATACGTGCCCACAAGCGCAAGGTGTCCCATTCTGATCTTCTTAGTGTCTGCCTCCTCTATGATCGACATCCTTCTCAAGCGATCGTTGTCGCCCGGGAATTCTGCCGCCACTTCCTGTAAAAATCTGAAATTGATCTCATAGATTATCTGCATATGCCGGGGAAGAAGTTTCTCAAAGAGAGGCACGGGCCACTGCTCTAGCGCTTCCGGCATAATAGTGTGGTTTGTGTAGGCAAATGTGTTGACGGTGATATCCCATGCGGCATTCCATCCCATATGCTCTTCGTCTACGAGTATCCTCATCAACTCGGCTATGGCTATGGACGGATGTGTGTCGTTCAACTGGATGGCGACTTTCTCAGGCAGCGTCTTCAAATCGCGGTTCTCGCTCTTAAACCGCCTTATTATGTCGGAAATGGAAGCCGCCGTGAAAAAATACTCCTGTTTTAATCGGAGCTCCTTGCCCTGGCTGACATTGTCGTTTGGATATAATACTTTTGAGATGTTCTCCGTCAACACCTTGTTATACACGGCCCTCTCATAATCCCCGTGATTAAAATAACTGAGGTCGAAATCCTCGGAACTGCGCGCGGACCACAGCCTGAGCGTATTGACGACGTCATTACTGTAACCGGACACAGGCACGTCGTACGGCATCGCAAGCACGTCATCTGTATCTACCCAGTTAGCGCGGAGGTTACCTTTCTCATCATGGGTCATAAAGGTATGGCCGTAATAACGGACCTTTACGGTATATTCCGGCCTTTGGAATTCCCACGGGTTCCCGAGCCTTAGCCACTCATCGGGAAACTCGACCTGATATCCGTTAATTATCTTCTGGTGGAATATGCCGTACTCATAACGGATCCCGTATCCATGAGCCGGAATACCGAGCATGGCCATGGAATCCAGAAAGCAGGCCGCGAGCCTCCCGAGCCCCGCGTTCCCGAGCCCGGCATCTGCCTCACACTCCATCAAATCGGCCATGTCAAGGCCCATATCCTTAAGAGCGTCTTTAGTCTGGTTCCAAAGGCCGAGATTGATCATATTGGTCCCCAGAAGACGCCCTATCAAGAATTCCATGGACAGATAATAGACCCTCTTGAGGTTTTCTCTGTGGTATCTCTGTTGGGTAGATATCCAGCGCTCTACGATCCTGTCCCTTATAGCGATCGAAGTAGCGACAAAATCATCGTACAGAGTCGCAGTGTATTTGTCTTTGGCCAGCGCGTACTCCCTGTTTGCCGTGAAAGACAACCTGATGCCGTTCTTGGTCATGTCCTTGAATATTATAGCGGTCCCGTGAGCCTCTTTCTTTTTTTCTTTCATTTTATACCTCGCTCTTTATTTGGATACCATCGTATTCTATCACGTCCGCATTAAGTATGCAATCCATCCGGAAATTTCTCTCCTCATTCTTCATGTGGCAGTGGGCGATTACGTATGACCTGTCATAACCGCTGCGTATCTCTTTGGGGGTTATGATGCGCTCGGTAACACTGTTGGTCCAGGCAGAGCGGTAAGTTATGTTCAGGCTCTTCTCTTCCCTGATCGCTTTTTCAATAAGCCTCGTCTTGTAATCTTTTACCTTTCTGGCGAATGGCGCTTTATTGGTCTTGACGAAGACTATGTCGTCGATCAGGGTTATGCCTTCCTTATCCATTATCTTGAGTTCTTTTTTGAATACCGCAAGCGTCATCTTGACATCCGACAATGCCCTGTGCTCACCCTCGGCACTGATGTTAAGCGTCCGCGCGACATTGCCTAGATTATACCTTCCGATCCCGGGAAAGAGTCTGCGCGCGAGCCTAAGCGCGTCAATCACATAATAATCTTTCAGCAGGTCTTTATCTCTGCCGAGGGCATACTCTATGAAACCTATATCGAATCCTGCGTTATAAGCCACGAGGGCGCTGCCTTTGATGAATTTTAAAAAGAAAGGCAGGATCTCGTCTATTGTCGGTTTGCCCGCTACCATCTCGTCGGTAATTTTATTTACTAAAGAAGCGCCGTACGATATCGGCCTCTGCGGGTCCACAAGGGAATGCAATGTCTTCGGAGTTCGTTTGCCCGGATCGATCCTCACCGCCGCTATCTCGCATATCCTATCGCCGGAATACGGATATAGGCCGGTCGTTTCGACGTCGAATACCGTAAATGAAACATCCTTAATCTTAAGTTTGCCGCTCATTGCCTGTCACCCTGCCAGATCTATGCCGGATACGCGCCTTCCGCGACGGCGCAAGACCGATCTGTATACATAATCTGCCACTGCAACGTCCTGGACCGCAAGTCCGGTCGAGTCGAAGATCGTAATATCTTCTTGCGACCTCCGCCCTTTCTTCTTTTTTGCTATGACCTCGCCTAAAGTAGAGCGTATATCGGATATCTTTATCATCTTCTCGGCTATAGGGACGTTTATTTCGCCGCTGTGGCTAGCCTGAATTACGTCGTCAACGAATATTCCGGCCTTCTTAAATATGGCCGGATCTAGCTCCTCTTTGCCTTTCGCATCCGCGCCGATCGCGTTGATGTGCGTGCCCGGCGAGATCCACCTTGCGTCTATTATAGGCCTGCGCGATGGCGTGCTGGTTACGACGATGTCCTTGCCGCGTACGCACTCTTCAATATTATCGCATATCCTGAATTTGAGACCTGCGAGTTTGGTCCTCTTCACGAACAATGCCGCCCGGGCCCTGTCCGTATCGTAGACATCAACTGTTTTGAGCCGGAATATCTCTATGAGCGCAAGGAACTGGTTTGCGGCCTGGACGCCACAACCGACGAATCCTGCCGAGGACGATCGCCGTCTTGCCAGGTATTTTGCGGCTATTCCGCCGGCAGCGCCTGTACGGAGACTTGTGATGTAAGTTCCGTCCATTATGGCCAGAGGAAGCCCTGTTTTCGGGGAACTTACTATTATTACGGCCATCACGGACGGTAGTCCGCGAGACCTATTCCCGGGATGGACATTGACCCACTTTATTCCGCAGGCCTCCATCCCGCCTATGTAGGCGGGCATGGCCCGGAAATCTCCGTGATACTTATCAAGGTGTATGTATATCTTGGCCGGCATCTGTACTCGACCCAGGCCGTGGGCATGAAATACATCCTCCACTATATTCATGGCCCGGCGCATACTGACCAGCGGGACGATCCGGCTGCGCGGTATCATTAACGTCTTCATGCGCTATTCTTTCGTGCGCTATTAGCCGTCATCGTTTCGCTTACAAAATGCGGTTTCTTAAAACGCTCTACATCCATATCTAGTCCAGGTCCGTTCCTTTAAGGCTTTCGTAAAAGGCCCTGTAGTTTTCCTTCTTGTCGCCGGAACGCAATTCCATCGCCGCCTTGGGATGCTCATTGAGCATACCTGCAATGGCGTACGGTATGACATAACCCCATTCCAGCTTTTTGCTGAGCGGGATGAACTCTTCGGATATGAGATCCAGTATAGGGCGGATATCGTACTTGGGGTTCTTCAGGAAGCCGATCAATAGTTCGAGAGGACAATTGCCCGCGGCCCGGCCGAGGCCGAAGACCGTGCCGTCGACATAGTTCGCGTCGTGTATTATAGCTTCGATGGTGTTGCAAAACGCGAGCTGCTGGTTATTGTGCGCGTGCATGCCCACCTCTTTCGTCTTTAGTATGCTCTTCGCCTTCTTTACCAGGAATTCGGTCGACTCCTGGTAGAGCGCGCCGTAGCTGTCGACTATGTAGACGACCTCGGCCCTAGACTCTTTTTCGAGCTGTTCGAGGGCCTCGTTCAACTCGTTATCGAGGGCCTTGGATATTGCCATGATATTCACGGTCGTCTCATAGCCTTTATCCGCGAAGTGATTGACGAGGTATATGGCCTTGTCGATATCCTTTACGTATGAAGCCACCCGTATCATATCTACAGGGCTTTCTTTACACGGCTTTATGTCGTCTATGTCTACGCGGCCAACATCGACCATGACGGAGATCTTCGTCTCGGATTCTACGCCGTGTATGACATTCTTTATGTCATCGTCGTCGCAGAACTTCCAGTCGCCGTACTCTTTCGGAGAGAAAAGGCTTTTGGAATTCTTGTACCCGACTTCCATGTAATCGACGCCGGCCTCGGCAAGGCCCTTATATACGGCCCTTACGAATTTCAAGTCGAACTTGTGGTTATTGATAAGCCCGCCGTCCCTTATGGTGCAATCGACCACTTTTATCTTTTCCCTGAACATCTTTATCTCCTGTTTTATTACCTCAATAGGGGCAGGTCATGACCTGCCCCCTACCTGACTGATACCGTAAACGTCGCTTTCTTCGCGGGGGCGACGTCTTTTTCCCATGGCCTGGCGTATTTCATCACTATGCAGGTTTTCCCCGGGCCGAGGGCCCTGAACGTCCAGACCTCTTTTCCGCCGGCTCCGACCAGCTTCCCGCCCAACGCTATATACTCCGAACTCTTGAATTCTATTATATTCTCGCTGAGCGGCTCAGCTATCTGCCACTCAAAACCCGTGGTCTTGTTCGATTCAAGAGTTATGACCGCATCTTTGCCGGCCTCGGCTTCGATCGCCAGCGATGGATCGGTAAAGGCTTCCTGATTATCCGCCGCCTGGCTCCACCCGATAGCCGCTATCATTAGTATCAAGCCAAAAACTATCCCCCTTGCCATCATATCCTCCCGTCGTCAGTTAGCCCCTTTAATATTGATCTTGCCCTGTCCGCTCAGCATCTTATCGATTATCCTTGTGGAGGGCATATTTATCGTCTTGTCATTCGAGTATACCGAAAAAAGATTAAGGGCCCTGAGATAATCGAGCCCCATCACTTCGAGCGCGCCGTCGTATTGCTTCTTCAGCTTTTCCATATATTCGGTAATAAATCTCTGTTTTTGAAGGTCTGTAAGCAGGTACCACTCTTTCATAGTTACTTTAGAACCGTCCCATCGCGCTTTATCTTTCGGGAAGAAGAAGACCTCGGGCATGTCGTTTTCATCGTAAGAATATATGCTTCCTTCAGGACCGGGCGCGTTATACTGCTCCTCCGCAGACACCCCTGCGGAATAAAATGCCAGCATTATTATCACCATCATTATACGCATTGAAGATAATTATATCATTTATACGGCAGGAAGTTAAGAAAAAATAAACCCCGCCGTCTATTTCATCATTCGGCGGGGCGCCTTATATGATCAACGCGCTCTCCAGAAAACGCGATATATACGCCGCGCTACAGGGAGCGTTTTACGGCATTAAAACTTAATAAGATATTACCCTCTTCTTTTACCGCGCGCACATCCCTTGAGCTTTGCAAAAGCGGCCCGTATACCTGCAGGGAAGTTCCATGATAATAATTCCGGATATCATTGTCATTCTTGACTTCGGCGTGACAGGGAGCGGATTGAAAAACTTTTAAATATTGAGGAGCATCGCAGGTAATGCTGTTTTCCGCCATATTCATTGCGTGTAAACAGCTGCAAAAAAATAGCAATGCGGAGCTTATGACTACCACCCTTTTCACTTTATCCTTTCTGTAGTTAAAGATAAAATGATGCCGTGAAGCTCGTCCGCCAAAAAAAACCTCTTATGAAGTATACATGGTAATCTTATTTTTGACAAGCCTGCGGCAAAAATAAACGGCTAAATAATGAATTTTGACTTTTTGACCAGCGGATTACCGATTATATCGCGCTCCACGTCTTTTGCTAAACCCGGCTTGTTTAATTTGTAGTACATATAATTCTTGTAACCTTCCACGCCAGGCTGGTCAAAGGCGTTAACCCCCAGCAATTCGCCCTCGAACGCTGTCGCCATCTCAAAAAAGAATAGCAGCCCTCCCCAATAATACGGAGAGACTTTTGGCAGAGTAATCGTGCAGGAGGGCCTCGACTCTTTGCTTAGCGCCCATTCGGTAGCCTCCTGGGCAAGCGAAAGAAGCGCGGAATACCGCCTGCCGGACATTATATCACCCGATCCGGGGATCGTTATCTCATGCCTGAATCTGCGCACTTTGATGAACGTCACGGCCTTATTATTCTCACCTTCGATGTTATTTTGCTGTATGGAGTGCAGGTCATTCGTGCCGCGCGAAGGTATCGGGGTCCTTCCTACGTTCAGTATCGACGCTTTGTTGTTCTCCCACCTTTCCCGGCCGTCTTTCTGAACAACGATCTTCCTGCGGTATTTCTTCCCGAGACTTTCGGCCAGAAGCTGCACATACCAATCCGCGGTCGATTTGAGCGTTTCCGAGAAAGGCATCAAAATAGATATCGGCTTATTCTTCTTTTTATAAAGGATCGTGTGTAGGGCGGCGTACATAAGAGCCGGGTTGGCGAATATGTCCTGCTTCATGCAGAGCCTTGCCATAGATCCGGCGCCGCCCAGAACCTCCCGTATGTCGATACCGACGATCGCCATGTGAAGCAGCCCTATATTCAACTCAGAGAACCTGCCGCCGACCCCTTTTAATACAGGCAGGTCACGAAAACTCATGCGATCCTTCGCCTGTTCGGCAGATACGCGCTTCCTCAACGTTCCGGAATTCGGGTCAGTTATAGCGAATACCTGAGCGCCGTAGCGATCGCCCGCATTCGTTTTCAGCCAATCCTCGATAACGGTAAAGGCGGCCTTAGTCTCTGTCGTCTCGCCCGACTTGGATATGACTATCACGAATGTCTTTTTAGCTTTAAGGTTGTTCAGGAGGGATTTAAGCGTATCCGGATCGAGATTGTTCCCGTCAAAATATATTCTGGGCCTGTCTTTACGAGCCTTATCGAATTCGTTATAATATGGCGGACAGAGGGCATCCTGAGCCGCTTTCAGGCCAAGATATGACCCCCCTATGCCAAGAGAGATGACATTCTCGTACCTTCCGGCGATCGCGTCCCCCATCTTCTGAATGGCGTTCACCTCATCCTTGTGTTGGAAAGGAAGTTGGGCCCATTCAAGCCCGAGATCGATGCGGCTAGGCCCATCCGATATGAGCTTCACGACATGCCGGTATGCTTTTTTAACGGCTGCTGACATTGAAGCCAGGTCGGTCTCAGTTACCCCGTGACGTTTTTCTATGTTGTGGCTGAAGATGTTGTTAAAATCGAATTGAATATTCTCCATATCGCCTCCTTTTTTTAACGGCTAGAATATCTCTACGCCGGTCTTTTTGAGCAGTTTGGCGAGTTTTGCGAGCGGTAGCCCAACCACATTATAAAAACATCCCTCTATCCTGTCGATAAAGATGCTTCCGGGTCCCTGGACATCGAATGAACCCGCTTTGTCAAACGGCGATATCTTCCTGAAATAACTCCTGATCTGCCTGTCATCCAGGCGGTAGATATAGACCTTCGTCTTATCAAAATCCGTATAGGTCCTGCCTTTGTCGATATCAACGACCGCAATGCCGGTATAGACCCACTGTGGTTTCCGTGAAAGGGTCTTAAGGGTCCTCATGGCGTCTTTCATGTTCTTCGGCTTACCTATTATCCTATTCCCGACGAGCACCACCGTATCAGCGGCAATGACCACGCCTGAGCCATTCTTGCCGGCAATGTCTGCAGCCTTCTTTACTGCATTGCGCATGACAAGCGATCTGCATGAGCCTGTAAGCAGATGCTCTTCCCTGACATTGGACTTTTCTATCCTGAACCTGAGGCCTATCTGGCGCAGCAGCCTTTGTCTCGCCTTCGATCCGGAAGCTAATATTATTTTACGCATAGTATATATTTATTTGGTTTGACCCGCTACGAACCCGGACGCCCAGGCCCATGCAAGATTATAGCCGCCCCTCTTACCGTTCACATCAAGGACCTCGCCCGCGAAATACAGGCCCTTCCTTATCTTTGACTCAAGGCTATTCTCGATAACTTCCGACACGTCCACGCCCCCTGCCGTAAAGTCCGCTTCATTCCAGCCTCGCGTTCCCGATACTTTGAAGAGCCTTCCTTTCAATGCATCTGCCATCGCATCAGGCTGCCGGTCATGCGTTATCGCATTTATGACTGCTCCGAATTTATTCGGGAGCATGCCGGCCGTCATATCTTCACGCGCGATCTTGTTAGTCATCTTTCTCTTTAACTCGGCCGATAGGCGGGACTTTGTCATAAAAGGTACCATGTCAACCTCTATAATAACGTCTTTCTTACCGGCCCTCGTCAGCGCTATAGATATCTCTTCGCTCACATCGAGTATCGAAGTCCCCGATAGTCCGTATTTTGTGAAGAGCAGGTCCCCGGATGCCTCACACACTGCGCGGCCTTCGACGAGGGCTGTTACTTTAGCCGTTATTTTCTGTCCTTGAAGGGCATGGCAAAGCGGGTCCTTGACGACCAGAGGGACTGCGGAGGGAACGGGTTCTATTATGTTGTGACCGAATTTTTCAGCCAGCAGGAAAGCACTTCCGTCTGAACCGAGCGCAGGGTAGGATCTCCCCCCGCCGGATATAATAAGCGACCCGGACTCTATATTGCTTCCGGATCCGGCAGTTAAGATGAAACCTTCCCCCTTATCCGTAACGCTGACAACGTCGAAATCAACTTCTGCGGGGATCGCCAAACGTCCGAGCTCCAGCTCTAATACCCTCAGCACGGAGGCGGACTGGTTTGTCGATGGAAATATGCGTCCATTTTCGGAATACAGGGAGAGGCCTAGCGATCCAAAAAAATCCGCGATCTTGTCTTTGCCGAATTTTGAGAAAGTGTTCCTTATGAGAGGTCTTGCGGCGGGATTGTAATATTCCTCGGACAGGTCATCGTTAAGAAGGTTGCACCTGCCATTGCCGGATGCGAGGATCTTCTTGCCGATCCTCGGCATCTTTTCGCATATCACTACGGACTTTCCGAGCCTCTTCGCGCTTATCGCGGCTGCAATGCCTGAGGCCCCTCCGCCGATGACGGCAACATCGAATTTAGGCATCAGGCGCGCCCTAAGTATTCTCCGGTCCTTGTGTCGACCATGACCGTTTCCCCCTCTTCAATGAACAGGGGGACATTTATGACAAGCCCTGTTTCGAGGGTGGCCGGCTTCATCGCCTTGCCCGATGTATCGCCTTTTGCGCCGGGCGCGGATTCCTTTATCTTGAGGGCTACGCTGACCGGCAATTCTATGGCAATAGGGTGGTGCTCGTGATATAAAAGTTCGACCTCGAGATTTTCTTTCAGATAATCCTTCACAAGCGCCGCGAGCTCCGAGCTTATCGTCATAGTCTCATAATTATCCATATCCATAAAATGGAACCCCGAGTGGTCGTTATACAAATATTGTACCTTCTTTGACTCAAGATCGGCCTTCTCTACGGTGTCTGTCGGACTATAACGCCTGTTCAGGATCCTTGGGACCAGCAGGTTTTTAAGCGTGGCCTGATATATGGCCCTCAGGTTTCCCGGAGTCCTGTGCTCCATCTCTATCACGACGTAAAATTCGGTCCCCTCCTTGATTATCATCCCCTTTTTCAACTCTGACGCTTTCATTTTATCCTCTCGCTGTTACTATATGCCGATTATGTTACCGAACCTTTATCTTTACCTCTTCTTCTTTCGCCTTGGCCTTCTTGGGTATCGTTATTTCCAATACCCCATTCATGTATGCGGCCCCGATCCCTTCACTTAGACATTCCGAAGGCAGCTCCAGCATCCTTTCAAACCTGCCGCTCGACCTCTCTTGTCTGACCATTCCGGGAGCCGTCTCCTTTTTTACGATCTCCCTGGCGCCGGCGATCTTGAGCAGCCGTCCATTTTCCAATGTCACTTCTATCTTGTCCTTCTCCATCCCGGGCAGGTCGGCCTTTACCATTATATCCTTGTCATTCTCAGTGATATCCACCCTTACATCCTGGTCGAATACGCCGGCCGCTGCGCCCTGCTCAGGATATGTCGCGGAAATATCCCTGATAAATTTATCCATCTCCCGCTTCATCCTGACGAGCTTCGTCCGCAACTGTTCCAGATCCCTGTAATCCGCATCCGACGGGGTCTCGGCCAGCGCCGGGCCGGCCGCTAACACGCAGATCAATGCCGCCAATAGTATCTTTTTCATATCACGCTCCTGTTTGTGCTGTCATTAGGATAGTATATATTTAGTCAAAATTCAAGGGAGAAATCACTCGCTCGCTAAAATTTTTACGGATCATCTTTATGCATGTTCACTTCGGCCAGTGGGCTTCGCCTAATTTTGATATCAAGAGTATTTGGATGTTACGTATATTATTTTGGTTATTTTGCTCTTATGGTAACTAAGGCGCTAAAGTAGTTTGGGTATTAGCGTGACTTTATCAAAATTTACGGCTCAACCCACATGGCCTCGTGACCATGCATCATCGTGCCATCCGTAAAGATTTCAACTCGCTCCTCCTAATAAAATCTTATCGCGCCTGACTCAGATGACAGAATTTTTGAGCGATTGCCATAGCGATTTTTAACCTGTCCCTCACATAAAATTTCTTCGCTCGTACTGTAGGGGCAGATAACGGCAGGTAGCCCTTGAGGCGTTATATTTTGCCGGGGCCGCGCCAAACCACAAACTCATTAGAGCCATTGTCTCCATAACAGCAATATAAAAATATATAAATAATACCAAACCTAAATACTCTTGACGGCAAAATTAGCCGAAAGGGCGCCTGCCGTTAAGCTGCCCTGTTGTAGAGCAAAAAATTTTATACTAATCTTTCTTGAACGATACGGTAAGGTTAAAAGACATCCTGGGGAGGTTCAATTTCTGAGGGAATGGCGCGAAGGGCGCGGCCTGCTTGACGCTCGTAGCGGCTATATTTCTCAACACTTTATCTGTGGTGGATCCCGCGTTCTCTATCGCGAGCGCGACCAGTTTTCCGTCGGAAGACAGCTCAAAGACAAGATTGACCTCGCCTTGCCTGTTATAATCCGTGTAATGGGCCTTCAACCTCTGCCTTATCTTCTCCCGAATAAGCTGGTAATAATTGATGTAGTCTTTAGTGGACCTGGCCTGGGCCTGCCTCTTCGCAAGATCCTGGGCGGCCTCTTTTGCGGGCTCCGGACTTTTTGGTATTTGAGGCGCTGTATTGGCAGAGGGTTTAAGCTCGACGTCCTTCTTCAGCTCGACCTTACTGACGGCGGGCGTGCTTGTATCGCTTTTGGCCTCAAATATAGCAGGCTCTTTTACGATTATGTAATCAACGGCAATAGGCTTAGGCTGCTCTACCCTATGCTCGACAGGGACAAGATTAACTAATGGTAAAAGTATGATACAGTGCGCCACAGCGGAGATCGCCATAGAATTCTTAAGCCTGGTCTTCATAATTATAAATATACCTCACATCGGGCTCAAGGTCAACGCCCGTATTTTTTTATATCCAGGAACCAGTGTTTCCAGAAACCATCCTTCAATATGACCTCACTCTCCAATATTTTAATGCTTTGCTTAAAGATAGGGCCATCAACGACGAGCGTATGGAACTCCCCGTTTTCTCCGCAGGGACATATCTTCCGTGCCTCAAACTCCTTCAATATCTCCTTATCTATATATCTTCCGATAAAATCCTTACCGAGGATACCGTCCCTGCAGCTTATTATAAGCGCCTTAAACCCCGATTCAATAAACTCTTCCGCTATCCGTAATGGAGGCACGTCCCAGAGCGGCTCTATAGGCTTAACCCCCGCCTCCTTACAAAGACGCTCTATCCAGTTCACATTGTCCAGCAGGTATATGTCGCCGAATACCATAGAGCGGATACCCGAGGCCGTTAACTCCGCCAGGGCCTGGCGGAAGATATGCTCATAGTCCTTCATGTCCCGTGATACCTCTTTCTGAATAACAGGCACTCCGATCAGCATTGCCTGCAGGCGGACCAGCCCGGCGTCGATTCCGTGAAAACAGCAGCGCCCGTCCCCTTTCGTCACGAAGTTAAGGAGATGTTCTATCCTGTATCCGTCCTGACGCGCCTTGTAAAACGCAAAGCAGCTGTCCTTGCCTCCGCTCCATGAAGATACGGCAGATATCATATTCAAACAACCTCCTTATTTATTAGAAGCTGGATTTTGCTCCCGCATAAGCGGCGAATGGGCTTTCTCCGAATCCCCTTACCTCTTCATACCGCTTATTGAACATATTGGCGATCTTCAGGTATATATCCAGGTTCTTCGCTATTTTATAGTTTGTGCTGATATTAACAACGGTGTACGGCTTTAATTTGTCGACATTTACGTCGTACCTTAAGCCGTTTACAAGGACCTCAAGATCCACATCCCACTTCGGCGAAATCTGCATCCAGGAGGATATCTTGAGTTTATGCAGAGGCCTTCTCAATAAAGGCCTGTCGGTGCTGAAATCTTTCGTATAATCATATGTATATGAAGCTCCCAAATTGACCGTATCTATCGGTTTAGCCTTAGCGCCTAACTCGATACCGTAAGAGCGCGCCTTGCCCGTATTTTCAAATTTTGACGTATAGAACACGCTGTTCGTCGTCGTATTTATGAGATCGTGGAGCATCAAATTAAAATAGGTTGCATTCAATATCAGCCTGTCGCCGAACAGATACTGGTCTATTCCCAATTCGTATGATTGGCTTGTTTCAGGCTTCAGGTTGACGTTGCCGCCGCCAAATCCACCCCAGCCCCAAGCGTCTGGAGAGGCCGCGACTGCATTAAGCTGATATAGAGTGGGTACCTTGAGACCTGTAGCCCACCCGCCTCTGACCTTCGTTCCCGTTTCAAAGAGATATGAGCCGTCTACCTTATATGTAATATGGGTCCCGGCTTGAGAATGGTGGTCTATCCTCATGCCCTGGGTAGACGTCAGCCTGTCTTGTATATTAAGCCTGTTCTGGAGGTAAAACGAGCCGTTTCTCGAGAATACCTTGGGCATATCATCCTCGCTGTTGCCTGACCCCCAGTCCAGATAATAGTAGTAGTCCCCGACCTCCCACGTATACTCATAACCGACTGTGAAGACGTCAATCTCCCCCAAGTGTATATTATTGCGGTAGTCCAGCTTGAATAGATAGCCCTCATACCAATCGCGCAGGTAATACGCCCACCCGCTGTATCTATCGTCATTATCACGCCTGAAGTTGTACATCCATCCCAGTTTGACGTGGTAACTGTAATAATCGATCGGTTTATGTTCGACATAACTGGAGACCAGCGTTTCGTAGTCGCGCTGGAACAGGTTGGGATAATCCTTCCGGAAACTGTCATAGCCGAACCTTGTGGAAGTGTTCCTGAATGTGCCGCCGACCTTTAGGTCATCAATGGCGTCGTATTCTATTCTTGCCGATATGGCGTACCGGCCATATCCGTCAAGTTCCGGATTATTATTCTTTGCCTGTGCGCTCGAGATCCCGCGGCTCTTTTCGTGGGATCCGGCCACTGAATAGCTCAAGCCTTTCTCTTTTGATCCCATACCGAAAGACTCTTTAAATGTAGAAAAAGACCCGGCTTCAAATGACGTGTTGAAATACGGCTCCTCCGCTTTCTTAGTTATGATATTGATGACTCCGCCTATCGCGTCCGAACCGTATAGAGCGCTCTGCGACCCGCGGACGACTTCTATCTGGCCGACGTTGTCGAGCGTGAGATGCGCGAGATTGTAAGCGCCGTTCGTGGAGATAGGGTCATATACCTTTATCCCGTCTATCATCACAAGCGTATGGTTGGCGTTTGCCCCCCTGATGAATGCCGAGGTCTGGCCGGTAAAGCTCCCGCTCTCGACTATGTCCAGCCCCATCTCCTCCTTAAGAGCGCTCTTTACATATTCGACCTTTTTCCTGTCAAAATCTGACTCGGTCAGCACCGTGACGGCGCTCGACTGGGCCCCCAATTTTTCATCCAACTTTGTCGGCGTGACGACGATCCTGCCCAGTTCGGTGGCCGGACCTATAATGGCCTCCAACGGCGATATAGCCCGCTCGAACAATTTTGTTACCGCGTCTTTACCTGCTCCTGTCTTCTTTTCCTGCGCGAAAACACTATTGCACAAAAGCGTTAAAAACATGACCACCAATAAAATCTTCTTCATCTTTCCCCTCGTTCATTTAAAAATAAAAAACCCCTGGCATGAAAATGCCAAGGGTAAGCTCCCTGTTCTACAAACCCGTATATGCGGCGTTCCTGCGACGCCTTCAATATATAGGCAGGTCTTCTGACTTGGGAGTCATCCTACTCTTCTACGCCTTCTCATCCCTCACGGGATAATGGCCTGTTCTAGAATTTCGTCATCCCCAACAGCGGCGGGACCGTTTCCGATTATCTATTCCTGCGAAGCTCAAAGCTGAAAAGCTTTGAGCGAAGCAGAACGGAATTCCCTTTTGAGCCCTCTCGGGCGCCTATATAAACCAATATGTCAATGATAGTGCTATTATATCAATCATGCCAAAAGTGTCAAGTGAAAATCCGTAAATCTTTTTATTCGAACTGGACTTCGTCGATGTAGACTATCCCCACGTGTTTGACCGAATTCCAATTTTCAAAAGTGAAGACCAATTGCTTTATTTGATCCTTACGAAGAGTATTCGCGCCGTCCTTAAAATCGGCCAGCGGAATTGTGATCTTTTGCCAGTCTGTTGTGATTCTATTCGGCGCGTTATACGCTATTCTGTAAAATGTGCTATAGGAGGTATCTTTGAGTTCTACCTTGATTCCTCTGGGATTTTCACCATCGCTTTTCGCTTTAACCAAGAATGTAAGATTGGTATACGCGCTCATATCGACGGGGATGTCTATGTAGCCGGATTGGTCCGGTCTTTCAACCGCGTCATTACCCCCGCCAAATACCGTATAAGTATATGCCCACCCATAGTCGCCGGTATTGTAATTCAATTGCAGCCCGCGGGTATAAGTATGCGCTGCGGCTAAAGAGTACTCATGGGTCATCGATCCGCCGCTACCGCCGCCGTCTCCCATATTCGCCCCCAGGGCGCACGTCCCGATCATATCTCCGTAATGGTCGACCCGCACGGCCGGGACAGGGTTGGTGTCAAGCGCTATATTATCGATATAGAGCGTCCCCTGTTTCGGGCTTCCGTTCGTATCGCTTTGCGAGTTTTCAAAGACTATCGTAAGCTGGCTCATCGATGATATCCCGTCGAGGTTGGCGAAATTCTTAAGCGGTATCGTGACCTTTTTCCAGGAGGTGGTCACCCCGCCGTCCAGATAATCGGTGATATATACAAATGATTTATTCCTGTAGTAATTTGTAGATTTTGCGGCGCTCCAGTATGTCGCCGTGCTCGTATTTTTAAGCTCTATCTTAAAGAATATTCCGCTTACAGAACCCTTGACATAAAAAGAGAGGTTGGCATACGATCCTATACTCCCTCCGCCGAATGAGCTGTAATACCCGGCATAACTGGCGCTGTCGTTGACATCAAAATCCAGTTTCAGGCATTTGCCCGGCAGGGTAGGATTCGAAGGGTCATTACTGCTCGGATAGCTTACTTCGCATGTCGCGGTCGAACCATCTTCGGCAAACGTGCCGGTGGCCCCGTTCCATGAGTTGACCTCTATCCCCTGGTCAAAATCATCCATGAGGGAACCGGGAACGATCGGTACCGCGGCTTCAGCGTTGACCGTTACCGATCTATCCACTGAAACGGCTTCGGAACCGCCCGATAAAAATAAGAGAGATACCAATAGCGCCGTTACCATAAAGACTGTTTTGAGATGTGTATTCATATTTCACCCGCTCTTTTTATCATTATTCATTCGTCAGATCAAAATATATCGCCGCGGAATATTCCGCCGCAGCTGCGTCTTTAAAGATGCCGCCAAGATAGATGCGGAATGTGGAGTCAATAGGGTCCCTGTCTCCAAGCCCGGGAGGAACAGCCGCCACGTGAGCCCATTCGCTCGTTCCGTATGCCGTAACCGAATATTCGCTGCCCGGCTGGTTGGCGCTCGTCCAGTCGGAATCATTCTTGTCTTTAATAAAGTTCCATGTCATGCTTCCGCCGCTGTATACATCCGACTCGCTGCCGCACGGAACGCCGCCTGCCTGGACATCGGGATAGACCCGCCATATGAGCGGCACCCTGTTCCGGCCGTCAGAGCTCATAAGCCCGTTATATTGCCCGGCCATATATTCGGGAACGCCATTATCGTTTTTAGTATAAATCCATATCTTCCAGTTATTCGAACTGGTAGCGTATTTTACCTCAAGGTATTGCCTGGCGGCCGCATAGTCCGAGGAGCCGCTATTCGCGAAGTCTACACCTGTACTTATCGAGTTATCCGCGATAAGTTTGGTGACGACATCGATCGAATTACCGGCGAGGCTTTCGGTCGTGAACTGGATATCATCCAGATACAGGACTATAGGCGCGGCCGACAACGACTTTATGGATAGCCTGTCCATATTATTAAAGGAGACTCCGCTGAAATCTGACAGTTTTATCTTTAGATTCTGCCACCCTTCCGCAGTCGTTATGTTCACTGACGCGTCCCCGGAAACAGCTCCTTTAAGCCCTATCTGTATAGGCTCGTGCCCGGCGCACTTTATCCACATAGAAAGAATTGTTGCCTGGCTTATATCCCCGCTATTCAAGCCTATCAAGCCCTCCTGGCCCGGGTCCAACGTGAGCTCTCTAATGCTGCCCTGTGTCCAGTCGTGCCTGATGCCCTGCATAAAAACAAATGGCCCGGTCGATACGCCGCCAAAGACGTTTGGCTCGCGGCCGTCGCCGTAATCTACCTCGAAATTCCCGGTCGTGACGGAGGCCTCGTCCGAATATCCGCTCTCCTCGGACGGGTTAGCCAGGTCGAATACCGTCACCGTGTAATAATATTTCATACTGTCCGAAACAGTGCTATCCTGATATTGAGGGGATGTCAGATCGGATGAGTTCAGCTTGGCGTAGGGGCCTCCCGCAGTCTGGCTCCTGTATATATTGTATCTTATATCGTCCCCGCTAACAGCCTTCCATCTAAGATTTACCACGGTCTTTCCGAACGACGCCGCCACAAGTTCCCGGGGCGGGAGCATGCTGGGCCCGAGATCAAGAACGAGCGTATTCCATATTATCCAGTCCCCTCCGGCATTATCGATCTGAAGTTTTATGCGGTTCCAGCCCTGCCGTAAATTCACGGTCGGTATCAGGACTTCCTGGACCGAGCTCATCTCAAGGTTATCGGCGACGATCTCGCCGTTGGCAATGACGTCAACATAGACCGTTCCGTCTGCCGAATACGGCTCCAGAGTGAGCTTCCTGCCGTGAGAAAGGTCATCTATATAAAACATTATGTCGGTGAGCGGATCAGTATCAACGTTGAGCGCCTGCTCAAAGGTGTCATATGCAATTGCACCGTATATAGACTCATGCCCGGCATAGTACGTATCGTCAAGCCTGTATTCGTTCCCATACAGCGAGCGTGTTATCGACCACGTATTGGTCAGCGTCGGCGCGGAGACCTCGAGGTTCTTCCAGGCAAGCCAGCTGTCGCCGCTTGTCCATGTCAGCGTGATGATATTTTCGCCTATGGCCAGGTCGGAGCTGTCTACCTCTATATATTTTACCTCGTCCGGCACATTCTGTACGTGCGAGAAGGCCTGGCTGCCCCTGTCGGCGCCGTTGACATTGACATTGACCTGGACGTCATAGTCCGCTACGGAATCGTTCATGAACGGATGGACAGCCAGCAGGTACTTGGAGTCCGCCGTGACCTGCGTCAGGCCGAAACTTATCTGGGCTGTCGTGTTAGTCGAGTCGATGAACCCGTACGCGAACTGGCTCTTCGCCGTGATGTCGTCTATATCGAGGTAGTGCTTCGGATCGGTATTTGACCTGAAATCCAACTGCGTAAGCAGGTCGTTCATCGTCCCGTAGTGTGTCTGGGCATTCATGAAACTGTTCCAGATGATGCCGGAATAGATATGGTTGGATAACATCGCAAGAGCTGCCCCGAGATCTATCCCCACAAAGAAATCTGCGTAAGTGCGCGGTGCGCCGTTCTTAAAAGACGCGAGGAATCCGTATTCATCGTCGATCCACAGGTTCGCGTCTCCCTTCCAGGCAGTGAGCGCCTGCTCTGCTTCAAGAGGCAATACACCGATGGAGCTTGCGACGACGCTTGTATTGACCGTTCCGTCATGTGAAGGGCCGGGCGGGTTCGCCAGAGGCAGGGCTCCGTAATCCCCGTGATAACCGACGCTCTCTACCATGTATGAGGAACTTAACCCCCAGGATGTCTGGTCGTAGCCATAAGCGCCGTCCTGGTCTATGCAGAACTGCCTGTTCGCGATTACCGCGTCTTTTGTATTCTGCCACCAGTCAACATTCCTGGCGTCGTGCTTATCTCTAAGGTCAAAGAATGCGTGCGGAAACTGATAGGCGAATAGCGAGCCATACCAGGTCTTTACAAGCGGCTTGCCGTTTGCGCCGTAGCTTCCAAGCTCTCTCCAGGGCGCGTAATACTGATCCGCGCTCAACGCGTGAGCGGTATCAGGTGAGGCTATGGCCAGTAGATAAAGGAGGAGGGACTCATCGTTGTAGTCCCAATGTCCGTTATTGTATCCGCCGCCGTCAGGCATCCACTGCTTAAAGAAGCGGTTATAGTTCTCTCCCGGCGTTAGATCTATAAATGTGGACCACTTTACATTGAAATACAGCTCCTGCGCCTTTGTCCTTATGGACGGCCTTGCCGCGCCAAAATACTCACCCGCGGTCAGGGCGCCGGAAACGAGAATAGCGGTATCTATAGAGGATACCTCGCAGCTTGACCACCGCATTCCCGTGTTGATATTGACAAAATGGTAGAAGAAACCGTCTTTTCCCCAGGTACTGTCTCCCAGGGGATCCTGGGAGTTCTGAATAAATAACAATGTGTCCAGAGTATCTTCCACTCTGTCAGCTATGTCTGCAGGTGCTACCTGCCAATCCGGGTCCGTCCCGGCCCCGTACTTCTCGGCCGCTACGCACATCGCGGCAAGCCCGAACCCGGTAGCGGCGATACTCGCCGCGTTATAATTTATGTCTATTGACGGATCCGGCACGTCGGCCATAACTCTATCCCGCACGAGGCCTGTCGCTGGATCGGCCTCGTTCCAGAAATATTGGGCCGCGCGCTGAACCGTGGCGTCAAGGATACTCTTGGCATTTACAGTCCATTCGTGGCACCGCGTGTTGACGCCGTCATTGACAGTGACCCTGACTTTATACTGGCCGCTCCGGCCCGCCGCGAAGTCGTAAGAATTCGAATCGGTCCCTACAACCACTCCGTCTACCTCCCATACATACGTCAGGCCGGTGTAGTCGCCCACGCTGAAATTTTGGGAATCCCCCTGGATCAGATCTATGGTATCGTTTAGAGGGAGGTTGGTCTGCGCTATATTGAACGCCCATTGATGGGATGTGGCAGGATTGCGGCCGTCGCTGATAAGAACCTCTACTGTGTGGTTTCCGGTCGCAGCCAGAGCCTGGTAGTCGGATACGGATAGTTTGTTGCCGGTAGCCGCCGCTGCGACGCTGCCGTCAAATTTCCAAGTATAAGTAAGGCTGTCTCCGTCGAAATCACTCATTATCATATCATCAGGGCTCAATATACTAAGCTGAGTCCAAGCTGGGATCCCGTTGGAATCCCATATATAGACTCCGTATGATAATCCGTAGTCCAGTATGACCTCATCATGATTATCTCCGTCAAAGTCGCCTGTTACCATATCTTCTGGGCTTAAGGTGTGGAGCTGTGTCCAGGCAGGGGTTCCGTTTGAGTCCCATATATGGATGCCATATTCCCCGTAGTCCAGTATGACCTCATCATGATTATCTCCGTCAAAGTCGCCTGTTACCATATCTTCTGGGCTTAAGGTGTGGAGCTGTATCCAGGCAGGGGTTCCGTTTGAGTCCCATATGTGGATGCCATATTCC
>Ga0265297_10000951_pt1 | contig 75316 bp, 97 predicted proteins | sample Munlanlwell13791_FD_192502 | JGI IMG/M metagenome (GOLD analysis project Ga0265297, IMG submission 192502) | Leachate microbial communities from a municipal landfill in Southern Ontario, Canada - Leachate well 137-91 | ecosystem: Engineered > Solid waste > Landfill > Unclassified | place...
AACCCTTGTGTCTTTGCCCAATCACTCAACATTTGAATCCACTTAACAAACTCGATAGGTTCTTCAGGCACACTGGGTAAGACAACTATAACATATTCTGGATAGGTTATGTTGATCCACTCATTTAGCAGCTTGGAAATCCTTACAAACTTCTCGTCTCCAATGGTACGTTCTTCGTACACATTAAATTCACCTAAACCAGCATTACGTAAGGCAGAAGCGTGTTTACCTGCTCCTGCTCTTACTGTTAGGTTGGAAATCAATGTTCTTACAAGATAGAGTGGTTTGGCTTCCTCACCACCATAATCATGACTGACCAATAAAGGCTCAGGATCAATTGCACCATAAGCATAACCTCCAGGCACTTGTGGAGCACCAGATGCAAGTCTTATCTCAAAGTGTAAGTGTGGTCCCGTTGAATAACCAGAATATGGATCAGAAGTTGCTCCACCTGTTTTACCAATAAGCTGTTTACCAATTACAATATCGTCAACTTTTACCAAACGTTCAGACAAGTGACCATAGATAAGCGTAATACCATTTGCACACTGTATACGAATCTGACGTCCGTATCCGGTCTCCTCTTTTCTGTCTTCAGAGACAACCACTATACCGTCCATAGTACAGTACACATTACTTCCTACAGGAGTTGCCCAATCAATACCATTGTGTCCTTTGGATTTAGTATACCACTGTGGATTTTCACCAAAGTGTTGCGATATTGTAAATATGCCTTCATCAACAGGATAAAACATTTTCATTGTGTCCTCCACTTCAGAATTTCTCTCTACTATTACGTCAATGTCTTTGGTAATCTCTTTGAGATTTAATGCTCTTGGACCAAGAACTTGCATATAACGTGGTACTTTACCATAAGGTAACATTTCAGCCCAACCACCACTTATCTCATTAAGCAGCTTCACAACCCACGGTTCAATGTCAGACAACTTCTTAATTGTCCTACCACCCGCATACAAATGTTGTGCTAACATAAATTCGTGATTCCAACACCAATCAGGCTTTGCGGGTGCTATGTTCTCTTCCCACCAAGGTCGGAATGTGTAAATTATTGATAATCTGTCAAGTGTTACGTCAATTCTTGTGAGCAATTCGTGTAATTCGTCAGCTTGTTGTTGTGGAGGTTTTATGTTATCCTTCTCCATATCCAATAGGAATGGTAATTCGCCATCCTCTGCAGGATACAAAGACATTATTCTGTCATAATTCTGTATTGGAGACCACTCTGCCTTTGGGAATGCATAAACACCTCTTGGAAATATTCCTAAAGACTTTCCGAATTGCTCATCAAATAGAGGATCTTTGGGATTATCTCCATCAACCAATTTGAACCAAACACCATTTATGTTACCAGCAATGGCTTCATAGTTGATAATCTTGTTAGCTTGCCACAGATCTAGATATACCTTCACGGGATAATCAACTCCTCACAATCAGCAACCTTTACATCCTCCATCTTGACAGGTGTTATGTTTGCTTTCTGTAATTGACCAACCAAAGCATTTATCAAGGCTTGATAATTCTTTATCTGACACTTAAGATAGACAACAGTTTGTTCAGTTTTCTTCTGCATCTGGTTTGTCTTCTTCTGTTCGTCTTGAAGTTTTGTGATATCTTCTCTCAATTCATCAAGAATAGCTTCAAGTTTCTCAGTATAGGTTAGTTCTTCTCCCTTTGCTTGAAATTTCTCTTTATTTATAGTATACTTATCCATTTTCCTAGACTTCAGCCATAAAGCACCAGAAGACAAAAGAGATACTAACAAAAGTATAATCCCTATCCATTCTTTTATAATGCTTACTGTTGTAGTGTTAGATTCCATGATTATCTCCTGTATATGTTTCTTATGTTCGCACCTGTTGCCATTATGACTGTGAATAGTGTGATCAAAATTCTGATAGGAACTGCTCCAAACCAATAATTTTCACTAACACTCATAGGAATAAATGTTCTTATCAATAAATAAGAATAAGTTATGGAAGCTAAACCTAACACAACAGCTGAAGCAATCTTAATCCACGCATAAGAATAATCCTTGTTTAGTTTCAACCATTTTATGGTGTCTAACACACCCTTAACACCAAAGATGACTTATATCCGAAAAAATTAATTCATCAGTCATTTTCTCCTACCTTTCTCATTGATTTCAGAATTCAGCAACAAACCGAACAGTAACTGTTTCTGTGTTTACGCCTCCAGCCTCCCATTTTAAAACAAAACAATCAGAGATAATAGCGACTGGAGCAACTGCATTGAAAAATATATTTACTACTTGTGTATAGAGTACTATTGCTTTTCTTGTATTATAAGCTGCATAAGGATGGATGACAACAGTAGCACCCACCGCAGCGGTGTCTTTTAAATTAAGTAGAAGGAAAAGTCCATTGACCCCAACACCTACCCCATCTATAAATTCAATATCCACATATCCTGCTAGATTAACCGTTGGACTATTTGTAGTAATGGTATCTCCTGATTGCCAAGTTACAGGTACATTCTCAGTTAGAGTAATCGTAGACGTATCATTTGAGGTTAAAATAAGCCCATATTCTCCTCTTGTAATGTTGTGTAACCGTTGTCTGGCTAACAATGTTGCAAGAGGCTTTAAAGATGTTTTGTTACCTGAGACATGAGTGTAGGTTATGACAGCCCCACTTGGAGCTCCATTTATTGTTCCAGTCCATCCGGAACTACCTGCGTTACCAAATCCAAAAACATCAGCTACTCCATAGGCAGGAGTTACCTTTCCATCCCCAACTGCAACAAACGGATCAGCAAGAGTTCCAGCTCCAGTAACTGTAACTCCATCTCCCTGCTGGTCTCCAGTATTTGTACCCGAAGTATTTCCAATAACCGTTTTCTCAGCATCTGTTACATAATTGTCGTCATCTCCCCTGACAGGTTCTAAGTCAGCTAATGCAACACCAGAATCCTTTATCAGCTTACCAGTCAGACCATCAAACAGTGGTAAATTATCACCAACAGCACCTTCCGGACCAACAACATCTCCATCACCAGCTGATGGTGCAACAAACTCCAAACCAGTTTCTCCAACGTTTACCTTGACTAATTTACCACCTTGATCTGTATAAGCTGCAGGTACATCAGCAAGGTCTATGAACGCATCTACACTACCACTACCTCCAAGTGATTTCCAAATCGTACCATTCCACACATAAACTGTGTCTAAGTCTGTATCATAGAAAGTAGCACCAATACCGTCTGTTGGTAAAGAGGCTGCCAAGGCTGTTCGCTCAACAGTAGTACCAATGTACAAATTTCTTGCGTGTGTTCTAAGCATATTAACCTCTAAGTAAATTTACCTTACAAAGAAGAGACAAAGTCACTTTATGTTGATTGTAATTCCAGAAAACACACACACAAATTCCTCAAACTTCTTATTACCAAGAAATTCCTTGACTTCTGGTAATATGGACATCTCGGGTGCCTCATTCTTTGTTATTTGTGAATTTGTTATGTGCTTCATACGCATATGAGCTATTGTACTTCTGTACAATGTCTTTGCTTGGATTCTGTTTATCTTCAATTTACGTACTAACTCACTTACAATACCACGACTCTTATTATGTATACCATCTCTGGTATGTACATAAATCAATTTAGTCACATTCCCGACAACAGCAGGTTTCAAACTTGGAAATCTATTTATATTCCTGAGTATCAAGTCAGCGACATAACAATCTTCCTCAATATCAGACACATCAAACGTTTGAAGTAATGAAGAATTCTCTATATCTTCTAAGGTAGTAATCTCACAAGCACCTAGTATCTTATCCTTTACGTACTGAGTTGTGCAAGAATTACGTATTACGGTTGAGAAGTAAGTGTGTATGTTGGAAATATCATGATTATAATGTTCTAAGGAAGCCATTACCTTCATAAGAGCACTTTGTGTCAAATCTTCTGGAGAATCAGGAGTATATCTACGTGCTATGTACTCTGCTAAAGGTCTTGTCTCCTCAAGAATGCTATCTAAGGTATCGTTATCACGTGTGTCCAACCATGACTTCACAAGTTCTGCTACTCTCACAGAGTCAAATATTTTCAATTGGAATCCTCTCTTCAAAGACTGTTGGATATCTCATCGTCATATTAATTCTTGGAATTTGCAAGTTCGATGTCATATGAGGTAAGGTGTCTAATAAAGATATAAAGGCATTCCTGAGGAAGTAGTTCTTTACCAAATTCTTATCGGCTGGTTTGTAATACTTCAATTCTTCATTTATTGCAAACCTTGCACCAGTCCTGTCTTGTGTTAGATTCATCACCCTATAATTCTTTACGAGCCTCTCGTATCCAAATTCTCTTATACGTTCAGCAGTCTTACCTTTGAATATCCCCTGTTCTATGTTACTAAACAATGCAATTATTGAATCAAATTCGTTAAGTAATTTGGTCGCAGTTACTTCACCTACTTTGTATATTCCAGGTATATTGTCACTTCCATCCCCTTGCAGTGCTTTCCACCAAACAAACTTTGACAACTTTATTCCGTACTCTTCTTCGAATTTAGCAACATCATAAAGCACATTCTTAGTAGGACTCAGTACTTTGGTAGTCGGAGACAAAGATTGTAATAAATCCTTGTCACCAGTAACTATGATATTCTCAGTGTGTGACGATATTAAAGACGCTTGGTGTAATAAGTCGTCTGCTTCAATATAATTTCTCCTGACACTCAGTATTCCCATTCTTGGTAATGTATAGTTATGCAATTCATTCATCTGACGATTGAAGTCAGCACGTTCTTCTGGATCTTCATCCTTGTGTCTGTTTATCTTGTATTCTGGTACAAGATATCTTCTGAACTTTGGAACTCTACCGTCCCATGCTACGATTATACTGACAGGTTTGTACTTCTTTATAAACGATTCCAAGACCTTGAGAAAACCATAAGTTACTGAGACATCCTGTCCTCTGTTTGACAGTTGGAATACAAATTTACAACGGTATGCAAGATTATTTCCATCTATCAATAATAAAGTATCAGACATACTATCCTATTCGTCAGTAGTTGTGTCTTCTGTCAAATCTTCCGTGTCATCAGTACTGTCAATTATTTGGGAATTGGAAATAAGATCAGCAATCAAATCGTAATTCTTGTCGTAAACAGTTGACCATGTTGACAATTGGAATTTGTCAGGTATACCTTCAATTCTGTACCATGATCCAGATTGTTCTAACAACTTAGCATCCTTCAAATAGTAGAATGATGCCAATTCGTCATCAATGCCGTGACCAAAGAAGATTGGTAATGCAGCACACAAATAAGGTGGTGCCAATTTATTCTTGATAACTTGTGCTCTAGATTCGATTCCGACTATCTTACCACTCTCTTTGATCTTATGTCCCATCTTCAACTGAATACGTATTGAGGCATAGAATCCTACTGCCTTGCCTCCAAATGTGGTAACATTATCACCAAACATCACTCCAATCTTCTCACGAGTTTGGTTGAGGAATAAGACAGCAATATGTTCTTTTGCCAATTGACGAGCAAATTTCCGCAAACCTTGGGATATCAATTGAGCATGACGTCCCATAGAAGCCTTACCGTACTCAGATTCCATCTCAAGATTAGAAGAAGTAGCAGCTACAGAATCCCAAATTATCAACATCTTCGAATCCTTCGATCTTGCTGCCTTTGCCTTTATTGAACTTTCGAACAAGTCAAAGACATCTTCAATTGTGTCTGGTGCTGAGTAGATGAGATTGTCTATATCTACTCCAACAGCTTTCATTATAGCCAAACTGACGGCTGATTCTGTATCGGCATAAACAACAGGTATAGAATCTTGTTGTGCAATGGCAGCACATTGAGCAGCTATAAGGGACTTACCTGTTGAATTATCACCGTAAATTTCTGTAATTCTTCCATAAGGCAATCCTCCACCCATGATGGTATCCAAAGCCAAACAGCCTGTAGATAACCATTCTGTTACAACACAAGGAGAATTTTCATCAGACAATAAACTGACGTCAAACTTGTGGGACTTCTTAGTGCTCAAATCCTTGAGTATGTTACTTACTAATTCGTTAGGTTCTTTTTTAGTATTCTCTGATTGGTTTGACATTCTCTACCTCACATGTGTGTTGTATATCAGCAAATAAATTACCAAGACTTCTTATTTCCTTATCGGACTTTCCTATACTGTCTAGATAGGCTGTAAGCATTTCAGCAGGTTTCATCATTGTATCTAAGATTATACCTCTTTTTGATCCCTGCTCTGTTGCAAGGTCTTCAGGTCTTTTTACAGTAAAACGATTTATAAGGAATACACCTTTATCAAGAAGATAAGTCTTTATCTTATCTTCATCTAACGATAAATGTGTTATTGTGTCTGCTGGGGTTATTATGACTCTTACAACTGCACCGTCTAGACTCTTGTGGGTGTCTATCTTATTCAATATTTTATCAGTAGCTTCCTTACCTCTCACATTGTATTCTAATGTATAGAATGGTCTAGCATTGACGTCAATAAATTCCCAAGTTACCTTCTTATCGATTATTTCCAATAAGACAAAACCTTTGCTGTCCTTCTCCTCACCAAAGTCCACCCTATCTATTGAGCCTGAATAAACTATTGGAGGCACATACTCCATGTCTTTGGAAATATTCTGATGTTTGTGTATGTGACCAAGTGCTACATAATCCCAGACAGGTAGTACCAGTTCTTCTAATGATACTGCTGCCTCATAAGCACTAACAAGTAAAGGACGTTCTGATCCAAATTGACAACCCTCCACTGTGAAGTGACCAAGTAATATTGTTGGTAATGTTTTGTCAACCCTCTTTGCCAATTTCTGTATCCTCGAAGTCGTCTCTTCCTTCAACAATCTTGACATTTCTGTTGTGTCAATTCTTCCTGATGTCTTTAAGTTTATCCAAGATTTGTTCGGATACGGTATAGTTACCACCTGCACAACACCACTCTTAGTTTCGATCTGTAGAATCTCACAATTCTTTGCTATTACGACATCCTCTACCTCGAGTGTCTTGTAAATTTCCAAAGCTGAGGCTCTGTCACCTCCAGGCATATCATGATTACCTACGAGAAGTACGACAGGACAATGCTTTCTCAACCGTAATATACGCTTCCCGAATTCATTGACGTGAGATTGATTCGGACTGTGTCTATGAAAGGCATCACCAGCGAAGAGAGCTAAATCTATATTCTCTTCGACAGCCATGTCTATCATAGCGTCAAGTGAATCCAGCACATCCAGAGTACGTATATTCAATTTCGTATCTGGATCTATGGTTCCATGAGTATCTATTCCTACGTGAGTGTCTGAGAAGTGCAGTATTTTCATCTTTATCCTAAAGGGTGGCTGAGTTTCTTCTCAACCACCCTTACGAACATAAGGCAACCAATTACCTTCCCGGTCTACGTAAACTCCTACGTATGGTGCGGGTATTTATTTCATCCGCAACCGGATTGGCAGCAGGTGTGTCTTCATCTTCGAGATCATCCTCTTCCTCTTCTTCAGGATCAGATGCTTTGTGTCTGGTTACAGCACCGACCCTTCCGAGAGGAGTAGCAGCAACTCGTACAACTGATTTACCTTTAGGAAGTCTTGGAGGTCTTACCTCCTCTTCTTCCTCGGCTACTTCATCCAAGTCTTCATCCGCACTTTCGAATTCACGTTTGAGGCGGTCATAAGGCAGTACATACAACACATGTCCCTTGGCAATTTCAGCGTCTTCTTCCTTGTTGTCAGACACTTCAACTGGAGTAAGATCACGTGCCTTGTCCAGCCATTCCTTCACCTGATCTTCATCATCAGACAAAGGACTGGAATCTCGGCGAGGCTTGACTTGATACTCAGTTTCCAGCTTCTGTCCTTTACGTTCGATGATGATGTCAATACCATCCTTGATATCGAATATGTCACCGTAATCCGGATCACTGATAAGACTTGAGATCTGTGAGAATACCATTACACCAGGTGTGAAAATTTGAGGTCCTACGTTCGGTTGATCACGATTGATCACATTCATCCAGAATTTACGCTTAACACGCAGTGTATTCGCGAGAGCGGTTGAAGCCTTGTCACCTGCTCTTTTCAGGTCTTCAATGTAATCACAAATTGGGCAGTCCAGTTCACCTTCACTTGTGAAGTTCGGACAGTAGAAATATTTCTTGTTGTCTGTGCCTGGCATCGTGTGTGTGCCTACTTGTTGATAAAAGAAGGTCATCTCACCAGTTTCAGGCATAATTCTGATAATAGACCTGCCATCCGGAGGAGAGAAGAAGCCACCCCCACCAGAACGCAAATCTACCTTTGATAATTTGTCTCGCAATGCAGCAAGACGATCAGCATTACTTTTTACCATTTTAAACTCCTTCTTGGTTGAATTAAGCAGAGCATGGGATACAATCCTTCGCTCATTCTCTAAGTAATATAACTTGTCAACGTTACTTCTCCGATAAACCCTCTCCTTCTGTGTGAAGACGTCTGCGTGTTATCGTTGACTTAAGTTTCTCTGTCGCTTGCTCGAGGTCAGATTCCTTTGTATGCATACCTTGCATATCATATTCATGTCGTAATTGGGAACCTAACGACTGTAACATCATAGCACGTTGTTCGAACGCTCTTACAATGGCTTTGAGAATGTTAAGGTCATAATCCGCATCCTCTTTTGCTGTCAGAGCTTTGACACATTCTTCATCCCTGATAACCATAGACCTTACGACTGCCTCGGTGTACTTCTTACCATCAAGTTCCAGCTGCTGTCTGTAAGATTCGTCTGCCTGTGCAGTTTCCTGGTCATACAACATGGATTTCAATGCGGAAATTCTGTCTGCTTCAGCAGCCAGGATAGCAAAGAAGCCATACATAGAAGCCTGAGACGACATCTCATCAGAGATAAGATTTTGGTCGATCATGAAGAGTTTACCAATATCGAACCTCTTCTTACCCTTCAGAGTTTTTACTACAATGACTGAACCGATTATTTCATCAATTACTGAATTCAGTGGTTCTTCACTTTTTGTTACGTTTGTGCCGTTTGCGGGTTGGTTTGTCATTCCTGCTCTCCTTGATATAAACTTCTGTTACAAAATATGCAGATACTTCTCTATTGTTTATCGGTTCATTTCCAATAATTCTTGTGAACGTCAATTTGAAATTCTTATAATGCCAACGAGCAACAAGACCAGTTGAATTTCTACCTGCGACTGTTATTCTGTACGGTCTACCATAAGTCTCTAACACAAGGTCAGAGTGCAATCCCATCAATTCCTCAGCAGTTGGTACTTTATCAACCATCAACTAACTCCTTGCTAGAGTAACACCTGTCTGGTTTTGATACTTACCCTTCTTGTCTGCATAAGACACGTTACAAACCTTCTCTGCTCGTAAGAATATAACTTGTGCAATGCCCTCTCCTGCATAAACCTTTACGGCTATAGGAGTAGTATTTGAAATCTCAATTGTAACTTGTCCTTCCCACTCGGGTTCAAGTGCTGTAAGGTTGACTACAAGTCCACAACGAGCATAGGTACTTTTACCGAGCACAATGGTAATAATATCCCTTGGTATCTTGAAATACTCTACAGAGTGTGCAAGAACAAAGGAATTTGGTGGTATTAGACAAGTTTCTCCAACCAACGTTTCAAGTAATGTTTGATCAAATTCAGCCTTCGGATCAATAATACCTCCTTCTGGTTTACGCTTGAACACCTTGAAAATATTTCCAAGAGTTAAATCATAACCATATGACGATACACCATAAGACAATCTGCCTGTAATACGTCCCTTACTGTAGAAAGGTTCTATCATACCTTTCTCTGCTAATTCAGTAATGGTACTATCCGGCAACACCATGAGCATTCTCCTTAATCCAATCTTCTAATTTAATCTTGTTACCATAATGAGATCCTATCTCCGCATCAGCTTTGAGAGGACAAATCAACCAACTGAAATCTATTTTCGGCATATAGATACCTGCCCAATAGATTACATTCTCCATAATTTCCTTGAACAATTCAGCAACTTCAACAACAACTTCCTTCTTACAGTCAATAACAACTGAGTCATAAACCGTGTTAATCAAGAATATCTTTGTCATATCCATCCCACGCTTTACCATTTCCTTACGTGCTATTATGGCTGAGATGAACAATATGTCAGATGCTGCTGATTGTATCGGCATATTAACAGACGACCGTTCGTCGGCAGCCTTTGCTGGAGAATCATCAGCACCTCTTATGTAAGTGTAATATCTTCTTCTACCAAACGGACTTTCGGAATAGCCTGTCTTACGTGCAGATTTTATGGTATTCTGGATATACTCTGCAATTTGTGGAAATTCGTTGAAGTAATCTTCAAACAACTGCTCAGCTTTCTTCATAGGAATTCTGTACCTTGTGTGTAGAGTATTAGCTGTGCCGTCGAAGATGATTGTCCAATTGACACGCTTGTAATAATATCGTGTCTCTTTGTCAATTTTATCATAATCTATGCCAGTAACCATAGAAGACACAGCTGTGTGAATATCTCTACCACTCCTAAAAGCGTCTAACATAGGCTCACATTCAGCTACAGAAGAGATTACCCTCAACTCCATTGCAGACTCGTCAAGAGACAACAACACACCATCTTTACCAAACCTTGAAGTAAATATGTTCTTTATTGGTAAATACTCAAGAAGAGTTCCAGGCATTTTCTCTTCAGTTGGTATGTTAAGTATATTAGGATGTTCTGAGGCTATACGTCCTGTCTCCGTACCGTTTGCCTTGTAGTTTGTGTGCACCATACCATCGTCAGATAACCATTTAGCCGTCAAGGCAGCATCCAAATACTTTGACAAAGCATTCCTCAAGACTCTGTAATACAATAAAGGTTTCAACACAGGCATTCTGTCTATGTAAGTCTCAAGAACGGCTGCCTTTGTTGAAGGCATACATTTCGCTTTATCAACATTCTTTGTACGTACTGTAATCGGCATCTTACCATAAACATATACAAATTCAACCATCTGTAAAGAAGAACGTGGATTGAATTTCCACTTCTTATTCTTAGGATCGAGATGCTTATCCTTTGTCATACGTTTCACTAATTTATCTTGTAATAACTTCTCATAAAGCTCTTCTGCTACAATTCCGTAAATCTTCTTGTATCTCTCAGCAATATACTTATCAATCGTCATACCATTGTATTCAATCTCTGTAAGGAAATTGGAAATTTCCATTACAAGTTCGTCATATAAAATTTTTTGTTTATGAGTAAGTTTCTCATACAAAATATCACGTAATAATAACACAGCACCAGAGTCTTTTGCTGAGTAAGGCAATAAGATTTTCAAAGGCATCTTCGCGTACGTACCTTTACGTTTAGCATCAGCTTCTGGATGTTCACGAGCATATTCATCCATCTCACTCTCATGATCATACCAGCCTAAGTAAGTAGCAGACAATCGTTTCAAACCGTGCTTACCTGGTGCTGGATCAATAAGAGAACTGAGTAACATTGTGTCATCACAAGCTCTGTACATTTTACCAAATTGTGCTCTTGTGTGAAGTAAGTCAAATTTTATGTTCTGTCCCTCTAACTTACCGTCATGTTCGTCCAATATCTCACATATTATCTTTTCAACTCTTACTAAATCCGAGCCTTTCCAGTATGATTCCGGATGTCTAGTCGGAAGACTGAACATCTTATTACCAGCTGCGAATGACACAGCTAACATAAAATTGCTCTTGGAATATGGATCTAATGAGGATGTCTCAACATCGTACGCTATCTTCTCATATTTTGATAAATACTCTTGCATGTCCTGTACTTGTGCTATCGTATTCGGTAATACAATCTGTAATGACGAACCAACTTCTTCCTCAAACACACCTTCAAGAGCATCACAAGCCTTCAGTAAACTTTCCAACCATTCGTCAGTAGCTGTCTTATTACGTAATATGTAAGCTGGGTGGTAAACAGGTACATAAATCCTGCCATTCTTCTCTATGATGTTACCACTCCAATCCTTTATGCCATTCTCACCTAAGATACCTTGCAAGGCACTATTCCCGGTAACAATAACCATTTCCGGATTGTAAGTTTCTATGTCTTCGAGTGCAAATTGACTGCAATAATTTATGGCAGTCTGAGTTATTTTGTTATTAGGAGGTCTACACCGAACGACGTTGGTAAATCTCATGTCGTCTAGGTTGAACCCAACTTCTGACAAGACATTCCTGAATAATTCACCTGCAGTACCTACGAAAGGTTCGTTTCTTTTGTCTTCAGTTTCTCCTGGTGCTTCACCGATTACCAACACACGTGGAGAAACTGAACCTGAAGAGTCCATAAAGGGATTCTTGCAAGTTTCGTGTAATTTACACTTAAGACAGATTTCACCTTTCATTAGAGTTTATCTGTAATATCAGGTTGTGGATCATGTCCCTCATTGACATCAGGAAGACTTTGGATAATCAATTCTTCAGGGACAAGATTCGAATCTCCCAAGTCAGGATTATTCCTCAACTTCAACAGAGCAAGAAGACCATATCCAACAATATCCTGTAAAGTGTCTACGATGTTCTCGCTTGCTACCATAGCCTGTGCACCACCAGACAAGGTTTTGACACGCAGAATTTTATCATTTATTCTGATCAGAGGTGTGAAGATGCCGTATCTCTGCCAAGCATCACCATAATCAGCATTCTTTGCTAACAACACCTTGACAATTTCTCGAGTGTCAATGTGTGATCTCTTTGTGAATGCTTCAACAGCCTCTTCTGAGACCTGATCCAGACTAACCTTTGTTACGTTCACCATATTGTCCATCTTTACCTCCGATGATAATTTCTGCTTAATACAACTTGTCAACGGTCATGTTCAATTGCCGGAAATAACATTATTGTATGTCTTTGATGACCAGTAGACTTTGCTTTACACACGATTCCCGGTATATCAATGACACCATCTTCTATTCTGTATTCAATTCGTGTTGGCATATAGCCATACTTTCTTTTGAAGTACTCAACACCTTCCTCAGCAAATTTTTGGAAAGTTTGCTTTGGATGTGGAGATCCCCACATCAAACCTATATTATCACTTGCTGGGTACATATCTCATTCTAGGCTTGCCTTCCCCCAACCTTGTGCGCTCATACTTGTCAAATTCACACAAGGTGTGTTCGATGTCACGCAATTCTAATTGTGGAAATTGGTCAGGCAAATAGTCCTTACTCATAAGTAATAAATTCTTCATACAATCTAGGCTATAATCGTCAGACACAATCCTGTCTAATAATCTCCCATAGAAGATGCGCATAATTCCACGTTTAGCACCATTACCTGGATTTGCCCAAGTATAAATATCACTAGCGTTCTTAAGATAACGTGTGTGCCTAAGGTCTGTAACAATCTCATAAGCAAGGAATCTACCAATAGCAGGTATTTTACCAATTACCAATCGTTCAAATGCTGTTTGCAAATTATCATAACTTTTAGGTTCTAATTCCCTGCGATTGTCCCACAAGAACCTCCAAGTCTTGTCAGTATACATTTCTATCTTGTCTGAACCACCAACTCCTGATAACATGTGAGCACCAGTAAAGATAGGTTTACCAAGCATTTTTCTGTGATTCAAAGTCAGCTTAACACGTTCGGAGACGTATTCTGTTATAAATCGCAAACCAGTATAACTTTGTTCTACCTCGTAAATATCTTCCCAAGATTCCAAACGATTTATTGATCTGTAAGCAGCTATATTGAAGAATAATTCAGGATGATTTGCAAACGGTTCAATAATATGTTCTCTACACCAAACAGTCCCTGTGTCTAATTCCCTGAAGACATTACAGAATTTGTATCTCCGTAGAATAGGATCATCTGTCCAAGGGAATGGTAATCCAGCTACCTTACTGAGATAAATAGTATGACGCTCCAACATAAATTTGAAGAATCTTGACACAGAGGATGGTGTATCTTGACTAAGCATACAACACCTCACTCATCAAAGACTGCCACGTAGGTAATAAACTACGTTGGTATTTAACAACTTCATTGAATTTATCTTGAGATGCTGTGTATGTGTCCAATAATCTGCAAACATCTTCAACTTTGTGAACAATAAACTCACTACCAACCATACGGTCTGCACCAGCAATCATATTATCACACATCGCAAGGCAGCCTGATTGAATAACCTGTGGAACTCTTGTTACCTCAGTACCATTAATAGCTAAATCCTTGCTTACACATATCACACAGGCTAGTCCTTTCTCGTAATGAGACTGAACATTGCCGTGATGCTTGTCTGCTCCAGGTATCGTTATATTGTCTTTATATCTCCACCTCAGAGTATCCCATTCTTTACCAACTACAAGCGAGGTATACTCGTCTGTGTCATAGAATCTCTGAACACGTTCACCTCTGAATGCTGTACCAACCTTACCGACGAATACAAGATCGAATAGAGCATCCTTTATACTTCTAGGTTCAAACCTCTTGTCATAACGAGGAGAATATCCAAGACGTGTATTGACAGTACGATAGAATTTCAAATCAGATAATTTGTAATTCGATGAATTCTTTATGACATGTTGTGAACTCGCTGCGAATGTCCAAAGAATCCACTTATGATCCCTGTAATCGAATCCTTTGAAAATGTTATGCATATTGTTAGGACTGACAGACTTAAGATAGTCTTCACCATACTTGTTAGGATCAGACTGCATTCTACCTAATGGTAATTCTAGGCTATTTGGACCGTGCTGTATGATTACAATCGGAATACCCTTAGACTTCTCGAGAATATTCGCAAATTGTTTGAAGTGTGGAGTAAGTCCTCCCCAAAATTCAGTAACAATTCCACTATTGTACGAGTACATAGCATTTGCAGCAGCTGGTTCTACGAATATGTAATCAAACTTATCCATGTCAGGATTGAGATCATACTTCAACATAGTCATCCATTTGTTGTCAAAATTTCCAAGACTTTCACCACGCAAAGCGTGTCTGTGTTTGTCAGGAACGTAAGAAGTTATAGTAACCTGATGACCTTCTTCTATCAATCCTTCCAACACACCAAGTCTGATATCTGTACCTAACATATTTACGGATGCAATCTCGTAATCCAATTCGGTAGGTTGATTGGAACGCATATACGCAATTTTCACATTAACCTCGTATCTTTGCTCTAGCAGTCCGTTTCATGTACTCAGGCTTGTACTTCTCAATATTCTCAGCCTTACGCACAGCCTCAGCCATATTCATAACATCCAACCGTTCGTTGGTCTCACTACGTCTCCAGACTACACCAAGTTTATCAGCATATGCTTTCTTCTCAGTGTATGTCATCTTACCCCACTTCTCAACCCACTCTGTAAATTCTGGATTAAGGACTTCGATCCAATATTGTTTACCAGTAATGCCTTTCTTCAAATATCGAAATCCTGTCTTTGAGACAATAATATCATTCGGTATGATAGACACCTGATAAGAATTCAGTCCATCACACTTAATCATAATGGCTTCACCAGAACGCATTGCCTTCATGATGTCTTCTACAGGATTTGTCCCAGTCTTCTTACCTTTGAACTTCTTCTCAACCTTCACAGGTTCAGTCTCTGTAAAAGACTCTTCTTCTGAAGGTTCTTCTTCAGAAGAAATTACTTTTACCTTTGAAGGTTTGCTGAACCTGACTGTATTGTGTGGTATTCTACGTGTAGTAGGTTCTTCAAGTTTAGCTACTTCTTCAATAGGCGTATCATCATACTCTTCAACACCCTCGGCTTCAAGAGCTTCTTCCAACTGTGCCTGAGCCTGTTCACCACCAAATACAGCAGACGGTGGTGGTAATAATTCAGCTGGTAACGTACCTCTTGTGATCAATCTTCTACGTACGTTAGGATTCTTTATTATTGGTGTCATTTACTTAACTCCTCACATTTCACACACTCAAGACATATCGCACATTCTGGTGCTGTGCTTGAGTATTCTTTACCATAACAGGGAGGCTTAATTTGTTCGTGCTTTACCAAACAAGATTCAACAACCTTACACCTGTTACAGGCTGGATCTTTCAAGTCTGCAAAACCATAACAGTCGGGATAATCTATCTCGCTGTCGCTTGCAACTTCCTTTGCGGTTTCCTCGACAGCTTCTGTGTCGATCAATTCTCCAGTAGCATCTGTTATCTTTGCTGTCATAAGAAACTTTCTCAATAATTTTGAGCAGTCTCCCCACTCAGGCACACCATTGTCATCGAAGTCTTTGACAATCAAGTCGACAACTTGTGAGTACCGTGTTGCCATCTCAACTTCTTCCATATTAAGTTCGATAACAATATCCAGCAAATCCTTCTTGGTAAGTGCTTCTTGTATTGCATCCTTCTCAGTATCATCCAAAATTGTCATCGCTCATCACCTCAGCATATATGGTCTTAATTTCTCGTATTCCAGCTGCTGCATCTTGCAGTGTAATACCGACAATACTTGCAATATCCTCGATACGCATACGATTATAAACCGTAACCTCTTTATTCGAGGATTGAAAATCCTTTTCAATTATTATTTTCTTGAATATGAGTTTCGCTGCTTCTGACTCTAATGACTCAAATACTTTGACAACTCTTTGTGAACTGTCAAACAACTTCTCAGGATTACCCTCATCAGTAGCTACGTCGAGTGCAATCTTAACTTCCAACGAAACTGAAGTCTTCTCGTGTCTGCGATAAGTTACATAATACCTATATCGCAACTCACTTATCCTGTTGTAACACATACGTTTTATTATGTTGATCATATCCTTTAGTGGATAATTATTACCAGCATAATACCCCAAACCTTTAAGAATCTCCTCATGTAATTCTGCAATAATATCATCAGTTGACATCATCACATTATCATCATTTCTGTACAAATTCGCTAAATACACAACTAAACCTTCCAAACCTTTCATAACGTCTGTTACATATTGCTGGTCGATGCTTGTCAATTTCATCTGATCCTCCAGTTTATAATACAACTTGTCATGCTACTAAAATCAATTGGTCTAGGCTGCGTGTGTAAGCCACATACTTTATATTATTCTCCTGTGCCTTCTCCCAATCATGCTTCGCATTAGGATGAGGCATCAAACCAGGTTCTAGAATGAAAACCTTCTCAGCTTCAAGTCCCTTTGCCTTATGTACAGAAGAGAATACTACACCTGCATTGTTGTCAGAGAAGATGGTTTCAATCTTGTCCTCCAATTCAGATATTGTACCAGTCCCATCCATAAGAGCATGAATGGTATCAACTTTGTCCTGTAAACTTTGAGCAGCTATATTCTTATCTCTGTCCACCAGTTTACCAACTTCTTTACGGCAATATTCTACTAATTTTATGTTGAGTTCGGAGATGGAATCTGCCTTAAGTTTACGTATTATGGTCATAAGATTGTTACCAATATCACGACCACGTATAATAGCCTTGATACCTCTCTTTATGAGTTCAAATGCTGGAGGTACAAGAGGTGCATTACATCTACACAAGACCATGTTACCTGCTACTACTTCCTTCAAGAAATCACTTTTAGCAATATGTCTGATTTCACCGTCTTTAGCAGTGTCTGCGCATTCGAGTGGTATGTCAGGAAACATTTCGTTGATCAACCTAACTTGTGATCTTGGACAACGATATGTTATTGAAAGTGGTAAAGTTTCAGCCTCCAAATTCTCAATTAGATTGGGAATTGCATTGACATCAGCTCCACGAAAACCATAGATAGATTGGTAACGGTCACCTACGGCTACTATCCTGCCATTAGGTTTCACACTCATAAGAGCTAAAGCAATCTGGTTCTTGTTAGTGTCTTGTGCCTCATCGATAAAAATAAAATCATACTTACGTGTCGGTAAGTTGTGGAATACAGGAAGCCAGCACATATCATCGAAATCAATCACATTGGTCTTCAAGGCTGCTAACTTTATCACCTCAGCAACAGCTAAGAAGATTAGTTCACGGTCACCATTCAGTTCTATGTTATAATGTGTTGACAAGTCATCAAGCTCCTCTGGTGAAGTTCCGGTTAAATTACCCTTTACCAAAGAGACAAGATGTTTGATGCTAGCAAACAGATGCTTATGTGTGTACCTATCAAGTATGTCATCCAACAAATTATCCACCTTGTACTCGTCAAGTTTTACGTCTCCATAAGCATTGTGTACTGCTGAGTTACCCAGACCGTGATAAGTCATAACCCTTACGTTTGACGGTACTCTGGTTTTCAATTCCTCAGCTATGTGTCTATTGAAGGCAACATAAACGATATCCAGATTACGTGGGACATATTTCAGCATCTGCACACCAGTAGTTGTTTTACCACTTCCTGCTAGTGCCTCTACGACAAGAGACTTACCGTTACCTTTTACCCAATCAAATATAGCTTGCTGGTAAAGTGACGGTTTGAATTCCTTCTCAACTTCTACTTTCCTGTCGGAAATTATTTGTGAGGCTTGTCCCATTGGCATAGTTGCCTTACAATCAGGAAATCTTGAACAACCTAAGAATTTACCTCTGTCTGACTTTCTTACTCTGATAACCATTAGGCTTCCACATTGCGGACAATTAATGGCTGTCATTTTGACCCCAAATTTCTGTTTATTCTCTCCAACATGTATTCACACTTACCAAGACTAGACTGTATGTTGACAATTCTTCTATGGTCAGACTCGTTGAAGTAAAATACAGACTTTGTTTGGAGTTCATGAAGCTCTGAATTCAATTTCTCCATGGTGTGAAGAACCATTTCTTTTCTTTGTTCCCAAATTGTTGTGTTGTTCTTTTGTGTCTTAATTACGTTTGTCATTTGATCCTCCTGTTGAATATAACTTGTCATAACATTATTATACACCCATTTTCTGTAAAAGTAAATGGTTTGTCACGGTTTTATCGTCCTAAATCCACGTGTTAATCGTGCCATAACTAATATACGTTACAACATCATTTTTAGTTTCGAACCAAAGGAGTAAGGTAATTCCTCATAAACACCACCATCAGCAGGATCACGCTCGTCTTTAAATTTCCACAACTTGACAGACTTACCACCCTTGTACAGACTGTCAGCAACAGACACAGCGAATTTACCTGCACCATAATCGAGTGCTATAATAAAGTCCTTTACAGGAGACTCCAGGAGCCTCTGTAGTTTCTCATAAGGTAATTCCTTACCTATTAACGCTACAGCATTCCTACCGACCGCCATAGCACTGAATGCACCCTCACAAATAACAACCTCGTCGTACAATTCCAAAGCTGCTGAGTTAAATAAGTAATATCTAGCTTCGGACTTAGGATTTAAGTACTTAGGCTCCAACCAACTGGGTATAGCTCTTGCTTGATAATAACCATCTTCAATTGGTATAACTGCTCTCATAGGCAAAGTCGCGATACAAATACCTATATTGTAGAATTCCCAATCTTCCTTTGTGAATCCTCTCACTTTCGACATGTACCTAATTGCCTGTCTTGCAGCATGTGAGTCTGAATCTCCAAGAAGTGTAAAATCTTCAGGAAGTTTCAAATCTTCTTTATTGTGTGTAATCGGCTTCTTCTGTAATTCCTTAATCAACGTGTCTGTTATGTCATGTCTTATCTTCGGCACAACATACAATTCACTTAATGCTTTAACATAACTACAACCCAGTACATCCATAACGAACGTTATCCAACTACCTCCATAACCACACTTGAAGCAGTGAACAACATTCTTTACTATGCTGACGTGCATATGCAACTTATTGTTTGACACACAGAATGGACAACTTATCTGCAAATCAGTAACAGGATTACCATAATCCTTGGCTTCTGGATAATTATTGTAAATAAATCTGGTTATGTCAAACATCTGTCTCTTTGTCCTTATTCTTCGACAAACCAGTTGTTATGATAGCCTGAGACTTACCATAATATTTCGCATCAAACATCATCTTCTTATTACCATCACGAACCTTTGCCATAAACAGTCTGCAAGCATTCAACTGTTCTTCATCACGAGTCTGACACAAAGCAACAATTACGTCAGCAATAGCAGCCTTGCCGATATCTTCTGCAATATCTTGGATGGTAATAACTTCCTTTGACAATGAACTTCTACCAGATTGTGAAGCACCCCAAACTGGTACATCGTACTTGGTGCCAAGGTCTCTGAATTCCTTGTAAACCTCTGATAACTCAAATCTTCTCTCAGTATATTTCCTCGTAGAAGCTACCAAATCAGGATAATCGTCTATTATTAGATCAAATTTGAATCCCTCGTCAATAAGTCTCTCAAGTTGAGAATCAATTCTGTCAATATTAGAACTGCTCATACCGATAACTTTTATTTTACCAGTGAGGATGTGTGAGGCTGCCTTCTTCAGAGACAGTTCATAATCTTCAAGGTCACCATCACGTGATGGAAATTTGAACAGTGTGCGAGCAGCATACCTCTTCGCAGTAATTTCCTGACTCATCTCGTGTGTGAAATGCACAACATTACAATTTGAACCTATGGAAGCTGCTCCAAAGCCAATATTGATAAGACTCATAGACTTACCTGCATTCATAGGAGCGAGCATTATTCCTAATTCTCCTGCTCCTAAACCACCTTCAAGTAAAGAGTCTATATGGTACCAACCAGTTCTAACTTTATGTGTCCATAATTCATACAACCACTTATCAATATCCTTTATCACTTCCAAACCAGTATTCTGTATACTTTCACCAACACGTAAGGCTTCTTTAATCCTGACTATTGTGTTTTGTAAATTACCTTTAGCAATATCATCAACAGAATCCAAAATTGCTATCTTAGCAGCCTGTTCTCTTGCCCACTGTAGTGCTTTATCACCTGCTAACCTCTTCTCTTGTGATGGAATTGCATACAAATACTCGAGAAACTCGACGTAACCGTCACCTAATAAAGTCGTCAAGTCGTTCATACTTGTAGGACACATCTTGTAATCTGTCCAATATTTTACAATAACTTTTGCAACAGCTTCCTCATCGTCCTTCTCAAAGAATTCAGGTCTTATTACAGTTGTACCATATTGACTCATCCAATATCTGTCAAGCATGAGACTTAATATCTTTAATCTGAATTCTCTATCGAATGGATATATGTCTACTTCCGGCATTGCAATCTCCCTATAAGCGCATTGTAATCTTTGACAGGTTTGATTCCATATTCTCCACACAATATTTCAGTAACTTCAGCACTTGGTCGTTCTTCTTTATCACAATTCAACCAGTGTTTACTCAAGAGTGGTTTCAAATCCTTTACAATTTCAGTCATCCTGCATACTTCCTTCAAATTACTGTCTACATATTTCCTTGCGACTAGTAATTCGGACTGTAATATTTCTGTCTTAATATCATCATCTACGTCAGGCACACTTACATAATCACTCTTATTAATAGTCTGAAACTTCTTGAGTGCCCAATCTCCACAAAATACATTTATTGGTATCCGATAAAATTTCTTCTCCTTCAACCACTTCTCTAATAGCTTTACAACAGTTTGTGCATAATCACGATAACCTATGTTCAATTCTCGTAAATCGTCCATAAACGTCTCAAACACAGCATATTCACCAGGACGTATAAAGCACTTCCTGCTAAGAATCTGTTTGTGTGCAGATTCATAATGAGAGGCAAGAGCTGGTTTATTTGACAACGATTGTCTCGAATTTCTCAGAGGCATAAGTATCTGCCCTTTCATGAGAATGTTCTAATAAGTACATATTTGTATCATCAAGAAAGTCATGAACAGTAAGAATATTCTCCTTATCTTCCTTCTTACGTAATCCTCTGCCAATACGTTGCAGCAACTTAACATGACTTTTACCACCTGCAGCCAGGACAATTGTGTCAACTGCTGGGACATCTATTCCTTCATCGTAAATTGGGGTAGCTATGAAAACTCCCGGATCACCAGTTCTCATCCTGTCAAGCACAGAATTTCTGTATTCAGCTTCATCATTACCAGACACAAATACAGAATTTGGTAATAAGTCTGTCAATATCTTACCGTGCTCTATACGATTGACAAGTATGAGTACCAAACCCTTTGACTCTTTAGCTAACTTTGTAATCAATTTGTTACGAACCTCACCATTAACAATAAGTTTGTCGTAAGCAGATTGGTAATCCAACTCCCATTCGTCAACGTCATAAGATTCAACAACGTGCACATAAACTTTTGGAACTGCAGAGTAACCCTCTTTTACGAGAAATGCATTGGAAGTTGTGCAGAGTATGTCACCAGTAGCTGCTGCTAGTTTCATGTCAGCCAATACTTCATACTTCAATGGTGTACCACTAAATCCATATCTGTAACTTCCAGGAATCTTGAACATAATGTCCATCATCTGATTACTTGACAGGTGGTGACACTCATCACTTATCACAACCTGATTACCGGTAAAATCAATCTTCTTATCTCTTGCTAAAGTCTGTATCATAGCAACAGTTATGTTCTTCTTAGACTTTACACCATCACCATAAATTCCCACCTTACATCCAAGACGCTTCTCCAAACGTCTAGCAGTCTGGTACATCAACTCTTTACGGTGTACAATAACCACAGTTTGAGGTAAATACAATGACCACAATATCGCAGCCACAACTTCTGTCTTACCAGAATTCGTAGCCATTCCTGCTACACCTCTGCGGTAATTCGTCATTGTCTCAGCAGCCTCATGTTGGTAATCTCTGAGTTTTATTCCATGTAACGAATCTACTAGGATGTGTCTGTGTGGAAGTACAACCGTATTATCTATGACATTTACTTCCCAACCAGCTTTCTCCAATCCATTCACTACAAGTGATAATAAACCTGTAGGAAATTCTTTCAAACCTCTCATAAGAGATATGTAACCGTCCCACATACCAGACCTGTACTTCGGCATGTGATAAAACCCTTCAGGTCTAGCTCTGCAAATTTGTCTGATAATTGGTAATGCTTTCATTTCAGGAGTTGTTGAGTAACGATCACCTACTATTATGTCCATTGTCTCTCTTCAGACAGCATTGCAGATATAATCTGCATAATAGAATTTATTGTCGGTATTCGAGTAGTCAGTTGGATAATATAGGCTGACAATGACCTATAAGCTGTGAACCAGGAGGATCAGAAATCCAACTGACTGTTCGAACACTGACTAATAATGTAAATGTTCACATAATATAACTTGTGACTCAAAAGTTATGTAGAGGCGACCTTTCTTACCATCATCCTCACTAACATGTCATCAGCAGCTGCTGCAATTACAGCTTTGTCATATATCCTTACCGTATAACCAGGTAATAATATAAGACCATTCGGTATTGGATTCGCAAGATGTGATGTATCTCTGAATGCAGTCATGTCTGGCAATCCAACGGCAAAGTTGTAATTTCTTGTCAAACTAGCAGCTTGTACAATACCTGCCATAATTCTCTGAATGACATTCGTACCGTCTGTCAATTCAATACACAATTGCCTATTACCAGCATCAGCAGACGATGTGTAATCAACTCGTATTGACAATATCTCCCACGTAAATCCAGCAGGTACAGTAAATGTCTTGTCAGAATCATCTTCTGTAACATCTGACTGTTGCTCAATAACACCAGCAGGTACTACAATCTGCTGACCTGCTGAGTTGACAAGTAAGGCATAATAAATTCCACTACCATCCTTTGCAGTATTTCCAGAAGCCATAACTCACACTCCTCCTACAACATGTCGTGTAAATTCTATATCAAATTCATTCTCAAGTGCTCCTAAAGCATTCTGAAGTGTTGTATCATTTATTGTGTATAATGGTCTTATGTCTAATACAATATCAGATTCATTCAGAAGAGTAGCAGTAGAAGACAATTTCACATAAGCTAGTGGTAATATATTCAAAGGCACATCCGGATAAACTATTGAAGTCTCAATAACAGCTGCTGTGCCTACAACAGAAGCTACAGCATTTGTAATCGGATTGAGATATATTAATATACCAACATAACCACCAGCTGGTTTGTATGCAGTCAAATCATAATCATCTTCACCTTCATAATAAGCAAGTTTACTCCCAACTATATAAAATCCTTGTACAATATCTACCTTCAGGTCTCCCAATTTGGCAGGGTACACACGTAATGGTATCAATGCTCTTGGATAAATTGATATTGCATCAGCACCTGGATATGTATCTTGCCATTCATGAGAAGTTGCATGATTGTAAACAGTTGGAGAATTTTGAACAGGAGATTCTGATGTCATGGGAGTTATATCCCAATCCATACTGATTACCATTGTTCTGAAAGGATTACCATATTCTGATGACACTAGTACATTCAAACCAACAAGACGTTTCACTGAAGTATTAAAGACTTGGAATACAGCACCACTCGAGCCTTGTTCTTGTACCCAAATGTAACCAGGTCTGTTCTTTACAGCACAATCATTCGGATAATCTATCCCTACAGTAACACAACGTAATACTGACACCTTTGGTTGTAACTTGGAGTCTCGTTCTCTTCTACTGCGTAAGATATCTCTTATATTCTTCATGAGTGTGAACACACATTCCACAATAATAATGAGTCAATGGTTATTTTAGGTACTATGGGAGTAAGCCATGAAAATTGAGTTACCCAGGCTTCATTTATGTTAGTAAAATATACTCTATATCTTAATTGCCATTTATCGTACAAACTGCCGTGTGATGGATACTTAATTTTTGTGCTGAATTGGTCAGTATCATTAGTAATAACTACTAATCCCCAAGGAGTCTTAGCTTCCATATAATGTGATACAAGTCCTTCTTCTGAATTTTGTAGAATTGTCACCCAATTGAACCAAGCAGGATATTTCGTCAAATTCCATACAGAAGACAAAGTCACATTACTGTTAACACTATAAATCCAAGGAGGATTAGCAACACCACAAGACAATTTATCCAATTGTTGTACTAAACCACCATCTGCATTCTCTATGTAAGTATATTCACCAAAACTTGTCGAGTACGGATATACTGCAGGGTACCACCCGTCATTATCATTTAATGTGTGTGCATGACTAGCTAATGTAGGCACCTCACAAACAAATTCTATCGCAGATATATCAACACCAGCAGCCACATTGAAGCGACCAGTACGCTGATAACCACTCCCAACGACAGGATCTTTTACTCCTGTTGCAACTCTTGTACCAGTAGCATCTAACGCATAAATCTCGTAAAAGTCATCATCTGTAGTTATCTCGTATTCACCAGTATCGTCGTCTACGTCATAGAAATAACCATTAAGTGTGTACCTTGTATAATTTGTATAATTCGTACCTCGTAAGAAGAAGCTAATTGGTATTATAGTACTACCTCCTGGAGCTTCTCCAGAGTATACAAAATAAGGACCATTTGGTGAGTATGCTAAATTTGTACGACACAATGCACTTATAGCAGGTATAGTAGCTGGAGACGGCACAATGGTAGTAGGAGAACCTCCAGGATAATTTGGATATGGTTGCATTGGTACAATTGGGTATATTGGTGGAATATTCGGAACATAAGGTATCGCAGGTGTGTATGCAGGTATTGGAGAGTATGGAGTTTCGGGTTCCTCAGTATACTCTACTGTTATGCCGTCCAGAGAGTCAACATCGACTTCAAATATGCATAAAGGATATATTGTCCCTGATGTAATTGAAACTCTGTAAGTGACCTCCCTGCACAACATACGGACATCTATGTCTATGCCTCTACGAGTATAAGAGGCAGGGATTGTTAATGTGTACCAAACTTTTGGTGATAATGTAATTGGATAATCACCAACAAAAGATAATCCGATTTCAGATATCTCAGAATTTGCTATTGCATATAATCTACCAACTAAAGTATTCAATTGTGATTGACTATACAAAACAAGTCTCTCAACATTTATTATGTCATTACCAACATTATTCGGAATAACACCAGGAGATTGTGCTATAAGAGGAGTAAATGTGCCTGAAATATTAGCAACTCCAGATGCAGACACCAATGCTGCTTTAGGATCTTTATTTCTGTCAATTCGTAAACCCTCTTCAAGTCTCCAATCTTGTGTAGTAATGTCAAAGTACGTTTCCAAGGCATCTCTAGTAGTGTCATCAAGTATAAGAGAATCTATGTCGAGATGCACACCACTTACTTGATCACAATACAATTTAGCAAATATACCATTTTCGTATACCCAATCTGTCAATGTAAACAAATTACCATCTGTCATATCATCACAAGCTGTCATTGTATACAAATTTTCAGTAGGTAAGAATACATCTGCAATTTCAAATAATGTACTGTGCCATTTCCATAAATGGTGTACTGCTCTAGCTACTGTTAATGTATTGTAAGGAAATTGATACCACGTCACTGCAAGACTTCCAGAAGGTACTGCCTCAAGAGACAATGAAAACATTCTCATATTCTTCATAAGAGCATCAATCGTTCCAATATCGAACGACACTTCATTGGCAGTAACTGTTCTTTGTATAGATTCAGAAAGGATATAACCAACAAACCTTACCTCATTGAAAGCACCAATATTCTGTTTTGTATTATTATACCAATTCTCACTCCAAATTACAACAAGTGCACCATCTTCTATGTCTTCAATATTAGCAGCTTCCTTCAATATTGTACTCAAAGTACATCCACCAGAAGACCAACTACAATCAATTGATTCCAATGTAAAATTCAAATGAGGAGAATCTGCACCGGTTCTAGTGTGTACAAAGAATATTCTGTATGTGCTTTGACTAGAATCCATACTGTCAGTTACAGTCAATTTTACAATATGCTGACCAGCAGCCGTAAATGTTATTGTTGTTGTCTCACTTGTTGCAGAATCTATCACACCAGTATCACATGACCACAAATAAGTCATTGTAGCAGATGCTCCATGTGCTATTGGATATGAATCACTGCAATCCAAATCGAATGTAATACTACCACCATCTAAGAATCCTGCTCTGTGTGATCCTGCTATAGCTACAGGTGGTATACGTATATTCTGATCAGAATATGCTATGTCATAATCTTTGTAAAATCTGTAATCGTCAGCAGCATCTATGTATGGAAATATAGTCCACAACTCGTACTGTCTGTAAACTTCGATTGTATAGCTTACACTCCATGACACAACATTCTCATCCAATTTCAATATCTGTCCTACCCTAGAACGATATCTACGTTTACAAACTAAATTACCATCAGCGTCCTTTACTTTAACTGTAAATCCTTCTTCAATATCCGCAATGTCACCAGATATATCTGTGACAGTTATCTCTCTTGCACCATAAGCTGGAGTACCTGCAACTTGTCCAGTGTATACCAATTCAGGCTTGAATATTGACATATAAAATGTTGACTTATGAGGATGTGATCGTAATGCAACCAAATCAGCAGGTGATAATACTGTCATAGATAACCTGCTACTTCTACTAAATTGACAAATTGTAATTTAACAGACTGCATTGCATAAGGAGACCTTACGATAGGATTACCATCCTGTCCGAATAATAATGGCTTCCACATAACAGCACTAAATACTTTGAATGCATTAGCAGCCACAGCGTGTGTGCCATCTCTTATGTCAGTTCTAATATAGAGATTGACATAATCTGCACCTTCAAGATACTCCAATAATTTTGACAGTCTGTCTATAGATATGACATCCCAAATCCACGCAGCTATCGAATATCCATCACCAACTCTCGACATGTCAGCTCTTATTGTATAAACTGAAGCAGCCTGATACGTAACTTGGTCTGGAGCAGCAAGTCCTAAATTCTTCAGTGTAGTCAATTTACTAGGATCTGTGCCTATTTTGTAAAGTGTATCAACTTGATAATTTCTCATTCTAACCTTTATTTCTCTCAACTTCTATAAGTGCATTGACAACAAGACGTTGTACATAAGGTTCCAAACCTGTTCCATCAACTGTTATGTGCATATTTCTAGTAGCTTGAGATTCAGAAGGAGCGACAGAAGGTATACGCTTAAGATTGTAAGAATTCAATGAATTTATTAATCCTGAATCTATCAATTCAGAAGATACTTGACCTGCTTGTCCAACATTTCTTGTAAGATACTTTCCTGGTGATGTTTGTGATGTGCCTACTGGTATGACAGTTTTGGAACTACTTTGTGGTACAGAAATTCCTAACATACTATTGTATGCATTTACCAAAGCACTTAGACTTTCAAAATAGACACCCCAATCTTGCAACAATCTGTTAAGACCAGTCTGTGTCATACCATCCATGGCTATAAAGCTATTCCACATGTCACGTAATATTCTGTCTAACTTACGTCTTCTATCCTCTTCTGCCCACTTATCGTACAGATTCTGTAATTCAGCCTGTCTTCTAAGATTCCTGTTCATAGACTCATACTCTTTTTGTCTAGCTTCCTCAGCCTTCCTGAGTTGAGTCTGCAGACTTTCGTCCATGTCTTGTATTGTCTTCAGATACTCTTCACGAGCTTTCGTTCTTCTCTCAGCAACAGCACGTTCTTCCTCACTTATCTGTCGTTTATTCTGTCTTACCAAGGACAGTAAACCAACAGCATCACGCTTCCTTGCTAATTCACCAGCCTCATAATTGAAGGTTATCAATAATTCCTGTAATCTCTTCTGGTGATCCTTCTCAATCTGTAAAGACTGTTCAGCAGCTTGTATAGCTAATTCACTCTTTGCCTCAGCAGCATTTTCCAAAATAGATTGTATTCTCTCAGAATTATTACGTTCAATATCTTCAATTTGTCTAGCTCTAGATATAGCAGCCAGTATGTCATCTCTACCCTTCTGTATTGAACGTTCAAGTGCTTCATCCTCAAGAGATGTCTTAAGTTCAGTAAACTTGTAATTTGCACTGATCAAAGCATTCTGTAATTTCTGTGCTGCAACAAGTTGACGTTCAACAGCAGTTTCACGCTCTCTGGCAAGTTCTTTTTCCGTTTCAAGTGCTTTCTTCTCTTCTTCTGTCAATTGTTTAGTTTTATCTATTATCTCACCAGTCTTCTCATCTACCAAACCGTACGTTATTGACAATTCGTGGAATGTGTCAGCATATGCCTTCTGATATTCTTCCATGAATGACAAAGCTCTTGTGGAATATACTCCTGTTGCAGATTCTAACATTGCCACTTCAATTTCTGATGCAGTATAACCATAACTTTTGAGAATTTCAAATGCTTTCTCTGTCGCAGTAACAGATGCCTTAAACAACGTTAAACTCTTTAAGAGTGTTGTCATAGCAGAATCAGAATTCTCTATTTGTTCTGCTGTCATACCAAATGCTGGTGCTAACTCTTTGGCAATGGCTTCGGAAAGGTCTGGTATAAGAGTTATCAATTTAGGTATAACATCTACAAGGTTTAATAATAATTCATACAACAATTTTCCTGAACCTTCGACAAACTCTGCTATGTCGTATCCAAGTTGATTTATTTCATCTTCATTATCACGTAACCATTCAACCAAATTCTTAAGGAATTTCTCCCAATCTCCAATAGCTGCTGTATAAACAGGCTCGAATGCAGCACCTATTGCATATTTCACTTCTTCGTAGTATCCAGGCAATGCTTTGATTATTCTGGAAGATGAATCTTGTGCACTCTCATAAGCACCAGTAATTTGAGTACCAGCCTCAATGGCAGCATTAAGAGCAATCTGTTGTCTCTCAACAGCAGTAAGTTGTTCGACTATTCTACCAGATTCGAGCGCAGCTTTCTGATAAGCAGCTTGAAAATCTACATAAAGTCCTAAAGACTTTAGCATTTGAGCACTTTGTCTATTACTCTGTTTAGCACTAGCTTCAGTCTGTGCTGCAATTACTTGAATAAGTTGCAACATAGCATCAGAAACTTTCATTCCAGACACAATAGAAGCATCTTGTGCTACAGTAACAAGTTCAGTAGCTCTGCTCAAATCCAATTCCCCATCAACCATTTTCTTCAAGGTTTGTAATGATTCTCTTGTGGTAAAACTTTGATCCTTCAAAGATTCTACATATTTATTTATTTGTTCAGATGAATATCCAGCCTGTCCTGCTGTAATTTCAAGTGATCTGTTAAGAGCATCTGTCTCAGTACGTAACTGTACTGCTACTTTTATAAGGTCTCCAAAACCACTAATACCACCAGTAACAGCTTTCACAAACATACTAGCTAAAGTACCAAATACACCTCCAACAACACCAACCACAGCACCAACTTTTAATAGGCTGTTACTCATACCACCTGATTTAGCAGCTACTGTCTTATCAGTCTTCTCAACATTCTTATTGAAATTATCAAAGAATTTACCGGTCTGGTCATCTATTGATGCCTTCCACAGTAAATCTTCCTCATTATTCCCAGCAAATTCGTCAGACATTATTTTCTAACTTTCTGCATAGCGTACTCTTCCTGCAAGCTGTGTAACCACTCTTTTCCTAATTTCGTAGCTACCATATAAGTTCTTGATTTGACAGGTATCTCAAACCATCTCTCATCATAAGGGATACTAAATGCATATGCTGTGCTGGCTTCAATAAATCTCATACTTGTAAAAGACATAGTATCTTCACCTGCATTCTTGTCAAAAATTACCTTATGTAACGGTTTTTCGTCCCATTTCAAGTTGAAACCCTAACAAGGCATCTATTATGCCTTGTAGGTTCACCTCCTGATAACACGCAGATTCTACAATTGCCGAACGTTCTTTAGCATCAACTATTACATTACTCTTCAAGAATGCTAACAAACGCTTTCCAGGGTGTGTTGACACTTTGTAATTTGGGAATGCTGCCTCAACTCTGTTAACCCAATCTTCGCTGGACAATTCTATTGGACCGGACTCAATTACAACACAATTTGAAAGTAAGAAGTCAGTACGTGCTTTCTCACGTAACACTTCTATCTCATCATTCTTTACTTCTGCATTCTTGTAAGAGATATACAATTCATATTCTTCGACATTACTGGCTTCTGGTACAGCATTCGGTATAAGGTATTCTATGTCGATAGTATCACCTGCCATCAACTTCATCTTACGAGTTGGGTACTTTACTAGTGGAAATTGTTCTTCAATAAAGTCCAGGTAATATGGAGGTAAAGGCTTCACTAAGACAGTGAAGCCTGAGGATAATGTTAATCGTATACCTTTCTGCTCTACCAAGTTTTCTCCTCACGATAGAATGTAGGAGAGTTGAGTGGAAGGTACAACCCTCCTACATATTGGGTATGTTAGATGCCAACGAAATTGCTGATTGTCTTGGAGATAAAGGCAGTACCACCGTGAGGCTCACCACCAACAAAGACAACGTTCGGATCAACGACTGCTAGTGCATTGAGACCAGAATTGGTTGGCAAACCAAGAGCCCACAACCTGAAGGAAGCTCCACCATCAACGGATCTGAATACACGACTACCTGAGGCAGTTGTGGCAATGACCCAAATAATTGAGTCACCCCACGAGGCAATTCTGTCAATTGATGTGACAGCAATACCTTGCACAGCCAGAGTAGTCCACTCATCACCATTATCATAAGAACCATACAATTCACCAGCATTATTGCCGATTAAGACAGTTCCATCAGGAGTCAGACAAACAGACATATTATCGTCACCAGAACCGGCAACGGGACCAGTTACGACAGTCCAAGAAGCACCATAATCTGAGCTATACAACACAAGATTGGACTCACCAACTGCCCACAATGTGCCGTCTCGGTAACCTGTAATGTCATACAAATCAGCAGCACCAGCATACACAGATTCCCAAGTCACACCACCATCACCAGACATATAGATATTACCTAAGTCTGTGACAGCATACACATGAGTCCAATCCATACAGTACAACTTGTTGATGTATTCATCATCAGTTGTGCCAACTTCAACCTGTACCCAGGTAGTCGTTCCCATGACGGTAACATCAGCGTATGCAACGATAGCATGTTCTCCAGCACGAGTAGTACCACCTGACACAATCAGACGATGAGCTTTCTTTGTACCAATAGCCAAGATATCAGAGATATCCACACCTGCTGGTAATGGATTTGAGCTAGTCTGTAACCAGGTCTCACCTTTGTCACCAGTGTACCAAACATTCGCTGTGTTGAGAGCAGAACCCACCAACTTCAAGGTTGCAAGATAACCATTCTCACCAGCATCTGCTTGAGACCTACAATCTTCAAGACATTCAGATTCAAGGAACGCCATAGCACTGACAGCTTCTGTCTCGAGAATTGTGCGAGGTGAGGTAAACTCGACACCAAAGTCAACGGGAATTGGACCAACTTCAGCCACAAACGGTACAGTGGTCTGTACAGGAGCGTCGTCACCTTCGATCATTGCCATACGGTCGATCGACAAATCACCACGGTGAGAACGTTCCCACAACAGCATTGAGGATGAACCATAATAATCGTCAGCTCTACCACACTTACCAAGATGACATTGGAAGTTGGAAGTACAATCCTTCAGTCCTAACATATAGTTGAATGTGTTCTGAAGTCTTGTATCAATTTGGAATTGTGGTAACGCAGGTTCACCCTTTGTAATATCCACAATAACACTTTCACCACGCTTCGATGCTGACGGCTCCCTGATGGCAGTAAGGTTACCAACCGGATCTGTGATACCAGTTATGCCATAAGGCAGAAGAAGTTGATAAGGTTCAAATTTCTTCCGCTGAAGCCAAATTCTACCACTCTTATACTTGAAAGATCCAGACATTATGTGCCTCCTATTATATCATGCACTGTTTTATATAAATTTGCAGAAGTCTTACGTGTAATTGCACCAATTACACTTGCGACTCCATTCGGATTACGTTCCATGTCTTCTATTGTAAATATACCTTGAGCATATAAAGCACTTTGCAATTCTTCAGGAGATATGGTAATACCGTCAGGATAGATCAACTTCCAGTCTATACCATGCTCTGTTCCTGTGGAAATTGCCTCAGGTAAGATATTGACATTCATACCTGGTCTTGAACCTGTTACATAATCCCTAGCCACAATGTAAGTCTTATTGTCATATCTGACAACTGCAATCTTGCCTGTTAGAGAAATTATCTTTACCGTAAGTTTGTCAGTCACATTAATCTCACAATCTTCTTGAAACTGTGCCACCCATCTTATGAGCAACATCTGTCAGTGTCGTATTCATGTCATTCAAAAGACTCTGCAGATTACCATTTTCAAATCTAAGTCTCGGAGCCATGCCTGGAATTGAGTATTCCAGATCAGTTATTGAGCCATCAAGATTTATTTCTCCATGCCAATTTCCATCTTCTCTCTTATCTACTATCAAATTAAGTCTGGATGGGAAATCATAATTTGTAGCTCTGCTTCTGGCACGTGATGTCACAGGCTTCAACATTACTTGCTTATCATAAAATTGTGCACTCTTTGAATATCCAGCTCTGTAAAGTTTATTATTTTCCAAATCAGAAATAACAGACTTTGAAGAACCTTTATCCATAACAACAGGTGTTCCTGGTGATGAACCTTTAGGAGCTGACCCACCTACTTCACCAGGTCTACCCTTATGACCATGGAAGCCTGAACCAGCACCACCTTTGAGTCTGATAGTTAGTTTAACCATCACAATCTCCTTATATTCCCTGGGAATTTACCACCTTGTCCAACCTTTGCTCTTGAATCTGCAACCCATGCATCAACAGCACCACTCTTTGAACCATATGGAGTGATAATACTGTTAGGATTCTCTTCGACATCATCTGACCAATATCGATGTTCTGCATCACAAGAGCAAGGCTCGAATGGCATAAGACAATGTGCCAATCTAAGAGTTTGCATCTCTGTCATGACAGACTCCTGTCTGCCTGACAAGTAAGATACTCTAACGACAGCTTTGGAAGAATCTGAGCATGCTGCAAATCCGATAACACACAGTAAATTGTATATGTCTAAGTCAATGATTGACAACCGTTTGCTCTTTATCAATGCTGCTCCTGCTGTTGGTGTCTCAGCAAATGCATCACCGAAGGTTATGTAATGCACACCCTCTGTTGCATCATAACTGACATATTTCACATCAACAGTTGTCAATAAGTTTGTATCATCATCGTACTGTAATGGATCCTCACGGTCGTCATTCAGGGATGGTAATACTAATCTAGACCTCGGTATTTTTATCGTCAATACACCTGCTAATAATGATATGTAACTCGGATGGATTGGAACTGACTCACCAGGATAATAAACTACAATATCAGAAGTCGGTACAACCAAGGCTGTTGCAATAGTTAACACAACCGGGTCAATAATATTACCACTACCATCGCGATGAGTAATTGCTACAGCAGTCTGTATATCTGTTATCGTCTTCAATCCCACACTAATAAGATGCTTCTTGTTCAGAACAAGAGGAGTGGTAATTGGGTATTCTTCACTTTCGATATACTTAGGAGCTATAAAGTAACCCAATTCCTGTTCACGCTTCTCCTCAGCTATGGCTAGATATCTTGCAAGATTATCTCTGTTAGATTGTCTCCAGATTGTAGTACAACTGTACACAGGAACTTCACCCGGTTTGTTCAAACCATTGAAGGCAGCGATAGGTAAACTCAACAATTCCTGATAACGATCAAGAGTTAGACCAGTTTGCTGAGTAAGAGATATGTCCTGTGTTCTAGCCATTGTTAGTCCAGAATTGGGTTCCCTAATTGATAACTACCTTGACTCAACATTGATGATAAATCCTCACGTTCCTGCTTGTTGAACCTCATATTATTAATCTTTTGATAATCTCTGATAAGTAATCGAACAGATGGTGTTAAACCTCGTTTTCTCATCTTATCAGCAATATCATACATTTGATTTGTTATGTCATCAAGAACTTGTTCATAAGCATCTTGTGCTTGTGACTCTTGCCCTGTAGTATCATACTCACCAGATGCAATTCTTCTGTTATGTAAAATTTTCATATTTTCTGTAACATTACTGGTATCATCCCTAAACATATTAGCATATGCCTCGTGAGCACTACCTCTACTCAATTCTCCATCCTCATTGGGGATACGTGATCTAATTCCTGGTAAATCTCCAGGTTTATCATCTGGAGAATGAACTTCTCTACGATTGAGTTTAGTAGTCTTCCTACCACTCGCTTGACCACCAGCAGGAAGGGATCCACCATGATGACCGGGAATGCCTCTGTGTCCATGATGTCCTGAACCGGGACCACCTTTGAGCCGCATAACATAAGATTTACCAATAAATTCCTTCTGACCTGTCCAGTAATCTTCGAGTGACTTTGTGTCTGGAGGAGTTACGAGTATGCCGTACTTCTCAGGACCGAGCATAGCCTTGTATCCAAAACCCTTCAGATAGTTAATCATTCCTTGCACTTGCTTAGGTGTCTCTGCACCATAAGCAACCATAGGGAATGATCCAAGATCATGTGTGCCATCCTCAGATAAATGAGAAGTATCACTACCATAAACAGTATAACCAACTTTAGTTCTACTGTTTATGAGCTCAGCAGCACCTCTTGCAATGTCCTTAACAATTCTTCTGTCTGTAAAAGATTTGATGCCAAGAGCAATTGCCTTCTTACCAATGGCTATAAGTTCCTTAGAATAAGGATCCAAACCTGATTCATCAGGAGCTTGGGAACCAGATGCCGAGCTACCTTCAGGAGAACTCCCACCAACAAAACCAGGACGACCTTTATGACCATGAAATCCTGATCCAGGACCACCTTTGAGTCGAATTGTATAAGCCATATTAGACCACCTTCTCAGCTAAAAATCCTGACACACCTACGCTCCCAGGAATAAGCCAGATTAACGACACGTAATTACCACTAACTAAATATACGTAAGTTAGTGAGAGTAAAATCGCTATCCATGTGCCTGTACACCAATGACATACCAATAATTTAGCAAAGAATTTCGTCGGAGGATCATACACTTCCTCATCACCAATAAAGGAGTAATGTACTCCAGCCAAAATTCTGACCTTCTTGAAGATATCTTTTGGACCATCCGTATAACATATCAGATAAGTCAATCCAAAGGTTGCCAATCCTATAACAAGTATAGACTCAAGCACCGTCTTTACCTGCCTTCTTACCTAACCAAAACAACACTCCTGATCTACCTTTGCCTCTCTTCTCACGCTCCAGAAGTACTGCAGCTGTCTCTTCTGTCACATCCAAGTCACGAATATCACCGACGGTCAATGCTGCGACATCAGGAAGTGACTCCTCAACAACAGGTTCTACGACAGGTTTCCGAACAACGTCAACAACTGGAGTTCTTGTTACAACCTCTTCCAGCTTCTGCTCTTCAACCTTCTCGACAACAGCTTCCTTCTCGACCTTCACAAAGAATGATCTTCTGCCTGGAGTTTCAGGACTGGTAGCATCGTTAGGGTCAACATAATAGTAATTACCATATTCGACCTTGTATGCAAAGTGTGTGAACACACCCTTGTAATAATGTGCAGCTTGACCTTTACCACCAGTGTAAAAAGCAAGTATACGACCATCCTGTGTACCAGGAAGATTATTCACATTAGCAGCAGCAGCAACTTGAGCTTTACTTGCAATAGCCTCTGCTGACGTACGTCTCTTACCACCACATGCTGGGCAACTCACTTGGAACCTCCTTAAACTATTCAATATGTCACGAGAAATTTGCACTGATATTGCTGTGTCTTTTATGTTACGAGTCCTCTGTTTATCATGTTGTCTGTAACGTAATAAAGGTTCGTGTAAATTTTTACCACAATATGTTAGCATCAACCTAGAATTGTACTCAGCATCCTCATACAAATCCAGATTCTCATTCCAACCACCAATTGCTCTCCATTGATCAACAGCATGTAAGACAGTCACAGAGGCAATACCCAATTTCTCCTGTGCTAATTTACATGAAAAATCAAGAAGACGATAATGTGCTACTTCCTGTGTGCCGAACTTTGCCAAATCAGGATAAACAGGTGTGCCATCCCAAGTACTCAACAACTTATCTACAGCACCATCAACAAGTTTGTCATCACAATCAAGTGGTAATATGAGACTTGTAGTAACCTGTTCGACTGCACGATTTCTTGTGTGAGACACACCCTTGTGCACAGAACTTTTGAAGACTTTCAAATTACTGACATTCTCAAAGTGCAATTTCAATAACTCTGTGTCCAATTGTGAATAATCATCATAAACAATAACCTGACAATCCTGTCTCAAAGCAGAATCGATACATTCATACAACCAAGTAGTTGATTGTTCGTCTATAACATAAGCAGGAATTATAATCGTAACATCTTTCATTATAATAATATACCCCTGACTCTGTTAGAAGTTGATAACAATTTCTTGAACAATTCGTCTACCCTAACGTCGAAGCTGTGTTTAGTCATGACAAATTCCTGTCCTTCTTTGGCAATCTTCAACCGCTTATCTTCATTCTTCATCCAGTATTTTATAAGGTCTGGAATCTCTTCTATGGAGTCCCAGGTAACAAGATGCACACCATTCTTCAGACCTGTGTACTTCTCCATACCCTTGAAGCTCTGCTGCAGCATGAATGTACCAGCATACAAACATTGAAGAATTCTGTTCGACACATAACCCACAGAATCTCTCCACTGGCAATCTCCGAGAGCTATTTTACAATTCATATACAACCTCTGACCTTCATCGAAGTTGTACAAATTCATGCCTTCAACCCTTATTGACTTCCAATCTCCATAAATTCCAACATTAACACCACGTAAATTCCTTAACATATTCCCAAATACTTTACGCTTCTCCGAGTACTCATTCCCTAAGAATAATACATCATGTTTTCTAGTAGTAACAGTCGGCAAAGCGTCTGACTCTTCATAACCAATCTGCCAATACATCCAATTCTTGTATTTCTTGTGTACGTCAGCACAGACAAATGAGGCAACATCGAATTCGTGCATAAGACGTATATAACTCTCAGAATACAATATGCTGGGATTATAATCACCATTCCAATTTACAAATACAGCGTCCTTGTGTTCTTGTCTCAATTCCTTCATCAAGTTTATTGGGAATACATCACTATTGTGTAATTGTAATAAGAATACATCAGGCTTGAACATATTCGCAACATCAAATATCAGAAGAGGATTATTCATGTAATCCACTTCTGACACAGCAGACCGTCTTGCAAGAGCGTCCCTTAACCCTCGCTTTGTAGTCAATTGCATCCTTATTCTGTGCTCATAAATTGGAGCATACAAGATTCGTAATTTACGTTTCAATGGATTCGGTACAAGAGGTTTTGACACAATATTTGGACCGTGTCTTCCAACTAACCATTTCTTCATGTAAGCAATAGAATCTGGATGTTGTCCTTTGTTCAGTTCTACAGAACCTGTATTCTTGATCCGTAATTCATCCATTGGCATCTTGTCGTGAATACAAGCACAAGGTACAGGTTCAATCTTGTATCCTAATTCATAAATATTACAAGACAGTTCGTTGTCACCACCATATGTCTTTGTGTAATTACCCCACCATCCAACCTTATCACCAAGCCACTTCGGTACTATGCAAACCTGTCCGTAAGGTACACTAACGTGCACACCATCTCTGGTGGCAGCCAGCAATTCGACATGAAACTCCCTATTACCTCTGTCCTGATAAAAACAGCCTATGCCGACATCCTTGTGATCTTCCATGTAAGCATATGCTGCTTGAATACTTTCAAATACAAATTCAATGTCATCATTACCGATAACTACATATCTACCTTTAGCTTGTGCAAACCCTGCATTGAACGCTTTGACAGCACCTAGCAAGGCACCCTGTTGTATGAAAACTATATCAGGTTGTGATTTACACCAAACTGGAGTTCCATCTTTTGATCCACCATCAACAACGATTATCTCATAAGGTATACCTCTTCCTATGGATAATCTTGTGGATTCAACCATCTTTTGAAGATAATTTAAGCGATTGTACGTTCCTGTTACAACGCTTATTTCTATTCTCATTTACACAACCTCAGTCCATTAATATAACTTGTCAGCAATAAGAATTACAGGAGTTGTTAGCTCCTGTAATTCGCCTTCAAGGAGAAACAGTGACTGATTACGATAAGGCAGCAGCCTTGTAAAGCAAACCACCACCAGGCAGATAATCCGGTTGGAATGGATCACCTGAGACCGGACGTCTCATCTTGGCACAAGCCACATTACTGATACGCACCTGTGCCCACGGAGCAGCCAGATAGAGTTCAGGAGACATACCCATCATCAGGGTAATACACCAGTTGTCTTCCTTTGCCTTTGACACGAACCGACCAGCAGCATCAGCACGTGCAGAGAATGAAGGTGCGTATTTCTTGACACGATTGGTGTATTCCCGAAGATCAAGATATTCACCATACAGAACATCCAAGTTGCCGATTCTGCGAGAGAGAATGTAGATGTCAGTTGAATATCCATACAGGGACTTGTTGATGTCCAAGGAGTCTTCCACGATGATTGGGAGCCGACGACCGGATTTGAGATTGATAAATCCGACAGCACTGGCACCATCGTAAAGTGGACCACCGTTGAGTGCGAACCTTGCCTTACGTTGTTCTGCTCGCAGAGCCTGATCAGTGACATCGTTGCTGTCAGTAACACCACAAGTGGTGTAACAGGCATAAGCGTCCAGAAGGCAGGTTGCCATGAAGCGAGAGGTCAACAAGATCATGTCAGTTTCGGTGATTGGACCAAGGTCTTGAGCACGATATTCAATTTCTGTGATGACTTCATCAAGATAATTGAAGAAGTTGCCAAAACCATTATTCTCACCATCAAGGGTGTCGTTTGCCCAATTGACGAGAATACTGTCCAACATCGGTGCTGGTTGACCGTCATCGTCAACGTATCCGGTTTTGATGATGGTCTCGAGACCATTCATCTCATTGGCAGAGAGGTGAGAATCGTGAATAACACCACGCCGCAGGGACTGTTGCATTGCGGTCATGATGCCGTTCATCTGCCATTCGATGTCATCAGCGATAACCTTACCGTTGAGACGATAACGAGGACTGGTTTCACAACGATCCTGATTGATGGTATGAGGATCAAGTGGATCACCAATTCGGTGGTACCATGAAGAGTGCAGGAGCTCATATCCAGCATGACCGTACTCAAAACCAACAGTAGGATCAGCACAGGGAGCACCAGCACCTGTCGTAGCACCTTGTCCAGAAGTTCCTTCAGGACCAAACCAGGTAATGAAGTCAACACGTCTGCGATAGAATCGATTTGGACGCCAGCCAAGCCAGTTGATCAGACCGTGTGATTGAACTTGCAGACCAAACACATCTCCCTGAACACAGGGATCGAAGATCGAATACCGACCATAGATGTTGACAGTTGAAGGATCTCCGAGATCCTGCTCCTTCAACACCGTACGACCAGAATCGAAGAAAGTTACGAGAGCATTACTGGGTTTAACAATAGGTTGTACCATAGTTTTACCTCCAATTACAGAATGTGATACGGCATTATCACTTAATCATGTCTGAGGAACTCAGTCATGCTGCCAGAGACATGACCGTCGGCATCAATGATCTTGCCGCTCAATTCCTTCTTTTTCTTCACAGGGACGGTAACCTCTTCTTCACCATCCTCTTCTTCATCCTCTACCTGATCTTCAGGTTTGAGGAGTTTAGGAATCTTGGAAGATTTGAATCTTGAAATGCGCAGTGTGCTGCCACGAGGAGTTTCAGCAATGAGTTCCTTGAGACGATCTTCGTCCTTCTCAAGCAATCGTTCAATAACGTCTCGCAATCCTTGCACTTCTTCCTTCAACTCTTCGATGGTTTCGATTTCCTTGGTGACTTCATCACCCTCAGTTTCGAGAGTAGCACCTTCAAGCAATTCCTTGAGGACAAAACTTGCCTGTTCATTGGCAATTTTTGCAAATTCCTTGAGAACAGTGGGATCAAGGACAAACACCTGCTCTTTGTCTCTGTATTCCTTCTCACCAACCTCTTCAGAATCTTCGTCCTCAGAAGGATCATCTTCCGGGTCGTCGATAGGATCATCTTCTTCATCCTCATCAGAATCTTGCTTGAATTCCTTGAGGACTTCAGCCATAGGGACATTATCGAAGGATTTCAAGGTCTCATCGGTAATGTCTTTTAACCGTTCGTCGATCACGTCTTCTGAAAGTCCAGCCTTCAGAAGTCTCTTCTTCAAAATTTCCTTTTTCATAACAGCCTCCTGTTTATTTGTATGCACGAATGCAGCAACACCTGTCCACGGTACAGCAGGAACATCAGTAACCGTAATGTCAAATGTTTTGGTCTTTAAGAATCTCGTATCATCTAGAGACCCTTTAAATCCTGAATTTACTTTCAAACACTTTGGGCATCTGAACCCAGCAGTCATATGCTTTTCACGAATCAACAGAGATTCTCCACAATGTGGACAACCACCTGAGGCTTCCAGCACTTTGAATCCTCTTGATGTCTTCCACTTCCCAGTATTGTGTGACAACATCTTCTCACACACTTCTAATGAGAACGGATCATCGTAAGATTCACCCTCTTCGACAGCGAATATCCCGACACGTTTCATGCTCTTCACTCTGCCAATTCCTAATGGCCTTTTGTGAAATACCCTAAACTCGGGATACTCGCCAGTCTTCAATGCTTGTGCTATTTCGTAGTCTATGGCATCGACCGTAAAGGTCTCGCCTTCTCTATCTTTGAGTGCAGCAGTTGATACACTGATAATCTTGTATCTACCATTATCCTGCTTATTAACATACAAATCAGCAGGTACACTGAGTGAACCGTCTACTTGTAATTTGGAATATTCCTTCTCTTTTGTGTCTCGTCTCTTCCACGAACTTCCATCAATAACAAATGATTTCTTGAATTTGGAAATTGCAATTGCCCAACTATACTTCTTGTCAGGAATAGCATCAGCTACTCTAGCAATCCAATTCATCTGCTCGAGTGTAAGACTTACACCATTCAGTTCCTGGATATTCGCTGGTGCTTCAGAAGTCTTAGACCAAGGCATTGTGTGTCTCCTAAGATAATATACCTGTCAATTACACGATAAAATGATTATCATGAATTGTAATACACATCAAAATTCTTATCAACCTTAGTAAGATTCTTTGGCACAAGTCTTCCCATATCATCACGCAACATCGCATGAGTAGGTTCAAAGAATCTTACCTTCTCAGCAACATTCTGACCTTTCCTTATCATAAAATTTCCTCCTGGAATAACACACAGTATGTCGCCAGATTTAGTAGTAACAACATCATAAGTATTGTCAAGTACTTGTGCAGCACCGTACCACACACCAGATCTCTGAGTACCTGTCTTAATCCAAACTTTTATTCCCTTTGGAAGTTTATAATTACCATTACTAACATTGTACTCATATGTTACTTCAGATCTCTCCAATTGTCTTCCTGCAAACTTAGGTGCTGCAGATGCTTGACCATCTCTTGGAAGGGATCCACCGTGATGACCAGGAATACCTCTGTGTCCATGATGCCCTGAACCAGCACCACCTTTAAGTCTGATTGTGAATTTCATACCGATTCTCCTTAATTTCTGAACATCCTTCTCAGAGATGGGAAGTTGCTTCTCAACACAATGTTCTTTGTTTATAAATAATTAATTAGATTTTTCATCGACAATTTTTATCTGTTTAGGGTCGAAAACCACCCACTCTGTTTGTCTCCTTCCAGAAGAGTCCTTTACATAGTTAACAATTCCATCATAACCTTGTCTTTTCAAATTTTCTATCTTTGTCATGGCTGCTCTCTGGCGTGCTTTTGAATCTTCTGAGCTTCCATATCTTAAGTCAAGAGGATTTTTGACAGACAGAATCGCACTATATATCTTTGCTCCCACTCCAGTCTTTGTGTATGTCTTTTCTAGAAGTGGGTCATACGTTCTTGTTGATACAAAGTAACTGGCAAAATCTTTTGATGGTGTAAAATATATTCCACCCTTAGCATCATTTGATTCTGTATTACTGCCACTTTTATCCAAGTCAAATTCTGTAAATGGTGAAGTTTGTTTAATAATATCACCACCATTCTTAATTTGATAATCTCTGTATGCTCTCCCCCATCCGTCTAAATCTTTATTAATATCATCTATACTTGGAGGATTTATTCTTCCAGTATCTTTGTATATTCTTACTATAGCATTGTGCAATTCTTTTGAGTAATTAGTGTTATAAACAAGAGAATTTGGTGTTCCATGATAAACCGTTATAGGATTCCCTTTTGTATCTACTACCTTACTACCAGAGAACCATTTATCAACAGCACTAGCTGAACTTCCTTCAGGCAAACTCCCACCCTGATGACCAGGACGACCTTTATGACCATAATGTCCAGATCCTAGACCACCTTTGAGTCTTAGTGTGAATTTCATGCCGATTCTCCTTTACTTATCTTACGATATGCACGTTTTACAGATGCTTCAATAATACTTCTGAACGCTCCAGCCTCTTTACTCTTTGCCCACTTTATAATTGTCTCTGTAAAATTACGAGGATAAATACCAGGATGGTGCACAACTTCAACATTCAGAAATTTAGGATCTCCAGTAGGTGGAAATCCTTGAATACTAGGATTTGGTAGAGTAATTGGAGTGTGTGGAACTTTGAATGACAAATAATTACTCTTCTTTGGTCGAATCTCATAATCCTTACCACCACCTCTAGAACCTGTGCCTTTATCTACCCAACCATAAATTTTACCAATCTTTGTTGTCTTTGCAACTTTGGCTATAACAGACCAACGTCTCTTAGTAACTTTAATACTTACTGTGAAGATAGGTTTCTCACCCCAATTGTTTACAGTGTCTTCAAATTTACCCTTCACAACTTTGGAAAATTCTGTAAGACCACTCTCAACTTCCTTCTGCACAAGTTCATGCTGACGTCTTTTGGTACCTGGTCTTACTTTACGCTTGAGAACTAACATTGGTGGCATTGTCAATCCTTGTTGAATGCATCAAATACCCAAGCATCGAAGTACTGACCAAGTTCATCCCAATCACCATCAGAGAGTTTGATGTTCGATCTGTCCAACAAATCTTCAACAGCCTTGTAAAACCTCTTCTCTTCAGAAGAATAAATTTCTGGAAATATTGTGTCAAAATAATTCTTGACAGTCTTGCTCAATGCAAAGACATCCTTACCGTCCCAAGAAATTGTGTCTGTTGAAGAATTCATACTTTTGCCTGGAAGAGATCCACCCTCTTGTCCTTTACGACCAGCATGACCATGATGACCACTACCGAGACCACCTTTGAAACGAATCGTAAGTTTCATGCTTATCCTTTCTTCCACACATAATTATACTGATTAGGATGAGTATTATCTTTATGAAATCCAAATTTCTCATACCATTTGTCAGAATTCTTTGAAGAAGACATAACATATAAGAACACATTCTTACGTTTCAATTCATTCAATAACTTTATACCTTCTCCAGCTTGTGTGCTGCTAATAGATAAAATTTCTGTACCAAAACCTCTTTGCTTAGTTGTAGCTCCAGCAATCAATTTACCTGCATTATCTCTGATTATGTAATACTTCGCATTAAGTTCTCCACTAACATCCCAGAAAGGACCACCTGTTCGTACCTTGTAAGTTTTATCCCATTCGGTATTCAATTTCTTCGCATTAGACAGACTGGAATCAAGAATTTCTATTTTTGGAAGTGTAATTGTGTTATAATTCTTATTATCAAGAGTTATAGATAAACTGTCTGAAGACAAAGAACCACCCTGTTGTCCAGGTCTACCTTTGTGTCCAAAGTGTCCAGATCCTATTCCACCCTTTAATCTCAACATAAATCTCACAACACACCTCTTCCAATGTACTTAGGCACCACAGTATCTTTAGGTACAACAAACATTTCCACATGACCATTTCTCTCAAGACAATCCTCACAATGTTCTGCAGGTGATAATCTCCACACTGCTTTTACAGTCTTGTCTCCAGATTTCTTATCAACCTTTATTATCTTCAAATCCCAACGACAACGACAATTCACAAGACAATTTGTCGATCCATCACCAGGAATCCAAGGTAACAAACTTTCAATAATAGCACCAGCTTGAATAAGTGCAGCTGTATTGCCTGTGGCACGACCATACATCCTAGCACGTGCTTGTATTGCCTTCAATGATATTGTGTCAGACTGTTCAGCGATCGTAGTGGCAAAACCATGCAAATATTTGTACTGTTCACGAAGAGGTGTGCCCAAACGTCCCCAATCTGCTGAAGTCATCTGATCCCAACCACCCTTTGCGATCGCAGCAGCAGAAGAATGCAATTGTCTCAACTCAGCACGCATTGCTTCTTCCCAAGCACCAATTGTCAAGTCACCAGTAAATACCTGTTCAGAAAGTTTGTCAGATTTGTCATAGAAAATGTTTACTCGCAAATTCAATAACTTCTGTATGTCCTTGTCAGAGATAGGAAGTTGCTTCTCCACTCTAAAATATTTCCACCAATCAGGATCAGTCTTGTCAACACCACCACCAACAGGAGTATCATCTGAAACAACAGCAGCATGTATTGTGACAATATCCTGTTCAAGATCTATCTCTCCAAGTCTTAATTTCATTCTTCTTGTAATAAATTCCTGCTCAGATTTTATAGGAAACAATTCTGGAGTGATTTTCGAACTGACAATAATTTTAGACACAGGAATGTTTGCAATGATCTTATATCTATATTTAGAATATTCTTTTGGACCAGATCCTTCTGACATACTAAACACATCATCAATCTCAATTACTTGACCCACAACATAAGGATTTACAACACCAGAAAGATTTTGTGTTCTATGAACACCAAGAACAGAATTTATTCCCAGTCTCTTCAAACCACTTTGCGTATCATTTATAAAAGCATCCATACTTCCAGAATTAAGAATATTAACTAAATCAGATTTTGAATAATCTACAAGATTTGTATAATTGACAACGGCATCAGTTAATACAGAAGTATACAAACTGTCTGAAGGTAAACTCCCACCCTGATGACCGGGAATGCCTTTATGACCAAAATGTCCTGAACCTGGACCACCCTTTAGGACAACAATGTTCTTAGAAGTAAAAGATTCCTTGAAGACCATAACATTGTTGTCAAATCCATCAAATTCACCAGAATCAACAACATGATCTGCCATCAATAAATCATCCATTGAAAAGTCTGTCAATATGGCAGTTTGTGAATTCGGTACTGGAGAATTTAGTGACACTCTGTTGAATGTCTCATAAGTTGTCCAATCAATATTTATAGGATTACCATTTGAACTTCTTGCAGGCAATTTACCGTCATCTACTAAATTCTGCAGTTTACGTAACGCAATTTTGTCTATCTTATTGGTTGATATTGCAATTCCTGTAAGCATATTATTAGTATCATAAAATGCTCTAACTCTTATTAACTTCTCGCGCATCTCTTTAGAGAACATAAATGGTAATTTACCAAATGCGGCATAAGATGTGTAATTGTCTTCAAATTCCTTTATTGAAGATTCATCAATACCATTAAACAATTCAGGTTTGTTACGAATAGCCTGTATAACAGTTATGGTATGTTCTTGTTCAGTACCAGAATCAAGCAATGTTCCATCTGGTAATATGGTATATCCAAATCCTTGCATATCATCAAAGTGATTAAGTTTTGACACATTACGTTCTTCAAGTTCTTTGAATGAATTAGCAGTCAATATAGGATTATCGTCTGAGTAAGGTTTATAATTACTAACACCTTCTGATACTGATCCACCTACCTCACCAGGACGTCCCTTATGACCATAAAATCCTGACCCCACACCACCTTTGAGGACAACGACTGCTCTCATAACCATCAAGCCTTCAACTTCAAGTCTGTGACTTCTTCATCAGTCAAGGCATGAGGAGCTAGCTCATCATTCCCATTCCAAACTTGCATTTCAGCCTTGACAGTCTTCTTTGTGACAGCAGTACCTCTTGAAACTTCCTCATCCGATATTGGTGTACCCTTTATACCACGCTTTATCTTGAAGGATTTATCTTCAGGAACTTCATCTTCCTTCTCGATAACTTCAGCAACAGTGTATGTGTTTACCTCAGTACCAGGAGTTCGGAGTTCCTTCAGAATACCATTTCTCCACTCAAAGCATGCAACATCCTCAGGATGTCCTCCCAATTCCTTCATGTGAATATCTGAATCCTGAATGGCAATCCTTGTGTCCTTAACCAGTCGATCCGGCAGGACGCCTTTATCAGCGAGTAACCGTAGAAACTCCCCAACACTAAGAATTGGTTTACCCTTGACCGTTACAGGAGTGTTCATCCCTCCTGCACGATCACCTGTACCGGTATAATTTGCAGACTTTCCAGGCATTCCATTCTTCGCTGGATTTATCTTCTCCTTCAACGCTTCATCAGCATTCTCTGCCATTGTAGAAGTAATATGGTCAGATGGTTTCTGTGCCTTTATGACATTACCACTCTCGTCAATGGATGTTGTAACCAGTGGAAGGAACGCATCTATCCACAATTTGGCTGTTGTAGCAGCAGTCGCATCTTCTTCAATGTCCTGAGTATCATAACCAAAATCAGCATCCTCAGGAAGTAATGAGTTCAAACGTCTCTCAGTAATGGTAATAAATTCACCAGAACCTTTACCCTTTGCCTTCAGGTGTTGAATTTCAGATTCTGAGGCTGTGCCTAAACTGCCTGAGGAAATTGCCCAGAATTCACGAGCATCAACACCAAAACACATAGCAAGTGTGTTGATGTACTGGTTAATAACGTCCTTCCTGTCAAAGGACTCAGGAAGTTGTGAGAATCCTTGGAACCCAACTTTTATGTCTGTATTTGGTTGTGATCCAATAAGCCATAAAACTTGTGGGAATGTCAGTGAATTATCAGCCTTCCTACGATTCTGCCATAAGGTAAGAGCATCCATGAACTCATCCATAGTCAGACCTGTGACAGTAGCAACACCTTCAGGTGGAAGATTATTCAATTTCTCAGCATCGTAATCATGTAAACCAATCAGAAGTTTCGCAGCACGTAAAGCTCTAGACACAGCACAGAAGCCAATACCTAAATCAGCCTCACGAGGAGATGGCATACTCGTGAAATGTACATATTCCCACGGTTTGAATTCCACACCACTTTGACCAGTAGTATCAGAATTGTATTCCATAGGTTTCAGTGTATTACCAGTAAGAGTACACATCATAGCATCAATGTGTCCAATATCGGCAAGTTTGCCGTACTCAACATCACCTACTCTAGGAGTCTCCCAGAATACACCACGGTTTGTTGTATAGAAATCCTGAGTCGTTGAGGACAGGAAGCCGTCCCATGAAGTACCATCCATGTGAGCAGCATTAGCAAACATTCTGGCATGTCTCAAGGCAATCTGTCGTTTACCAGTCACTCTCCAACTCATGGCTGTCATCTTTGCAGACATTGAGTATATAGCACCAGCCAATATAGGTTCAGTTCTCCAAAGTGTTGAGTAGACTTCATCCTCACCAGCAGAACCGTACAAAGGAATTTCCTGGTACCTGCTGGTGAATAGTTTCAGTTGATTATACAGACCAACGTATGCCAAATCGTGGTCTGTATCACGAACATCAAGTTTTGACTTTGTACCAATAGATTTGTTAACTTCATCAAAAACTGGGATAACTCCTGCCTCGATACCAGCGTCTAACGCTGCAGACACAGACTTCATGTCTGGTGCACTCGCTCTAGCAGCTTTCAAACCAGCCCTGAATCCTGTGTTAAGTCTTTGAAATAAATTCATTTGTTCTCCATAACCGTGTCAGTGACGGTCTAACCGTGTTTTCGCTTTAATACTTAAGTTCTTAAGTTCTTAATTGTATTGATTGTATTAAATACATTAAGTCTAATCAAATATACTCCATTATTGTGTGCAATAATGTAATGTGCAATGCACGTGGAGAGAAAATTTGTGTGGAAAACAATTGACGGTTATGCATTGTCAGTGACGGTCTAACCGTGAGGAAATTGTTCAAGGAATTCTCTCTCAGTTTTTGAGATATCAATAAAATTCTCCAAATCCTTCCAATTATCCTGTCTGTGAAGGTATTCCAGTGCAGCGACACGGAAATCACCTCCGTGAGTCATTTGTGTAAGGACTTTATCGATCACACCTTTGTCGGCATTCAACAATTTATGCAGAACTAACATCCATCCACACTCGACAAGGAATGTATCTTCAAGTTCGTTTACAATCGTAGCATTCAGTGTGTTGGTGTCAATGGCTTCAAGTAGGAAACGTAATTGGTTGTCGAAGTCATCAAAGTCACCATTTATTCTTGACGTGATAGGAGTGCTACCGAATCCCATCTCGTACATACTGATCAAACCGTGTTGGATGACGTTATCGATAATCTTATTAGCACGTTCATAATGTCTAGAATAGACATGACAGGAATCGGCAAGATAATGTAATTCACCAACTTTAGTGTCTGTGCTAGAGGCAAAGAGTTCCATGAGCACAGACCACTCAAACAGATTTATGCCACTCATACCCCAAACTACATCATTGGATCTGACAGCAACTGTTGTGTTGACTTTATCATGCCTGATCATGGTGTGAATCCAATTCGAGCAGGGCACATCTTTACTCCAACGGACAAAGTCCTCGCTCGGATCAAATATAGACATAACCGCTCGACGAGTTGTGTTGTCTTCATTCAAGAGATCAATGTTCTCTTTTATCTGATCAACAAAGTCGTCCATACTAATACTTCCAGTATCGAAATTTCTCAACCGCTTTCCGTATCCTGCTCTCCAAACAACATTATCATCACTGAAGTCTTTAGCTCGAGGTAAGTACTTGCTCAGAAAGGCAATGTCGTTACGACCAGCCAGAACCCACAACGTCTCTGCAATGGTGGCAAAGATGTTGTTGTTACGGTACGGCATACAGATAACACGTTGAGCAGGATTTGTGATCTGCATAACCATAGTCTGAATTTCTCTGGTTTCCTGTTCTCTTACTGTTACTGTGTCACCGTTCGTCATTACTTCTCTTAAGGCTTCAAAGAATGCCTGTTGTAAATTTGTTACAGTTGTCGAGTACATCGTTTCTCCTTGTAGAACACTAAAAGACTGTCTTAGACAGTCTATGATGATAAGTTTGGTTAAGTATTATCTTTTGAAATACATAACTCGTATCCACAATTTGTCCTGAGTACAATCCACCTCATCAAATTTGAATCCTTGTTTCTTCAGATTCTTCTGAATTAAGTTGGCATTGTCCCTCCATTCTTTGTGTCCAAAGTGGAATTCAATAATTATTTGTCTTACACAATCAGGCAATTTCAGACTGTCAAATATGTCATACTCAGCTCCTTCAACATCACATTTGATAATTGTTGGTTGTATATCTTCAAGTACTTCTTCAATTCCTATCGATTCTGCTTTAAATGGTCCCTCTCTGCCTCTCTTTATGTGGGATGAAGTAGCACCACTGTTCTTTGCTCCGAGATAATATTCTACTTGCTGACCTGCAGTTTTCTGAGACACACAAGCGTAATTGTATACTTGTATGTCTTTGTAAGGTTTTGTGTTCAATTCCAATAATTCATAATTATCCTTTGCCATCTCAATGCTGATAACCTGATCAACTTTCAAGGACGTAGGTATGGCAAACGTTCCGATATGTCCACCAATGTCAAGAACAACATCCTGCATTGTAAGTTCCAAAGCACCATATTGTTTACCATATAAGTTTTCCTTCATGGTAAGTAAGTCACCATAATTTCCTTCACGATAATGGAATGGTTTACCATTGAATTCTGTTGTGACAATGTTCATTGTTTTCTCCTAAATTTGTCAGGTTTCAATTTCTTTGTCAACCAGATGTATACGTCTATCATTGTACGACATCCGATAATTTCACCTTTATACTGAATTACGTACACACGATTACCTTTAGGATCAGTACGTCTCTCAGGTTCTAATGTAGCTCCAATGCTTGCACAAGCCATTATCATCAAAGTCTTTGACTTCCATGGTTGATTCTTTGCCATAATGCTCCTAAAGTATCTGTGTTCTGTATTTAGCAAGTGCTTGCATAATTGTTGACATAAATGTTGGTGTACTGACAAGAATTTCTGTGTCAGGACTCTTAATTCTGACAGTATAACCTTCAACATTGATTACAGGAAGTTTACCACAATACTTCATCGTAAATGTGCAATCTTTGTTCTTCTGTAAGTATTGCAGAAGTTTTGCTAGATTCTCTTGTTCAACTTTACCTGTCTCAATAAATTTGTCAAAGACTTCTGCATATTCAATCATCGGTTATTCTCCCACTAATACAACTTGTTATGTGATGGTCATATGTTGTAGACGGTCTATTTCAGCATAAATTTCCTTCAGCTTTGACACAGTGAAAGTTTTCTTTGCTGGATAATCTATATACAGCTTATTCATCTCAAGATTTGTGAGCATAAATAGTTCTTTGAGTTTGTCTGGAGGTATCCTATAAGGTTTTCTGTTTATGTAAAATCTTGATCTTTGAGTAGGACATCTCTCGATGGTTACACTACGTAATTCTTCATCCATGTTTATCCACCTCATACGCATACCTCGCAATGCAGATCGCATCAGCAATGCCCGTATGTGCCTTTTGACTTCTAGGAGTTGCCAGAAGAGAGATGTACGGGTATACACGAGCACAATATTCAATCGCTGCATTCTTGTCCTTGACTGTGTCATACAGAATCTTCTTCTTCCAGGTTTGTGGAGAGACAAGGAATCGTGGAATTCCCAAAGCTGCAACAACTCCATGGATCATACCAGTTGTCATACCGAATGAGAACATTGAAGCCACACCTTGTCCTGGCATACTGTGCACTTTCTCAATTGTAGCCTGAACAGTTCCTTGCTCTTGTAATAATTTCAGTAATGATGCCAATTCTGATAAATTAATTTCATTATCTCCAGACATAGGGTATGTATGTTCTGTCATACACTCACCATTTTCTGATATTGCAGCAAATGCACCAGCCTTGCCGGGATCAAATCCTACATAAATCTTCATAATTGTATACTCCTATGTAATACAACTTGTATTATGCAAAAGACCTGACAACGACGGTTTGTCAGGTCTTCTAGGCGATTATGGTTTGGTTGAGCTAATGCCCTAAGTTGTGGGTTACCATCCTACACAACGTTCTTGAGAGCGGACAGTGGTGATCACCATCCATCACCTATCACAATCGTATCGGAAGAAGTTCTCAGGCTTCAGCACCAACAATTGTAGCTCTTTGTGGAGTAGACGAGATTCGAACTCGCTCGGGTAATGAACCCTCTTACCAGTATGTCGGTTGGTCTTATTTAGACACAACTACTTACCCCAGAGAGGCTCAGTGTGTACACAAGAGCCTCTTGTTAAGCTCGTAAACTTGACTGCTAATAGCATACCTTCAGCATGACGAGATGTATAGCGACACCTGATGCATTTTAGTCTTTGCCGGGAAGTCTCGTTTACTTGTGGAGGAGGGAGGGATCGAACCTTCAACCGACACGTTATGAGCGTGCTGCTCTGACCATTGAGCTACTTCTCCGTGCCGTCTCTCCGGCTGTCACGTCTCGTCAGGTTTATTTCACGACGTTCTGGTTTTATCTCACTCTCAAGGTTGTGGACAACCTTTCTCCGTCAGGGTTACAGGACTGGGACTCACCACTGTGCTGATCGTCAAGAGCTTACAGAGAAGTACCACCAGCTGGAGTCGAACCAGCAACCATCGGATTAGAAGTCCGGTGCTCTATCCATTGAGCTACGGTGGTATGACTTAGCAATTTATTTGATGTCTAACCTCGACTGTCTGATTGGCAGTATCGCTACGTCATCATTCGACTGTCTGTACAGACATCAAAGAAATTGCCAAATTTACATCGGAGAGGTTTTGGAAGCTCAGCCGATGAGCTGTCACTCACCGCCAGCCACTTCATGGGAGTCCTGCACCTTTCTCTCAGTGAAGCCAGATACGAACTTTTTCATGTCAATGACATATACTTTGGCTCTTATCCTTCTCACAGACAGCTATGTTCGATCAAGGTTTGTCTCCCGACCATCGGCTGGAGAATTCCACTCCAACTCGCTGATCCTCTCTTCTGTCTTATTCTCACCACAGGCAGCAGCCTTGTCCAAGGTTACACACGTAAAGTGAGAACGTAGGTAACTCCCCTGGACTGGGGAGAAACTTTCTATTCAGTTTGTAAAGTTCTTGAGGGAGCAGGGATTGAGGGGGGCAACCACTGCTCCCTTGCAAATGGGAGAGGAGGGCAGCCTCTCCTGATAATACAACTTGTTGACCAAAACTTTTGGTTCAAGTTGCAAATAATATTATATACTCATTTCTGTAAAAGTAAAGGGTTAGCACGATATTAGTTTACTAACTTGACGGTTGTACCGTGTTCAAATCTTCATGTATCCAGATAGTATTCAAACCGTCAGTCTGAATCTTCACATAAGGTTTGTCGATAAAGTAAGCATTTATAGCATCAGAATGAAACGACTTACGTTTGTCAGGATGATTCTCGTGTGTCTCTACAATAACCATTCTTGGAAGCCACTCCATTATGTCAAATCCTGCAAGTACTTGAAGTTCTGCACCTTCAACGTCGATACTCAGGACTTCAAATTTCTTAGGTATTTGAAGTTCTTCAAGCGATTTGTTCAGAGTTGTTACTTCACTCATTATGAATTTGGTGTCGTCATACTTCTCATCCCATGGAGACCGCTCCACAGTCTCAAGGTCAATCGTTGGATTAGAACTGGTATAAAGTCTTACTGTACCTTCTGAATTCCCAACACACTTGTTTATTGTTGCAACATTGTGACACTTACTGACATGAAGATTCCTGCAACTTTCGTACAGGTTTGGCATAGGTTCGTAGCACACTCCAGCCCAACCAGCTTCAGCAAGTCCGTAGGTATTTGAGAATGTGAAACCGTCATGTGCTCCAACATCCACAAAGGTCGCACCAATCACAAATGAGAAGTACTTCTCATAAAGTTCAGCAAGATTCTTAATTTGACAAGAGTCAGGCATCTTGTACATCATGATATTCTCAATAAATCACTGAAGTTGTTATCATGGAATCCTGTGACTTCTACACAAGGCTGCTTATGCTTTGTAAGAATGTTTGTTAAGATACTTTGATCATGTCTGTGTGCTTTGAATGTTGGGAAGTTGTCTTTTGACGTAGTGTCTGATACAGTTCTATAATTCAGACAATACTCTCTCCACTCTTCGATTAACCCAATTCCCTGTCTTTTAGCACATACAACTCCTGCCCAAACTTGAGTTGTATCCCAGTATTCCTCAGTATCACAATCCATATCTCTGAAGCACGAACGTTTAGTCCAGTCTTTGTTTATGAATGAGGTCTTCACAGCAGACAATAATTTCGTCTCAGTAAAGATTCTTAGTATTGCTTCACGATTTGGGTACACAACTGAGGAGTCGAGATACAAGACCTCTTCTGACAATTTGAGAGCATCAAGAATTATTAGTGGCTTCCATGTCCAATAACCACCACCTTTATGTGTTGAAAAGATTTCTGGATGTTCTGTGAATTCAGGATGATTTACTAACCATCCTCTGTCATATGCCTTGAACGGTAAGTTGTCAGACTTACACATATTCTCAAGTCTTCTGACCATGTTCAAATAACCCTGATTGTCTGAATATGCAATGATTAGCAAACTAATCTCCCATATCGAACGGTAATTCTATCTCCCAACCATTCTTCTTTGCGAGTGCTAAATCAACTTCAAGTTTCTTCCTGAATTCATCAGCTTCTTCTCCCTTGATTCTTGGAGGTTTTCCATTTATCATGTCGACTGTGATCTTCTCTATGTCATCTGATGTAAGCATAATAGGCTCCTAATATCTTCCCTTATTTAAGAAACTTGCATAAGCATTAGTGTCTAATATCTTCAATTCTGTTCCAACTGCAGATGCAATTAATTTCGGTGTATTACCATTTGTGTCATACAAGTCCACTGATGACATACCACTATACTTTACAATATCTTCAAAGACTCTTGAGACAGAAGCATGATTCTCACGCAAGACAGACTCAGGTATATATCTTCCAGTCTTCTTTGCTCTTGAGATGCTTCTAGCAACAGCAGTCTCGACATCAACCGTAACATAAATACCTTTCACTGGTTGTCCATTTCTGCTGAGTTTCTCGACCTTTGAGAGTACTGACTTTATACCACCATCACCAGTCCCATCCATTAACACATTGTAACCATTGTCTGATGCTTCTGCCATTATTTCTTTTGCCAAATATGATGATTCTTCATGTACAAATGGTGCTCTATTTGGATCCTTAGGATCTCCAAATTCGTATTCAGGTAACATTCCCTTTATGTCATCACCAGATGCAAGCACAGTATTATCAGGAATTTTGACAAAACCACTATTTACAATTGTGGATTTACCAGAAGCAGGACCACCTCCTAAAATATATGAGACAGGATCTTTTACAGGAGTCTTGTCTTCAAAAAATTTCTTCTTTATTTTATCATGTAAGACTTGACGTTCTTTTGTCCAAGTACCATCAGAATTTCTGTACTGTTCCATTGTATCTAAACCATCAGGATTTGCCATCTTACCTGTGAACACACTCTTCTTATCTACAATTTTAGTCTTTTTGTCTGAAGACAATTTACCTCTTGCTGAACTTCCTGAAGGTAAGGATCCACCATGATGACCTGGTATACCTTTATGTCCATGGTGTCCTGAACCTTCACCACCCTTGAGTCTGATTATGTACTTCATGTCAAAGCTCCTTATTCCTCGAGTCACCGACAGCATACTTATCACGAAATGCTTTACTTTGATATGTAATTACACCAAACATACCTGTCTCTGACAAAACTGATGAAATAAATGCATCTTCAAATGGGACTCCATAGTAAGCATTACCAGCAGTCTTCCATGTGTTGTCAACAACATTACCACTCTTATCTACACACCATGCATGTTCTATCGGTATGTCAGCAAAGTCAGGAATGGCAAGACCTTCAACATATTGCAATTCATCATGTGCTGATGCTAGATAATATGCATTCATATAGCACAGCTTTGGCTTGCCTAATTTATACTTCTTAGGTAATTCTTGAGGAATATAAAACTTACCATGCCTCTTTACGACACCATAAATGGAATTCTCTTGCATATTTGATACTTTGTCCACAAAGTCAGTCAAGACTCTCTTACTATCATTTGAGGAAGATACTAATACACCTCTTGGTAAGCTACCACCTTCTTGTCCAAGACGTCCCTTATGACCATGAAAGCCACTTCCTACACCACCTTTATACTGATGTGCTAATTTACCTATTAGTTGTTGGAATTCTTTGTTTTTGTAGGTAATAGTCTTCAAATTAGTAATAAATGAATCCCACATATTAGAAACTTTTGTATCGTCTATAAGTTTACCACCATGCTTGTCTATAAGATCTTCAAGTGTCGCTTCTCTTTTAGGCAGCCATGTACTTAAGAATTTGTCCGTACCTATGACTTTGTAATCACCACCAGAAAATTTATCAGCAACAGCATTAGCTTGATCTCTTAATACATCGAAACTAGACATATCATTGGTGTACGGCATTCTAACAGTAATTGCAGGTGAGAAGAATATGTCATTCTCTCCAATATACATACCAGAAGCAATTGCAGCATCTTTTATGGACTGTAATTGTTCAGGAGTATTTTTATGCTTCCAAAATGCTATATAGCCTACACCTCTTGAGCGTCTATCAGGATAAGGATAATCAACCATTAATCCTGATGCACTTTGTGCAGAATTATATCCCATCTTATGTAATTCTTCAAGAGTGTCAGCAATTCCTGCATCAACTCCTTTAGCAACACCTTCAGCATCTCTTACTCTAACTCCCATAGAATCAATTGTTATTGGCTTGTCTGTTGTCGATAAAACACCACGTGCGATAGATCCACCAACTTCTCCCTTACGACCTTTGTGTCCATGAAAACCTGAACCTAAACCACCCTTCAATCTACCAATAATCATTTCGGATCCTCTGACTTGACTGTGTTGTGATCTCGAAATACACAAGTACACGGTAATACACCATGTTCTGTATCACACTCACCCTTACCATGACACCAATAGCAGTCAGGCTTAGGGTCATTATACATATAATCTTTGAATTGTGGATATTTCTTTAGGAGTTGAGTCAGATTCATCATTACCTCTTTTTATAATATACCTTCACATGGTCAATCAAAGTAGGAGAACGTATTCTTACAAGTCTATGAACGTTACGCTGATCAGATAACGGTGGAAATGTTCTACCAATAATTGGCCAATGTCTCCACCGGAATCTCCATAAGGAGTAGTCTACGCTGACTGTTCTGATAAAATCAGAATATGACCAATGAATAGTCATCTACCATCCAGAGAGTTCTTTGCCGAAGTCAACAGCATCAGAACAACTGTTTATTCCCATATCCTGGTCGTTCTGATATTCGTCAGGATCAGGTTCATCAAATTTGATTCCATAAGCCTCAGCTGCTGCTCTGAACTCGGGAAGTGAGGCATATTGTGGATACAATCCTATGAGATAAGTATACACAATAGATTGTAAGTGATGATTATGGATCACAATACACTCGAATGGTGTAGCTTCAGAGTTTGCCTTTGTTCGTAATTCATCCGAATTAGGGAAGAAGTACCGACAGAAGGCAAAGGTGTCTGTAATCTTTGTTACAAAACCGAACTGTACGTCCGGATGTTCGAAATTACCTTCAGCATGAGTCGGTACCATTGCTATTTGTGTGCCAATTTTCAAATCTTTAGGATCAGTCATTGTGTCCTCCTGACTAATACAACTTGGTTTGCGAAACTTATTATGAGAAGTGACGTATATTAAGTATGACAAGGTTAAACCGTGACGACTTGACGATAAAACCGTGCCAAACCCTTTACTTTTTACAGAGTAACGGTGTATAATAATGTTATGACAAGTTATATTACTCAGGAGGATCAAATGGCAGAAATGTTGAAAGAAATTTTCGAAGCATCAGAGTTAGGTTGGAAACCAGGAAAGTATGCAGACAAGATCACAATCGGAGAAAGTGTCTACACTCTAAAAGATACTAAGCGTGATCCAGATGGTGACGTTATAGCCTGGATTTACCGTAACGTCGCAGAAACTGCACAAATAACCGTTTTGAATGACTAAGGAGGATCAAATGACAAACAGAACAGATATCCCAGAAACTGAAGATGGAGTAGATCGAGCCTTTGATCGTTACAACAAGAATGTTAGCATTATTCAAAAGAACACAATTTGGAATGGTGCTAAAGAACTTACAGAGAAGAGTCAAGTTGGATTTACTCGTGAACAACTTGCAAAACACATAAACTTCAACATCAATATTGTGAACTACTGGGTACGTGTGCTTATTGACAGTAATGACATCCTAGTAGATACTTCTGGGATGCTTTCAGTTGATCAAAAGTTCTTAGGATAATAAGGAGAAAACGAAATGACTGCATATATTTTTGGTGAAAGATTTTTCGGACATCGTGAACCGGCATGGCACGGTCTTGGAACAGTACTTGATGAAGACCTGTCAGTAACCGATGCATTCACAAAAGTGGGATTGAATTATGAAGTCAATAAATTCCCACTTATCGCAAACGTACAACTCGATGAATTTGTCAGTTCGAGCGAAGAGACCAAGGTCGTTATGCCTCTTCCTACTGACAAATTTGCGATTGTGCGTAACCCAACTCCTGACGACAATCAGCATCGTATCTTCGGCATCTGCTCCAACGATTACGAGATCGTTCAGAACTCAGAAGTTGCAAGACTTCTGGATCCTCTGGCTGAGACCTGGAGTACTGAGACAGTCGGAGCTATCGATGACGGTAAGACCATCTTTGTCACCCTTGATGCAGGTGCTGCAGCTATCAAAGCCAAGAACGGTAAGACTGTCGACAACATCGCAAAGTACTTCCTCATCACCGAGACCAAGGATGGTGGCAGTGCGATGAAATTTGCCTTTACACCTGTCCGTGTGGTCTGTCAGAATACTCTGGTTACTGGTCTCAAAGCTGCTGTTGTGTCTTCAAGCCTTACTCACCGTACTGGTCTCAGAAACGAGATGGAATGGCGTCTGAAGCTGATCGCAGGTATGGCAAAGGCAGAGAATGTTGTTCTCGAGAATATGCAGCGTATGGCAAAGGTTGTCCTTGACAACTCAAACCTTGTGGAAATCATTGAAGCTGCCTATCCTACTCCGAAGAAATCCAGCAAGGCTGTAATGCTCGAGAGCTTCGAAGATCCTGAGAAGGAACTCGCTGATTACACAGAACTCCTCAACGAAATGACTGAGGCTCAGGCAGGTTTTGAGTATTGGGCAAATCGGACACAGATATTCCGCACCAATGCTACTGACCTCTTCAAGAAGTTCAACGATGAGCAACCAGCATTTGCCAACACACCCTGGGCAGCTTACAATGCTGTTGTAGAGACTGAAGATTACCGTTCAGGTAAAGCCTCTCTTGCTGAATCTGCTTTGTGGGGTGCTCGTGCTGCTGCAAAGAAACGTGCATTCGCAAAGGCAATGGAATTTGTGTTGTGATCACCACAATCTGAACAGAAGAGGACTGAGAAATCAGTCCTCTTTTATTTATTCCTACCAAATCTTTTACTGAAGATACCTTTCCTCTGTACAGGCTGTTCTTCTGGTGCCTGTGTGACTTTGTCAGTTGTGATAGACTCAGAGGTATAGAACTCAGACTCAAGAGGTATGACAGGCATCTCAGGTTCTGATACGTCAAGAGGAGTCACAGGTTCTGGTATATCAATAGGTAATTCAGGTTTTGGTGTACTAAGAGGAGTCACAGGTAATTCAGGTTGTGACACAGTTGGAAGATGCCTTACCTTACCACGCTTCATGTTATTCATAATATATTCTCCTGTAACAAATATACCTATTCTTACCTAAACAAGTTGTATTATGTCGGAGAATTGCAATGGCAGAATTACTTGACGTAAGGAAATTAACAAATGAAGAACTTGTCGAACACCTGAAGAAAGTTGTATGGTCAGGTGGTTGGGACAAGACAATAAAGGAAATTGAACGTCGACTAAAGAAGTTGACAGAGTTGGAGAAGAATGACAAAGCATAACTCATTTGAAGAGTGGCAACAAACTGTCCAAGCAAGATTAAGCAGTCCTAATGAGGGCACAATTAACAATATCATGAAAGCGTGGGCATCTGACAGGACCCACCTAATGAACATAAATACTGAGGTAAATAGTAAACTTGATGATGCCAACAAAACATTCGAAGACCTACTCAATTATGCCTGGGGTATATTGTATCCTGGTAAGACTGATTGGGAGTATCCCGGTCAGGTGATCAATCACCTGTGGTCTGAGATCAAAATTCAAAGGAAGAAAGTTTCTGATCTCAATAAGATAATAAGAGAGATGATGTTGTCTGGAAATTTCCTTTATGACACAGTGTGTGACATGCACGGTGGTGATTGGGAGATGACAAAGGTGTGGAAACTTCTCACTTCAAAGGTAGAAGAACTATTGAAGGTTGATCAAGGTAAACTCCCCGAGCCTGTCATCATAGCGATTGACCTTGCCCTGCCTGGAGACGTTACAGCACTGACACAAGTACTTGATAAGACATCAAAAGAAATTGCAACAGCATTCGGTATGTCTGAAGAGCAGTTGTCTGATGACACACAGAGGAAACCTGCGACAGATAATCCGGAACTTCAATAATACGGGTCGCAGATGGTGTGTACCAGTTGTCAAAACTATTCGAGAAGAATAAGAAGTAATAATTAACAAGAGGAGTAATTATGAAACCAGACGGTACAAAAGATGCGTACGAAATTATTGAAGACCAAGTAAGAGAAGACTTCAAGAACTTACATCTCCCGACAGGTGCAGAGATGGCAGCGAGAATTAGAGCAAAAGAAGTTGCAGCCAAAGGTCGTGTGACAGAAAAGCCGCACATTGTACTGATTCATTCCGATAAGGAATAGTTGTAGATTAGCATAACACAACCGTCAGTAAACACAATTAGACCGTGACAAACGCATCTCGAGCGTCCACACGGTCTATTTTATGGAGCAATGCAAAATCAGTCTGAATCACACAAATCTAAGAACTTTTGACGGCTTTACTGTCTTTTTTGGACGAGAAACACGTGTCTTACCGACGATTCTACCACTTGTATGCACTAGTCTGTTCTCTTGTGCCATCCTGTTGAATGCTTCTTGGGCAATATCAGCAAACTCATGCATTATGCATGTGCACACGCAAGGACGTTCAGGATGATCTTTATTAGCAGTCTTCTTGACTCCTGTACCGTGACACCACTTGCAGTCAGGATTTGGTTCATAGATGACTTCCCATTGTGGAAACTTCTCTTGAATCTCGTCTTTAGTCATATTCTAATCCAATTCCTTATCAAGTACAAGTATAACAGAAGATAAATGTTTTTCCAGTAATCTCATCCAAATCAAATAATCTCGTGTTGATTATACCCAATTACAACTTCTTAAGACACTTCTTAAGACACTTCTTACAGTAGCGTAAATCAGAATTATGTCCAATCATATAATCAGGATCACAACCAGATTGTGTATCTGTATGTACACCACACAACGTAGTCTTAGTAGACCAAGGATACTTAGGCTTCATATTTGTGTTAATCAGGTGCATAATAGTTCCTGAAATCCAGCCGAGTTTGTCCATAACTAATGTAACTTGTAATAGCAAAGAGTCCCTAAACATTACATTAGGGACTCTTCTAGAACTGCATCGGATGAAGGAATTCCACCTTATTTTTACCACTTGTATCGCTGAATCCTAGGACAGCCACCATTCTGCGACTATAACGCTCCGACAGTTAATACAACTTGTCAGACAAAGAGTCTTGAGTAAGCTAGCTCAAGACTCTCTTTGTTCGTAAGCAAATAACGGAACGGTCAGATCTGAAGACAGCCACATAAGTTCCGTAACTTACCTGCTTCATAATCTACCTTTGATGTTGATACTCAACACTACATATCTGCTTACAGATAATACAACTTGGCATCATAACATTTATATCACACACTGGAAAATCACTCTGATAAGTTGTATTGAATGGAGAATGCAAGAAGAAGGTATGGTACCTAACTTACACAACCTGTTAGAACACCACTCCTCCACCACCTGACTGATTCCAGAATGCTAAACAGCACGCATCACCGTAGTCAGTGGAGCGTCCCAATCTCTTCTTCAATGAGTCCTTCGACTCTATAAGTATCACAGCATCACGTGTTATCGTCCACTTAGGAGTAATCAGGTCTCCTTCTAATAGTGGTTCTGGAGGTAGCATCATCTCGACACCTGAATTGGGATCAAGGTTCTCCCTCATCTTCCACCACATCGCAGCACGAACGTTCGCAAATTTCATCTCGCCTGTCTTATCGTGTAAATACGTCTTAGCTCCTACTGTAATTGGTTTGAGTCCCGGCACTCCATCCTTCTTAAGGATATCATATACAGCTGCACCGAGTCCACCATCCATTTCAATATGACAGTCATACTGTCCCTGTGCACGTGTGCGTGCGTGGGACATCCCAATCGTGCCTCCTGACGATAATAGCTTCACTTTCTCGGCAGTCATCGTGGTCGGAAGTTTTGTGAAACCGTGGATATCCACGAGTGCCCAGGCATTACGCACAGCAATGACCGTTGAGTCTTCCCCGCTTCGCGCGGTATCAATCCCCAGAACCCTTCGTCCCATCTGTTCGGGACGACCCTTCTGATCCCACTCCTTCCAACGTGCAATCGCAGCAAGCACCCAACTTCTAGGGATAATGCCCTCTTCAGTGTCGTCAGCAAATTCTCCTAACACACGATTCTGATACATAGCACTGTTCTCTCCCCACTGCAATGCCCTCTGACGTGCCCACTCACGTGACACACGTCCTGCTCGTATACTATCCTCGAGTGTGACATGCTTAGTCCACCAGTCCTCATAACCTGGCTTATGCATTTGAATGTCATAGAATCGTCCTGAAGGATCACCTGGTGTAGAGATAGCGAACGCACGACACTCCTCTCCTCCTGCTAGTCCTTCAGTAGAGAATGCTCCTTCAGCTGCGTCCCACATTGACACAGGAATTGCCTTTGCTTCATCAAACACATAGAACAGTTTCTTTGCGTGTGCTCCCTCAATGCTTGTGTGGTTGTCTGCTGCCACGGCAAATGCCTCAACGATTCCGTTGTTCAGACGAATTGACTGTCCGAGTAGTTCGGCATTGGCAGTCCGCTGGCTGTAAGGAGGACGACAGACGACCGACCATGCTACCTTCAATGCCACTTTATGTACCTCTGGCCATAGATACTTCTCTAATTGCCTCCACGCACTGGCTGTAGTAGGCACCTTACAGTCGTCTCGAGCAGTAAGAACGGCATGGTGTATTAGCATAGCAGCAACGAACGTCTTACCTAGTCCATGTGGTCCCCTTACAGACACTCTCCTATGCCCCTCATCGAATGCCCCGAATATCTCGTCCTGGTAGAACGTGATCGTGTGGTTGTACTCAGGGAATACGTCGTGCACGAAAGCTATCCTATCGTTCTCGTACATTTGCTTGAATCGTACTGATTCGTTCGAACTCCCTACTTGCAGATTTATGCCCTGCAGGATTGATTGCATTGTGACGGCATTATTGTCCAACTTAGACGGTGCCATCGTGCTCCTTTAAGACCTTTGGAAATACTTGACGGTAACACGGTTTTGACCGTGCTAATGTCACGTGTTTATTCATTGATAATATATCCTTCTTGACAATCTGGACAAGGTGTAACAGTAGGATAAAACGTAATGGTATCGTAACCTGGAATGACACCTGTTCCATTACACCTACTACATTTTACCTTTCTTGATAATAATTTATTGAGTTTTCTCAATAACGTGTTAGTACATTGGATAACAGGCTCTCCTGTGTTCTTGATAATTTGGACACACCTGTCGTCATACAACAGAATCATATCCAAGTCCTTGACATTGGTTATTTCCAAAATAGGTAAACCGTTTTCCTCTAACCAATCCTGAATGATTCTAATTTGTTGGGGATAAGGTGCTCGTGCTGTGAATATCTTGATAAGGTGTCCTTCTGATAATAACTTTTTCACTTTCTTTAACATAAGAGGAACTGGCTTACCTATTCCACCATCGTCCACCCAACCGTTGAATTCAGCTAATGTGCCGTCAAGGTCAACTCCTATCCATCCGCTCATTTGTTCTCCCTGTTGTGCCTTGATAATGCTTCTGCGGCATAATGTATCAAAGCACCTACTACGACTGCAATGATAACAATTCCAATGATAATAAAGATTTTCTTTAGCATATCTGCTGCTATAAGAGCTATATCAATTTCCACGGTGTTCTCCTATCTCATAATATCTTGTAAACCTTACTATCCTTACGTGGTTTTCCAAGAAGCCACCGTCTTGGGTGCTTATGTGCCTCTTGAATATCCTTTACCATAATAGCCATCAAATTTCTGACCTTCTCATCGTCGAATGACATTATAAAACCGTGACAACGACTACAATGCAAGTCAATACCTTGGAAATAATTCATCTTACTGTGACCAAAGATTCGACACATTAAGATTTTGCTGTGCTTGATAAAATGAACTCTGAATCTGCCTATCTTCCACTCGAGACCAAGGTAAATTTTGTAGAACACCTTAGCTGACTTGTGTTTGTTGATAAAAGATATCCAGTTTTCGTCTAGTCTTTTCATGAGCCTCCGACTGCCTATATATCTAGGTTATCTCCTTATACCTTGGAGGGAATGATAATATTATCGGCAGCATGGGAATCAGACATACGTATAACGTGAGCGTATTCTCCCACTTATAGTATGTTATCAATTCACCACGATTCATGTCTGTTCTTGATACTACCTTATGTGATACTACTTTCCAATAACAGCCTACCCAAATGTCTCTTGGTTCAAATTTTATTGACACCTTAATTTTCATGTGGTGCCTCTATATAATGTACAACTTGGATATAACCACAAGTTTCACACTTTGCGTGTGCTTCATACATAATATTTGGAGCGTATATGCTGCTAGGAATTGAACTCCTCTGTGCTGTGTGAGATATAATGTGACTATTACCACCACAGTTTGTGCACACATAATCTATAATTGAAAGATCAACTTTTTGTGTCACTTGACAATTTCTCCCTCTGTGCTAATTCCAGATTATAAACTTTATATCCCCAATAAGTCAGACCACACTGAAGACATTCAAACATACCTGCTGTCATAGCAGGTCTTCCTATACTGCTGCACGAGGGACAACAACGGTAAGAAGTATTATCTTTGTCCAACTTATTTATCGTCATTTGCTGGGACACCTTCCAAACCTTTCTTAGCTCGTGCTAAACAGACCTTACACACACCCTGTCTGCCGTAATTACCTCGCCATATTGAGTAAGCTGTACCACCGTCACGATTCCAACCGTGTCTGCACATCGGTAATTCAGGGTTTTCCAAGTCACCCTTATACAGGTGAGACAGTTTGGGATGAGGATAATCTCTTCCCAATCCGACAATGTATCCTTTAGGCACCAGAGATTCGAATGCTTCTCTCATCTCGTTCTCTCTCTGCGACTAATTTGGATATCCCTCTCCCTTTCTCTTAGTACCTTACGTAGGTGCTTCTGTGCTGCAGATAGTGTCATTCTACTCCAGTGTCGTATTCATAAACATTGAGTCAGGAATTTCGACTGGGACATAATTTACCAACTTGAGTTCAATTATTTCCAAGTCAGACATTCTGCCACCATACCGTTCGGCAACTGCCTTAAGTGCTTGCTGTCTGTTGAATTCATCACTGTAATTCTTAACTCGGGGTATTCTGACAATCCAAGTCTTATTCCTTTTGATAGAATGTAGTTCACCTGGAACGCTTACGTACACATTCGCATTGATAAGATAATCAGTGACTAATATAACAGTTTCAGGATTTATTGGTCTCTCATACTGACTCTTATCAGCTTCATGTTGTGTCAACATTTCCAAGAATGCTTTGTAAATCTTTTCTGCATTTAAGTCATCACCCTCGAAAAGTAAAGTAACTTTTGATAATTTCGACATTTTGTTCACTCCTAATATCTTGATAATAAATATAACTTGTCAGACTGCTTGTTGTTCAACTTCACTGTCGCTCTTCTTACGAGCATTTTCAATTTCGTTCAAGAAGTACAATGCCCAGTAATTGGTCATCCCTATGGTATACCACTTATTATCAATAGGATTCAAGTACCACCATGTGGCTTGTGTACTGTTCATAAACTTGTGGTCTATTCGAGAGAATTCACCACGTTGTACTTCCAAGCCTAATTCAACAGCCTTGGAAATAACGTCTCTGTCTGTGACCTTCTGACAATTTTCGGGATTGACTTTGTGTCTGCCTCCCCAATCCTGTCCCATTGTGTGTCTTCCCATTATATTACTCGCAATCTACGTACTGCATTATAATCTGCAACAGCAGCAGTTAGTGTCGATGAGGTTGATAATGTGTAAATACGTACTCGGTTTACACCAAGAGCCTTGGTGCCTCCGACATTGGTACCAACCCAATGTGCCTTTACTAATTTCATCTTGACTAAACCATTCAAGACACGTAAACGTTTATCTGTTATGTGTGTTTGAATAAGTTCAGCATCTTTTGGTAATCCAGTTGTGCCATTCTCTATTGCCTTGATAATAATTTGTTCAGATACTTTGTCTCCGATTATCTTCGCAAATCTAGCGTCAGCCTCTAAGTCAATTGAAGCCTGGCTTCCATTATTTTCAAGGTCTGTGAGAAGTAACCGCTTAACTTTATGCATTTTGATAATCCTTCAGTTCACCCTTCTCGAACACAGATTCACCAGAATTTGGTGTCAGGTTGATAATCCTGCGACCGTCTTCTTCAAATACTCTTCTGGCTTCAGTATAAGAAATTTCTGATTGAACTAAATCTGGGTTATTCCACTTTGTGCCGGGTGGGAAGTAGTTACCTACAAAATGGTTAGTGTCGTTTCCTTCCATTACGACTTCTTCGTTTGGTAATCCTGTGTATTGATAATAGTGGTCAAGTCCTACTAATAAAATTGTCTTGAATCCCATGAAGTAAGCCAGCTGTAATGCCACGTAGGTGACTGTACCACCCTCGTAAATCCAATTCTTCGGATCAAAACTGAAGATACTGTCTCCTTGCCAATCAGAAAACAAAGGTATTGCATTCAACTCCTCTGCGTATCTGTGTCTAATAAACTTAAGACTCAATAAGCACTTTATATTCAAATAAAATTGCTGTATTACTAATTCGTTTACGGCTACATAATATGTTGGTATAAAGGGTAATTTGAATATACCATTTGTACCAATTGAAGGAAATTTTGATAAAAATTTATCTGGTATGTCCTTAAGGGAGTAACCATTACAGATTATCAAACCTGTATCACCCTTATGCCTGTTCTCAAGTACAGTCCACCACTCCATTTATTAATCTCCCCACTCCAAACTATTATCAAGAGTTGGAAATAATCCAGCTGCAATTTCGTGTGAGACAGAATCTCCACTTCTTGCAACTTCTTCATCCGACCAATCTGTTAAACCACGATATGCACACCAATAACCATTACGAATTACAGCCACTATTTTATAGCCGAATCTGTCACGGTCTGTAAGTTCTTCCGGTGTAATGTTGTATGCATTCAAGGTACCTTGAGAATTAGCTATTCTAGTCATTGTTAAATTCTCCATTCATAAAGGCAACAAATACTTCTTCAGATGTTGGTAATTTGTTCGGTACCACAACTGGTTGTACTGCAGGTACCCAGCGTCTGTCTACCATTTTACCAACAACACCCTCATAATACTCAGGTACGCTGTAACCATTCAAACACTTGACCAAATAACTCACACTAAAGTTTCTTGGTATACGTAATTCCACAATACTACCGTGTGCACCTTCTGTAAATTGCACAGACTGTTCTTCCTCAGGGAAGTAAGGTAATTTAGTTGAATACCAAACTATTACCTGGTTTGGTAATGTCACCGTCCATCTGTAAATTCGGAAATATTCTTCCATAATCTATCTCCTAACAGTAATCGCAAAGTATTTTCACATCAGGCAATACAGTAGAATGTATGTCAATTGGAGTCTCAGCGTCTACCAATTCGTTATAATGATAATCACACACATACTTTCTACCTTCTATGGTAGAACCTTTAAGGACAATCATATGTGTAGCAAAAGATATCTTGGAAATCTGTTCACCAATTTGCTCTTCCGAAGAGGTATTATTACCTAATTTGTCCATACGACGCTCCACGAGGTGCATAGAGGCTTCCACAGAGAGACAGAAGCCAGGTTGTAAGCAGCCACATCTTATACATTCGATTCCCCAACATCGAGTTTGTACCAAGAGACTAGAATGTCCTTCTCAGCTGCATTACTGTCTTCGCAAATAATTTGATTATCTGGATTGATATCCTGTAGGAGGATGATAATGTCAGCTTCTTGAATATCCTTCCAGTAACCACCTTTACCAAACAGTCGACGGTCATCAACCATTATCGTATCGTGCATACCATGTCGGTACTTCTTCAATACTTCCAATTCTTGGATAAGAGGTACTGGGTAATTACCGACGACGGCACTTTCTTGGATATGAGCGTCCAACCAGAAGGTAATAGGATCTTTGATAAACTGTAACAAGAAAGGTAATTCCCTTACAGAATCACCTAAATGGATAAACACATTACCAAGGCTGTCAAATTCCTTATCGACAGCACTGTGTAAAGTAGGATCTATCTCAATACTTACGATTTTTGAGAATCCACAGCTTAACGCTAGTTTGACACCACCACCCTTGAAGGTGCCAGTTTCCAAGAAGACAGGATTCATATACTTCTGAAGAGTTTCTTTGCGTAATGTAATTGAAGAATCCATCAACATAATCGTTCTCCCTTTATAATATTATTCATAATAAATACAACTTGTTTAGGGATTATCTTCTTGCCACTCATTCTTTTGGATAACGTTGACTCTGTCTCCAATGCTCACACCTGACATGCGGTTTGTCAATTCCTTCACTGCTCTGTCACGCACAGCAGGGTCTGAGATGTTCTTCAAAAGAATATCAGCAACTGTGGCTTGAAGGTACATAGCCTGTGCTGCTGTCAACGTATTACGATTCTCAATCTTGGAAATCTTCTCAAGCAGTGTGCCAATAGCAGCCACCAACTTTGTAGCTCTTGATATTGCGATACCATAATTGTCTTCGTCTACATTAGGAAAGTTTTCAAGAAATTCGTGGAATATGGCTCGCATACTAGCAAGTTCGATTGATAAATCTGACAAATCTGAGGAATCACCTGTTAGGAATTCCTCAATCTTGTCCTGAAGTACTGCTCTTGTAACAACTGCATTCTTACCACTTCTTATACTGGCTGTTATATTAGTATTACCTCCATGCAGACGACAGGCTCCAGTACCATAATGGCTTGTACCCATACCAGCAGGACGATTACAACGCAGTCCTTTGCCTCTATTATCAACACCGTTCAAAGTCCTGAAACAAAGAGCAGTTTCTGACCTCTCAAGATCATCATTGTGGGTAATCCAATAAGTAACACCACCAGGTGTGCCCTGCTCTTCGCGGATTGTAACCTTATCTTTACTAATTGGCATTGGGTTGGAAATCCTTCTCCATTTTCAAGATAACTCTGGCGTCTGGTCTGTCTCTGTTTACGACACCATAAAGAGTGCGACCATCCTTCAATCTTATGCGTATCATGTCTGCCTTGTCTTCCTCAACGAGTTGGTATTTGTTGTTGAGGAAAACTTTCTCTTCAATCTCTTCTTGCAGGATAGTACTTCTCATCCCTTACTCCTTGATAGTGGTACATACTTTGGTATCAATTTGTGTTCATACAAACCTTGATTTATCTCATTGTATAGATTAGTCCATCTTTTTGAGATAAACACATTCGGATCACCATTATAGGCTGCTACTTCTGCAAGATTCTCACCAATCGCATTACTTACAGCAAGACCATAATTTGCCGTCCTTGCTACTTCGATATAAGACTTACCATAATTTGTAACTGGGATTTGGTACAACAGTGAGCGCAGTTCTGTATATCCATAATATCGCTGTTTTATGTCAATTGCCCAATACTGACTGATGAATTCAGGTCTTACATTTCCTTGCTTATCCAATACGACAGAATCAGAATCCCATGGATCTTGTAACTTCTTCAACAAGGCTTCCTGTCTGTGTAATTGCTTCTCAAACAAGTGAAATCTGTGGTGCATAACTTCATGTGCTATCAGTCTCTTGTTTATGTGAGGAATGCCATTCTCGTCATAAGTCAGACTATTTGAGAAGACTGTTATCTCTCCTGTCTTAGGTTGATAAGACATAGCAGTTTCATAATTATTCTCACCAACTATGAATGCAGAACCTTTGTAATTGAAGTAGACCATCTTGTCTCTTGGAAATCCAAGTTCGTCAGCATACTCTTCCAATTCCTGTCTTATCTGATTCTTATGCTCTTCAGGCACCTCATCAGCATTCAGGAATTTGACTTCTCGTACCTTCTTAGCAGCAGATGCACCCTTTGGTAAACTCCCACCTACCTCACCTGGTCTACCCTTATGTCCATGATGACCGCTACCAGCACCACCTTTGAGTATGATAAGATCTTTGTTGATATACTTATACCCACCATCATTATTAATATTATCTGTATGTAAATTCTTACCAGACAGTATGTCTTCAGGTATCCCATTCGGGAATGCTAAGCATACAGGAGTTATACCATCCCCTAAGAATCCTATAAAGAATTTGCATCCTCGTTGCTGACAGATTACTGGATTTGGTACAGTCATGTTATACCTTTCACCACTTAGGTACCACTAATTTATTCTTCTTCAAAAATTCAATATCTTGACTTATGTAATCTAATCTGTCTTTCAATTTCTCATAATTAGTACCAACAATCAAGTTAACAAATGACTCAGCGTAATCTTCCATGGTGTTAGTGAACGCATACATGCTTGGTCGCATTCCTTTATTGAATATCTCATTATGTAAAATGTCTCTACTTTTATCACTAGACTTGTCTTCACGATAAAATCTTGAATCATCCAATATATGACCAAGCTCATGTATAAACGCTGAAGGACTTGATCCATATCGCTCATTGTGTATTCTAATATCTCTTCCTGTTACAGATGCAGCAGCACCATCACTTTTATCGTAAATTATTGCACGTAATGCTCCACTCTTCAAAATAGTATCAATTCTTGGATCATAATTTGCTAACTTTACAACATCTGATAATAAACGATCAGATGTCTCTTGACTCATGCCCTCAGGTACAAGTCTGTGTGTCATTATCCCATACTTATCATACAATATATGTGCAGCATTTTCAATATTTGGGACAACATTTGTGTCAGTAACATACTTCATACCAACTTTGTGAAAGTACTCAGGAGGTACTGGTACCATGTCTGTTGAATAACCTTCTTTATCCTTTATTGTCCACTTAACTCGCCACAAATAAATGTTACGCTTTGCTGCTAATTCAGCATCATTATACTTTTGCACATACTTGTGTGATTCAAGTTTTATTTCCTCAGTATACCAATCTGCATTTCTGTACAAATAATCTAATTCTTCAGGATTGCCTAATGTAATGTACTGTGCAGTTTGGTCAGCAACCTCTTCCGAGATTCCCTTACTTTGTAAGTACTTAGAATATTCATCCTGTATGTTCCTGCAGTCTGAATAACTTTGAGTAACTATGTATGACAATTTACCAATATCAACCTTTGTCTGCATAATTACTCTAACACTTGAACCTCTTGGTAAACTTCCACCAACTTCACCAGGTCTCCCACGATGACCGAAGTGTCCACTTCCAATTCCACCTTTGAGAACAACAATTACTGGCAAATTTGACTCCATGAATGAGTTTGATAATAGCTATCAGGGAGGTCAGATTACTCCAACCTCCCCACAATCACGCAACTGATTTTGCTTCAAGACTGTACGATTTACCGATCACAGGTAATCCCTTTACTGCAATATGAGTAAGTTTGGAAATACCTAGTGACATAACGTAACTGAGGACATATGTGCCGATCGTAGCAATAGTTAATAGGGTTTGATCAATGCCACTGACATCAAAAGTAGGCAAGAAGAGACGTGTGATAAACAGAGCGAGGATTCCCAACAAGTTGAGACCACCACTCCACTTCACAGCGTCACCGTCCTTGATAAACCCGATCAGTTTGCCGACATTAACCAGTAATGCTACCAACGCAGCAAATCCTGCTAATGCTATTACTTCCACAACAATTTCATTGAACATACGTACTCCTTTCTCAAGCACAATCTGACTGATAACCAATACAACTTGTTTAGCTTATATGTCACTCTCCTGGAATAGGATGCTTGAGTTCTGGAGCTGAAAACCCTTGTGTCTTTGCCCAATCACTCAACATTTGAATCCACTTAACAAACTCGATAGGTTCTTCAGGCACACTGGGTAAGACAACTATAACATATTCTGGATAGGTTATGTTGATCCACTCATTCAGCAGCTTGGAAATCCTGACAAATTTCTCGCCTCCAATGGTACGTTCTTCGTACACATTGAACTCACCTAAACCAGCATTACGTAAGACAGAAGCGTGTCTGCCTGCTCCTGCTCTTACTGTTAGGTTGGAAATCAATGTCCTTACAAGATAAAGTGGTTTGGCTTCTTCACCACCATAATCATGACTGACCAATAAAGGTTCAGGATCAATTGCACCATAAGCATAACCTCCAGGAACTTGTGGTGCTCCAGATGACAGTCTTATCTCAAAGTGTAAATGAGGTCCCGTAGAATAACCAGAATATGGATCAGACGTTGCCCCACCTGTTTTACCAATAAGCTGTTTACCTGTTACAATGTCGTCAACCTTTACCAAACGTTCAGTCAGATGACCATAGATAAGCGTAATACCATTCGCACATTGTATACGTATCTGACGTCCGTACCCGGTCTTCTCTTTTCTGTCTTCAGAGACAACTACTATGCCGTCCATAGCACAGTAAACATTACTTCCCACAGGAGTTGCCCAATCGATACCATTATGCCCTTTGGATTGAGTGTACCATTGTGGATTCTCACCAAATTTTTGTGAGATTGTAAACACACCCTCATCAACAGGATAAAACATTTTCATTGTGTCCTCCACTTCAGAATTTCTCTCTACTATTACGTCAATGTCTTTGGTAATCTCTTTGAGATTTAATGCTCTTGGACCAAGAACTTGCATATAGTGTGGTACCTTACCATAAGGTAACATCTCAGCCCAACCGCCACTTATTCCACCAAGTAATTTAACAACCCACGGTTCAATGTCAGACAACTTCTTGATTGACCTACCACCTGCATACAAGTGTTGTGCTAACATAAATTCGTGATTCCAACACCAACCGGGTGCAGCTGGTGCTATATTCTGCTCCCACCAAGGACGAAAGGTATAAATTATTGATAATCTATCAAGTGCTGTATCAATTCTTGTCAACAATTCGTGCAATTCGTCAGCTTGTTGTCGTGGAGGTTTTATGTTATCCTTCTCCATGTCCAGTAAGAAAGGTAATTCACCGTCCCTTGCTGGATACAAAGCCATTATTCTGTCATAATTACGTATTGGAGACCACTCTGATTTTGGAAAGGCATAAACACCTCTTGGAAATATTCCTAAAGACTTTCCAAATTGCTCATCAAATAGAGGATCTTTAGGATTATCTCCATCAACCAACTTGAACCAAACACCATTTATGTGACCAGCAATGGCTTCATAATTGATAATCTTATTAGCTTGCCACAAATCTAGATATACTTTCATGGGATAATCAACTCCTCACAATCGGCAACTTTTACATCTTCCATCTTGGTAGGAGCTATATTTGCTTTTTGTAATTGACCAACCAAGGCATTGATCAAGGCTTGATAATTCTTTATTTGACACTTAAGATAGACAACAGTCTGAGTTGTTTTCTTCTGCTCATCCTGAATTCTTGTAATGTCATTCCTAAGTTCCTCAAGAGTTTTCTCAAGTTTCTCAGTATAAGTAAGTTCTTCTCCCTTCGCTTGGAATTTCTCTTTATTGATGGTGTACTTATCCATCTTCCTAGACTTCAACCACAAGGCACCAGACGACAAGAGGGATACTAACAGCAGTATAATCCCTATCCATTCTTTTACAATGCTTACTGTTGTGTTAGATTCCATTATTTATCTCCTGTGTATGTTTCTTACGTTCGCACCTGTCGCCATCACAACTGTAAACAGTGTAATCAAAATTCTAATAGGAACTGCTCCAAACCAATAAATCTCACTTGTACTCATAGGAATAAATGTCCTCACCAATAAATAAGAATAAGTTATAGAAGTCAATCCAAGCACAACAGCTGAGGCAATCTTTATCCAAGCATAAGAATAATTTTTGTTCAGCTTTAACCACCTAACAGTATCTAATACACCCTTTATACCAAAGAATATAATTACCAACTTAATAGGTATTCCAATTATTTCGATTATGTTCACTGTACTCCAAATTAATCTGTTGGTAAGACAAACATCCATTCCAACATGGTAAGTTGCATCAAAGATAGTCGAAAATCTTCATAATCTTCAAGAACAATAATTTTTATATCTAATTCAACTTCTGATTCACCTAACTTAGTCATTTCAACTGAGAATTCTCCCAAATTTTCTGGTGGTACTTCATATTCGTCTTTGTCCTTCTGCTTGACTCCATATTTCGTTCTTATTAAATCAAGACGAACTTTTTCAAATGTTTCCGCTTCTGTTTGTAACAATCTCATATTACGGTACAAAGTAAACAAAAGTTTAGTAGGTAATTTTTCCGTAATACTTTGTTGTAAAGCAAAGTAACCATTTACGATCTGTATCAATTTCAATTTCATCACGCAGCTCCTTTCATCAATCCAACATTTACTAATGCTGTTCTCATTGCAACTACTAAATCATATAACGCTTGCATATTAGCATCTGAATCTAGTCCAAAAGCTCCTGTCGCATATGCAGCTGGAGCAACTTGTGCTGCTCCTGAAGGCTGTATAATAG
>Ga0265297_10000952_pt1 | contig 75219 bp, 93 predicted proteins | sample Munlanlwell13791_FD_192502 | JGI IMG/M metagenome (GOLD analysis project Ga0265297, IMG submission 192502) | Leachate microbial communities from a municipal landfill in Southern Ontario, Canada - Leachate well 137-91 | ecosystem: Engineered > Solid waste > Landfill > Unclassified | place...
CCGGACGGTGATGCTCGGCGTACTCCTGCCACTCGGCCGCCTCGCGTGCCTGGCGGTGGGCTTCCCTGTCCCGCCGCTGGGCCTGGTAAATGGCCTCGTCCCGCTCGGTCCATTCGAACCATTCCGGGTGCGCGGTACCGAGAGCGTACATGCCCGCCGGCACCAGGAATAGCAGGAGGATAATGGCAGGCGCCCAGGGCAGCAGGTTGACCGCCCGGACGCGGTCGGCCACCGGTTCTATGAGTGCCTGGCGCGTCTCCTCCTTCTTTTGCGCCGTCCTCTCCCGCTCGAGCTGCAATTCAATGTTTTGGATTTTGAGCTCGACTTTGTGGATCTGGAGGTCAATCCAGTTGAGGAGTACCCGGCCCCCGACCACGACGACGAGCGTGATGACCAGGAGGATGCAGACCATCGCAAGAAACTCGTTCATTCTGGCATCCTCCGCAGCATGACCACGACGGCCACCAGCAGCCCGAAACCCAGGACGCCGGCGGCCAGCATGGCCAGGGAATAGGGCGCGGCCATGATGAGGTAATTTCGGTTGGCGATGTCCCAGGTCAAAATCAGTTGCTGCATCCACCGCACGTCGCTGTCTGAGACGACGGTCACCAACTCACCCGCCCCGGCCAGGACCTGGGCGGGGTCGGGCTGCTGCGCTTGCTGCGCTCCGCCCAGCAGCAGCGCGGCGACGATGGCGACGACGACGGCAGCCCCTCCAACGAGCGCGAGTCCCTTCACGTTCCCACCTCCATTTGCGATCTATGGGGTTGCCCCCTGTAGAAACTTGAACGCAAACCACAAACCACGCAAACCACGCAAACCGACCGCAAACCGGCCCGCAAACCACCCGTTTCCGGTTTGCGACTCACAGGTCGCCCTCGCAAACCGGCCCGTCTGCGCTCTCCCCGGTTTGCGGCCCGCAAACCGGACCCGCAAACCGGCCGGGTGCGTCCGGCTCCCACTCGCCGGCCTCGCAACGCTCCACGAGTTCCAGCAGGCAGCCCGTCACCCGCCGCCCCAGGTGCGCCGGCCCGTCCTTGACCAGCCAGCCCCGGGCAGCCCACTCCTCGGCCAGCATCCGGGCGGGGTAGGGCTTCAAAGCCAGGTACGCCTGGATGTTGGCGATGGTCAGGCGCCCGCCGTTCTCGGCCAGTGCCCAGCGGACCATTTCGACGTGCCCCCCCGACAGGGGCCCGGGGTCGAGGGCCACCGGCCGGCCGGCGGCCACCTCGGCGGCGATGCGCTCCAAATCGTCGTCCCCCAGGTGGAACCCCTGCAGGACCTGGTAGGTGCCCCCGGACAGGCGGGCGATCATGCGGCCCGGCACCCGGGGGAGTTGGGGGACGGCCCGGCCCTTGGGCGGGTCGAGCACGATCCGGTAGTTGAGGTCGTCCGGCAGCCAGAAGGCCAGCCGGGTTGCAACGTTCGCCTTGAGCAAGCCCGCCACGGCCTCGGCGTCGGGGCGCTGCGTCGCCAGAATGGCGTGGATGCCAAAGGCCCGGCCCTTGGCCACCAGGCGCTGCAGGGTCAAAAGCGCCGGGCTCCGCGGCCCGCCCTCCAGGCCCAGGTCGGCCACCTCGTCGACCACGACCAGGACCAGCGGCAGGGGCGCGGGGGCTTTGGCGTTGTAGCCCTCGAGGTTCCGCACCCCGGCCCGGGCGAACAGCGCCCGCCGGACGTCCAGCTCCCCCAGGGCCCGGCCCAGCAGGGCGGCGGCCTCGGTCGCGTCGCGGGCCACCGGGCCCAGGGCGTGGGGAGACGCATCCCAGGCGGCCAACTCGACCTCCTTGGGGTCCACCAGCGCCAGCCGCAGGGCCTCCGGCCCATTCTGCGACAGGAGCCAGGCCAGCGCGGTATTGACCCACGAGCTCTTGCCCATGCCCCGCTGACCGCCCACCAGGACACAGTCGAGCGCGGCCAGCGAGCGCCACACCGGCCCGCCGTCCCCCATGCCCACGGGCACCTGGCAGGGCCCGGGCGGGGCCGCGCCGGCCTCCGCCAGGGGCACCCGGGCCGGCAACCGGCGGCGTCCCCCGGGCTGGAGGCGGACGGCGTAGGTCAACCCCGTCGTGTTGAGGACCTCGACGCGCCGCCCGCAGGCGGCCGTCAGGTCGTGGAGCGTCCGGGCCGAGGTGAGATCGTCCACCCGCACCCGGGGCGGCAGGCGGAGCGTGTCCACCTCCAGCAGGGCCACCGGCCCCAGCGTCGGGGTCTGGACCACCTGCAGCCCCTTGAACGCCACCTCGACCCTGTGCCCGTCTTTGGCGTCCCACCGGTGCCCCGTCCGGGTCAGCGTCGCCCGGATGCGCCGGGCCATCTCGGCGGTCTCGGCCTCCAGGTCCAGGGTCAGGCGCTCGACGTCCGCGCCCATGATCAAGCCTCCTCTCCCGCGCCCGCCTTGAGCAGGCGCTCGACGTGCGATGCCAGATCGCCCTCGATCACCCTGACCGGCGGCAGGTCGTCGCCGCCCAGGGGCAACCGGGGCGCCCCCATCAGCCCCGACAGGGCCCGGCCGCCGTGTCCCGCGGCGGCCACCTGCACGACGGCGGCCCGCTCGGCGGCGTGGTATTGCGCCGGGGTCGCGGGATCGGGCATCTGGCCGTCGGACTCCACGACGCCGGCGGGGGCGGCGTTGGGATTCACCAGCCGCCCCGCCCGCTCGACGAGGGGATACAGCCCGTTCTCGGCGGCGTGGACGGTCCGGGCGTTCGTCTCGGCCTGGATTACCTCGGCGCGGCTGCGGCGGACGGACAGGTACAGGCGAAAAGCCGCGTAGACGACCCCCAGGACGACCGCAACGACAAAGGCGGCAAGCAGGATACCCAGGATGATCCGCCAGCCCGCCCACGGCTCGGGCGCCGGGCGGTACTGTGGCGTGTGATCGCCGAACTCGCGCCACACGACCCACCCCAGGAACAGGATCACGGCCAGGACCCCCACCAGGTACTCCCGGGTTATCTCGCTAAAATCCAACTTGAGCCCGTGCTCCTTGGTGGACACGATGGCCACCGGTTGGGGCTCGGGCTTTGGCTTCTTACCCATCTCCATCCTCCGCCACGCCCGCCGCAGCCAGCAGCCGGCGGGCGTGATCGACCTGGTCCTGGGGGACACTGAGCATAAACACGGCGTTGACCCGGTACAGCCCCAGGACCAGGACCCCGTGCCGCAGCAGGTAGACCGCGATCTCCTGGCCGCTATACCCGCAATCGACCGAGAGCACCAGCGAAGCCGTGGCCCCCGCCGCGCCGGTTGCCCCGGCCCAGACGGGCGTGATCCAGTCCCACGCAGCCCCCCAGGAGATAACCCACGGCACCGGATCGTCGTCTATCTGTGCGTCCATAGCTCCACCAACGTCACGACCCCCACCAGGATCGGGATCCAGACCTCGACGCGGCCCCACCAGGGCCGGCGGTGTCCCGTCCGGGCTTGCCGTTGCCCGCCCACTAGACCCCCAGCCCGAGCTGCGTGGCGCCGGCGGCCCGGCGGGATGCGGCGACGGGGCCCCTGCCCCCGTTCTCCAAGAAGCGAACCGAGCCCCACCTGATCATGACGTCCACGCAGGCGGCGGCCGCCCGTCGGGGCGACTGGTCCTGGTGCTGAAACGCCAGCGACCCGGGGCCGGAGGCGTTGGTGCCCACGAACACAAACCCGGGCCAGCGATCGCTGTCCAGGGGCATGATCGCCCCCAGGCCCTGGTCCTGGGCGCGGCTGATGGCCGCCGCAGCGGCGTTCTCGATATACTTCCGGCAGTCGGCTGGAAACTCGAACATGATCGCCTCCTACAGCCCGAGCCCGTCCAGGGCCCGGGCCACGTCTTCCGGCTCGGCCCCGGGGTGGGCGGCTCCCTCTCTCCCGACCACCCCCAGGGCCTCGATCCTCTCCCCCAGGGCCCACACCTCGGCCCGCAGCTCGGCCAACGCCCCCAGCACCGCGTCCGCCGCCTGTCCCTGGATGGCGGCCCGGATGGCCTCGCGGATGGCCGCCGAACGGCCCCGGGCCGGCTGGGCTGCCAGCCACTCGACCAGGTCGCCGTCGGCCTGAGGGTCCACGCTGAACGAGATAGACACATACTCGGGCATTGTCAATCACTCACAATAGGTGGGGCGGGCATTGTCAATGGTTGACAATGCGGGCCGTGGGGCTTCTCAGCCATGGCTCGCCACCCGCTGCGCCAGCTTCCAATAGCCGCAAGCATTGGCATAGACCGGATCGGCAGAGATCCGGGCATGCCGGAAGTGACCCCGGACCCGCTCCCCCAGGAGGTGGGCCCCGCCGCCGGCCACCAGGATCGCCTGGAGCCGGCCGCCGCCGTTCCAGAGTTGGGTGGCCTGGTCGATGACCTGGGCCCCCAACCTGGCCAGGGCGTCCTCCACGACCTCCCCCAGGTCGAGGACCTGGTCAAAGTAGGTGACCCGGCGGGCCTGGACGGCGGCCATGATCTCGTGGTCCCGCAGGTGCAGCCCGGGCGCGGCATCGTCCAGGTAGCGGCCCACGGCCCGGGCCACGTCCCACAACCCGGCGGGGACGCTGGCCGTCTCGCGCCCGATCTCCGCCATGCGGCGCACGCTCAGGAGGTTGGTCGTCTTGCCCCCGACGTCGATCACGCCCACCGTCCCGGAGGCCAGCTCCGCGTCGACGACCATCCCGCGCTCGTTGAGGGCCACCGCCAGGAGCGCCCCGAAAGGCTGGGGGATGACCCGCACCGCCCGGACGGTGAACCGCTGCGCCCGGCGCTTGGCCCGATGGACGAGGTGCTCGCCCGCCAGGCGCTCGGCCAGGGCCTCCCGGTCGTCGTAGTAGGCCACCGGGAGCCCGGTCACCAGGACCACGTCCACGGCGGTGGCCTCGGTGACCTCGGTCAACGCCGCCAGGAACAGGTCGGCGTACACGTCCCGGCGGAACCAGCCGCGATCCTCGGCCCGGTCGGCGAAGCGGCTCTGCAGGACCGCCCCGTCGCCCACCAGGACGTGGCGGGGCTCCAGGAGCAGCACGTCCCCGCTTGCCCCGTTGAGCGAGAAGCGGCCGGCCTCGGGGGAGCCGGTCACGCTGGCCAGGTAGGCCCGGCGCTCGCCCGAGACCGCCTTGGTATGGCTGTAGCCAATGTCGATCCCGATGTTCACGGTTTGGACTCCTTTCGTGGGCTCTGCCCCATTCTACCACAGCTTCTACTTTTTGTCAATAGTTGACAATAGATTCTAACGCCAAAAATTGCAGAATATCGCCCCGCCCCGCCGCCCAACAGGGCCAACCGTTGACAACCGGGACGGGATAGGTTATAATGGAGCCGCCGGCGGCACGGCACCACAGGAGGACAAAGGCACAACATGGGAGGGACGTCCGTGTACCTAGACGAACGCTCGGCCGCACTGGCCGACCTGCTGGCCGACCACTTCCGGGCCCTGCCCGGACAGGTGGGCAAGGTGACCCGCTCCGCCGTGCTGCAGGCCGGCCTGGAGGCGTTGGCCCGGGAGCAGGGCCTGGACGAGGCCGAGATCCAGGCCGAACTCGACCGCCGGCTAGCGCCGGGGTAGGGGCGGGGGCGGGGCCGGTCTCCGGGGATCATCAGCCCGGCGCCTCCCTCCGGCAGGGCTTCCCGTCCCAGATCTGGCGCTTGCCCTCCAAGATCTCCCCCATGATGCACTCGCCGCCCGGGTCCAGGCAACCGGGCCGCCCCGGGCAGTCGGGCGGGCACCTGCCGGCCTTGTCGTAGAGGCCCCACACCAGCCGTCGCAGCCCCTCGCGCGTGAGGGCCCGCCGGTCCCTTTCCACCCGCTGCCCCCGGGGGCGGATGGGGACGCGGTGATAGCGCAGCGCCCGGCGCAGGCTATCGTGCCCGATCCCCAACTCCTGGGCCAACTCGTCCTGGGTGCGGGTGGCGTACATGGCCGCCAGCCGCTCCCCGTCCCGCAGCACTTCGGCCGCCGCAGGCAGGACGTGGCTCCCCAGCTCCAGCCCCGGCGGGGCGGGCCGGGGCTTGCGTTTGTAAATGCCCCGGTGCGTGTCGGCCATCATCGCCCCCGCCCGCACGCCGCCAGGGCAAACAGCCCGGCGACCAGGGCGAGCAGTCCGACGGCCAGCCAGGCCACCACGGCCACACAAGGAATTGCCAGCATGTAAGCCTCCTTTTGGCTATCGCCTGCGCCTGGGCGGGCCGGCCCCGTCCCGGGCCCGCCGCCACTCCGCCACCCCGCGGCTGGGGAGCTGGGCGCCGGCCTTGCTCCTGTTCTTCTGGATTTCCTGGCGGCGGCGGCGGACGGTCTCGGCCGAGGTGGCCCGGACCATGAACCGCTCGAGCTTCTCCAGCGCCTCGGCCCCCAGGAGCTGCCCCAGGCCGTCCCACGTCACCCAGTACCAGAAAAGCAGCGCCGCGTCGTCGTCGCGGGCCTCGGGGTGGGCCTCCAGGATGTAGGCCACCTTATCCCGCAGGTCGAGGTCCTGGGGCGGGGCGGGCGGGCCGCCCAGCAGGTCGGGCTGCACGGGCGGGGGCCCGTGTCCTGTCTTGCTATTGCCCATCGTCGTCCTCCTCGGTCTGCGCCGGCCGGTTCGCCGGCACGTACAGGGCCGCGTTTCCCAGGCGGCCCAGGAACACGACCCGCTCAAAGCGGACGCCGTGGCGGGCCTCGTGGGCGCCACTGGCCAGGTCGTTCAGGGAAACCCGCTGCACGGTGCAGGTCCCGTACCCCCGGAGCTCGAGGGTCCCGGGCACGTCCCGGGGGTGGAGCGGGATCAGGTTCCGATCCGGCGCCGGGTAGGACACCCCCCGGCGGGCAGCGCCGGGCGGGGCCGAAAGGGCGCGGGCGGGCGGGGCGTCGGTGTCAGGCATGGTCGGGCTCCTTTCCAGGTTGATCGCGCAGGCCCAGGCGTTCCTGCTTCTCGCGATCCCAGGCTGCGCGACCCTGTTCTGCATTGGCTTGCCACTCTTGACATTCGTCCCCCCATCGCTCCTCGGCCCCCGGCTGCTCCCAGGGCGGGCGGCCCTCGTCGTCGCACATGCAGGGATACGAGTAGCAGCGCGGGCAGGTAAGCGCGATTCTCTCGGCTGGCTTGACCGGGGCGGGCGGCTCTTGGTGCCGGCGTAGGTTCGCGGCGGCCAGGGCCGGGACGTTGCCGATGGGCCGGCCGCTCACCAACTCGCCCCGATCCTTCCTGGCCTGGAGGTCGTCGACGGTGCGCCCAACCCGTTCGGGCGTCACCCAGGGGTCCCCGGCCAATTCCAGGGCCACATCCTCCCAGAACCCAGCCTCGGTGCAAGCCTGTTGCACGGCGGCATTAATAGTATTTGTCTGTTGGTGATGTTTAAGGGAAGGATCTGTAAGATCAACACCATCAACAATACTAGTATTAGCCGTGTGCAATGGCGTTGCACGAGATGGGGCGTTTTCGCCCGTTTCGTGCAATGGCGTTGCACCAGGATTATGTATATTGTCCGTTGCCGGCTCTCCCGGCGTGTGTTCGCCGCCTCTCGCGGCCTGTTGGGTTGCCGCCTCTCGCGGCCTGTTGGGTTGCCGCCTCTCGCGGCCTGTGTGTGCCGGCTCTCCCGGCGTGTGTTCGTCGCCTCTCGCGGCCTGGGGTTGCTCGCCGGTTATCATGGGACCCCGTTCCAGGTAGGTCCACCCCCGGCTGTAATGGATGTTCAGGTATCCCTGGGCCCCGAGGGATTGCAGGGTATGATAGGCGGTGCGCTGCGAGATGCCCCACCGCTCGGCCAACTCCTCGATTTTGACCCCGAGGGGCTTTCCGCTCCGCTTCGTGACCCACATCCAGCCGACGAGTTGGAGCAGGCGGAGGTGTGTCTCGGGCGGCAGGTCTGTGTCGCCGTATATCAGGCAGGGGTCGATGGCTACATAGTCCGGCGGGTCTTTAATCGCCATGGCGCACCTCGGGGGCCGGAAAATCAAGGGCCATTTGCAGCCGGCGGCCCGGCTCGTACCGCCAGCGGAGATCGGCCAGGCTGCCGATGGCGGCCTCCAGGCGGCCGTCGGTCTCGGCGTCCAGCCGGACCAGGATCGTACCCGCCCGTCCATTGTTCGGCCGCCCAGGGGCCCAGGGCACCCCCAGGGCCTGGAGCATTTGCACCAGGTCGGGGTCGCTGCGAACCTCGACGATGTCATCACCTGGATACATGGGCTTCCTCCCTCGTGACCGGCTCGCCCGGGTGCGCCCATTTCTGGGAGTTGTGAAATCGGCAGAGGATTTGCAGGTTGTCCAAGTCGTCGGTCCCTCCCCTGGCAATGGGGACAATGTGATCGACGGTCAGATCCTCGGTTTCCTGGCACCCCTGGACGGCGCACCTGTAGCCGTCCCGCTTGATCAAGGCCAGGAGCAACCGATCCCGTTGTCTGTCAAAGTCTCCGCGCCTGCGGCGGGCGGCCTGGCGTTGGGCTTCCCTGGCGGCCAATGCTGCCCGCTCCAGGGCCAACAGGTCCAGTTGTCCCTGCACGACCTCCCGGGTATAGGCATCCAGGAATGGATCGGCCAGGATCATCCGCGCCAGGTCCTCAATGGCGTCCAGGGAGAGATCCCGCTTCTGGGCTTCCCACCAGTAATGATCCACCGCGCAGCAGAGCAACCGCAGGCGTGAGAGTTCCCCCGCCAACTCGACCAGGGCCGCGCCAAACTCTTGCGGGTTGGCCGCCACCCGGGCGATTGCGTCCTGGTTGGCGGGGTCTACCCCAAGCACGGGCCCAAGGAACGGCCCCGGATCCATGAAGATGAACGTGTAACCCTTGTGCTCAAGCTGTAACGTGTAGCCCATGCTCCTCTCCTAATCCCTCGACCAGGACCTCGACCCGGGGCCTGTCCCGGTCGATGGCCTTGTACCAGTGGCAGGTGACGATCTGGGAGTCGTCCTCCCAGACGATGCCGTTCAGGGCGTCGCTCACGCCCTTGAGGATGTTGTCCCCGTCCGCCCGGGCCGCCGTCGCCCGCCAGATGCGGAGCGTCAACTCCACCGGCCCGGTCAGGGGCGGGCGGCCCGCCATGGCCAGCCGGGCGACGTCGCCGACGTAGCCCTCCCAAGCCCTGGTCCGCTGGGGCGTGTAGGCCGTCGCCCGCCGCCCCGGTCGCAGGATGACCCGCGGGCGCTCCTTGGGGATCGGGTTGCCCTCGACGGTGAAAGAGACAGCCCGCCCCGGCCCGGCGCCGTGCGTTGCCGGCTGCCGGGACGGGGGCCGGGCCTGGTAGGTCGCCTTGCGCTCGCTCATCCGCTTCCCCTTTCTGCCCGTGCCAGGATGCCCGCCACCTGCCGGCGAAACAGCAGGCGGATGACGTCCAACTCCCCCGCCAGCCCCGGGATAGGAGCGGAGGGGGCGCCCCGGGGGCGGCGGGCCCAACGGTGCCCGCATTCGGGACAGAAAAAGAACCGCCCGCCCCACGGGCACCACCCGGCCCCGCACCGGGGGCACGTCTCCCAGGTCACGCTAGATCTCCAGGTCCCCGACGCCGGCCCGCCATCCCTGACCGGGTGGCCACGCCGCGGGCTGTTCCGCCGCGCTTCCCCCGTCCACGTCGACCAGGGCGGCGAGCATCCGCTCGAGGTGGTCGGCCTGGGCCCGGACGGCGTCCAGTGTGAGGCGCATCTCGGCCACGTTGCCGCCGATGCCCTCCAGCATGTTGGCCGCGTTCGTGAAGTGCCGCCTGTTGCCCGCCAGCCGCCAGCGGGCCAGCTCCTGGGCCAGCCGCGGGTAACGGGCGGCCAGGTGGCGGAGCTCCTCGAGCTCCCCGGCCGTCTCCCGGGCCTCGGCCGCCCGGGCCTCAGCCTCGGCCCTCTCCCTCTCCGCCTGCAACTCCCGGGCCCGCCGCTCCTCGAGGAGGTGGATGATAAAATCCGGCCCGCCGGCGGCGCCCATGGCCACCAGCAGCACGGCGGCCACCAGTGGGGTCATGGCCACGCCCAGCAGCCCGGCCCACAGGAGCAGGCCGCCGGCGTCCGTCACCAGCCCCACGGCATAGTTGAAGCGGGCGGGCGGGCCCCAGCCGTCGGCCCGCTCCGTCGCCCCGCTGCGCTTGTTGAGCAGCCGGCCGATGAGGATCACGGCGTAGTGCTCGACGACCAGGGCCCCGGCCACCAGGGCGGTGGCCCGGACCAGGCTTTGCCAGGTTTCCAGGCTCCAGTCCATCTCTCACCCTCCGTGGTACTCGAATGGCTCAAAGCGAGAGCTCATCACGGCATCGGCGCGGCTGGCAGCGCGGGCCAGAGACCAGGCAAACCATAGCAGGAGGATAAGCGCGATCGGGATAATCCAGGCCATCTCAGTTACTCCTCTCCTATTCATCATTTGCCGCGATGGGCTTCCCATGCGCGTATCATCCGCAGAAACGACTTACCGGGCGGCGGGTCGGGCTCTGGCACATCCAGAATTGTAACGGGCTTGCCCAGGGCGAATGCCATGCCCATATCGAACAGGCAGCCGGTTGACCGCCCATCCCAAACGACAAAGACGCGATCCGCCGCTTCAATAGCTGCCCGGTTCTGCTCGCAGATCGCCAAGCCGACAGGGTCATCCTGGTTCGTGTCTCGGTGCGGCCAGTGGACGGCCCAGCCCTCGCTTTCCAGTCTTTTGACAACTGCCTCTGTTTCTTCTGGACTATGGCCCCGCACTGGGCAAATCAAGAACGCTCTCATTCTACCTCCTTGTGCATCGCGGCCATTGCTGCCGGGCGTGACCACGTTCGAGCCAGCGCCCGCCATTCGGCGTTGTAGTCAATCCAACGGTCGGCGGGTTGGTATAATTGTGCAAACGGTAGCCCGCCAAGCGCCCAAACTGCTTCCAGCCGTTCGGTTGCCGCGTCAACCGTCTCGCCGTTGAAGGCGATCATCACGTAAACCCGGCACTTGTAGCGGGGCAGGGCCAATCGCTTGATGGCCGCCTCTAGCGGTTTGAGCGCCCCCACGGTATCAGCGGCCAAAAAGACCTCGCGGATTCGCAAGCCCCGCAGCCAGTCAACGCGCCAGTCGTCCAGGCGTCGCGACTCAAGGCCGCCCGAGAAGACGGCGGCTCGGCGTTGCGTGGCGAGCATGGCCCCCACACGCTCCAGGTGCGCCCGGCTCGCCTGCAAGATGTTATTATCCTGAATAATGTACCCCGGCGCAAAGTTGTGGATCTCGGACAGTCGCCCCTCCCGTTCTGGCACCAGGCACCAGGGGCAGTTGTTGTTGCAGCCGTGCGTCGTGAACGTCACGCCCGCCTTGATGTACTGGCCTGGTGTAAAGCCGTTGGGGCAGGCGTCAAACGCCGGACCATCCAACTTAACCACAGGATAGTAATTGCGCCACGCCTCGGCCAGCCGTTGGCCTTCTGCCTGGTCCCATGTGAACACCACCGATACATGAACCTCATCGGCGGCGGGTCGCCACAGCGGCGGGTCACCTACAAAAGCCAGTGGATCATCTGGCGTCATCGCGGTTTTTCGCGGGAACACTCTTAATATTCGCATCTCAGCAATCCGTTGTTAGCGCCTACACGCTACAAGCGCATGGTAGCCAGCGTGTCAGGTCCATTTGCACCAGGCCCTGCCATCGCCTGTCCCGCATCTGCTCCAAACTTTGACCATGCGGGTCCAAAGTGGCCCATTTCTGCGAGTGCTCACTGGCCCGGTTTTCAATGGCAATCGCCCGCTCGAATAAGTCAGGATAGTTGAGCCACAGATCGCGCCACTGAGTCAGTGCCTGCCCAGGACAAAAGAAACACCCGGATTTGCGAGGCAGATCAAGCCCGGCCCGTTGGATAATGCGGTAACATTCCGGCCGGTTAATGCCAGCATCGTCTAGGGGATAACGGACGGCGGGATCGTCCCTGACCCGCCGGGGCTCATCGCTCGTGATCCCCAGGCATGACACCTCATAACTGTTCGCCTCCGCCCAGGTAGTAAGCGGGGTTCGTTTGAACTCAACAGAACACCAACGCACGGCCAAGAGCGGGATAATCCCCTGAGTCAGGCAATATTCCTCCAGAGTCAACGCTCCCATTTTTTGCACCTTGTTGCTGTATAGGTGTGAGTGCGTGGCCGGTGACAGGCGCGTGATCTCCAGGCCGCGGGGCCTGAGGAACCGCCGCTCGAAATACTCCATGTAGCAGTAGGTTTCGGGGTGCTCGTTGCCCGGATCTGCAAAGACAATCGGCCCACGCCAGCCCTGTTCAGCAAGCATGATCACCATTGCCACAGAGTTGACGCCCCCGCCGAAACTGACCATCTCGGACATTGTTGCTGCTCCAATCTCTACAATCGCCGCTATGCCGTTACCTTGCAGGTGCAGCAGCCTGAAGCTGCTCGTACCTCAAGTGGTCTTGGCATTGTCGATCTCCTTTCTCGCTGCAATCGTTGCCTTGCTGGACTTAGTATCCGCGATAAATCGCTACGAGTCCAAGGCCAATGCTGATATACGGCCCGCGCTAGGCGAACATCTGGCGCTCTACCATCATCTGGTAGACCATGCCCCAGAAGTTGCCTGCGCAGTGCTGATACAGCGCAGGCTCGTTGGCTTGCATCCTGCGCGGGTCATCGTAGTTACCGTGGCGATAGATCACATCTTGCCACAAATCATCATCGCACATGATTGTCTCGTAGAGCTTGCGGAGGCGCGGCCCGGTCACACCATGCCCGCCGCCCTCCCCCCACACGGCCCAACGCTCAATGAAATGGAGCCAATATATGCGGCGTTTCTGTTCCTCAGTCATTGTCGCTTCTCCCCTCTCGGCAATCTTCTCTTTGCGGCAACCCCCGCCGGGGCTGCCGGGTAGAATCCTTATCGGAAGTTAATCCTTATTTCTCTTTCACGAACCATGCTCCACGCTGAGACCCAACCTCTATCCGTGGAGTGTGATGCAGCAACCACGCAACTTGCTTCCCGATGCCCAGGCCCGCCAGAGGTATCTCGATCTCGTGACCCCGGCGCAAGTTGGTAAGCAAAAACTCGCGATAGGTATTACCTGCCAAGAGTACAATCTTGGCACCCCGGGGCACCTCGCGGGCAATTTGCCGTAGCACGCGCTCGGCCCATGCCCGGCGCTGCTCGTGCCTCATCGTGGTCAGGGTTAGATCGTAGGGAGTGATAACGGCATCGGGCCGCAAGAGGCCGTGCTTGGCAGATAGAATCCACCACGGCCAGCCCGTAGCCTCAACATAGGCACGCGAGGCCCGGAAGAGTTGCCCGGTGTAAAGGTCTTTCGCGGGCGCAGGGTAAGGCAGTTTTGACTTTCCGCAAGAAACGAGGGCAATGATCTCAGACATGGGAATCCTCCACTATTTTGACAGGGACATTGCCACAAAGGCGAATGTTATCCCCGCCGAACAATTCCATCTTGGCCTGGGTAAGACGGCCGTGCAAGTCGTCTACTTGGTCAACATCGTGCATGTCCAGGGGCAGAGGATCGGGCGGCGGCCAGGTCCACAGCCCTGCGTAGGCCGCCAGAAGTGAGCGCAGGTTGGCTGCCATACATTCGGTGATGGTGAAAAACGACTGAGCGATGCCCTCCAGGGAGTGCATCTGAATGATGCCATCCATGACCACGGCAAACCGCTCGCAGGCAGCATCAAGGATCCACCATGTGCCATCCGTCCAGATGCGATCAAGGAGCCCCATGCTCCCTAGCCCATTGATTACCTTGAAATTGGCTTGACCGAGACCCCAGAATTGATGATCCGGGAGGAGGCGGGCCAGCTCGGCAATGTAGTAGTGGCGGACGTCACGGGGGATGGGGCCGCGGACCATGCCGCCCAAGCCGATAAGGGGCGACTTGTCGGCATAGTAACGCATGACCGGATCCTGCGCAGCCCTGCGGGCATTGGCCACAACGCACCGGGCAGCCTCTGAAACATTACGCCACGCGAGCCCGGTAACGGTCGCCGCGGGATCCCAACGAGGCCGAACGTGATAGATGGGAAAACACCCCCGTTCCGGGCCAAACCCCATCGCGGTCATGGCGTCAAAATACCGAACGCTCTCCGCCTGATCCCCTATCACATCATAGGCAGCAAACCCATCCGGATCAGTTAGCTCAATAGCCTGCAAGTAGCTGTCGAATGAGACCCATCCGGGAACCGTTCCCGTCCAACGGCGGTAAGCCGTCGAATCCAGAAAAAGAGGCAGCAAGCGGGAGTGACGACCGAACACGCCCTCGCGGTCTTTGCGCCAACGGAGCCCCCCACTTCCAGTTGTACAGACCACGTAGCTGTAATCGGCAAAATAGACGCCATGTTGCCAGCCTTGGGCCGCGGCCCTATCTCCCAACCGCCCCCGCCCATTGGCCTCGTCCACCTTGAGCATGGCGGGCAACTCGGGCCGGATGGTGCTCCCCAGGTTGCCCGCCAGGCCGTGCATGGCAACTGGCCGGATAGTACTCGCGTCTTTCAGCCCGGCTGCACCAAATGACGCCCGCCGAGCCGCCGTGGTGATGTTGTCGGTATTCACTCCCGCGATGCCACAGGCGGCCAGTTTGCCCCGGTGGTCAATTCCGGCAATGCCGTACATGGCGCCCGTGTGCCGATTGCCCCGACCGTCGCTCACAATGCCGAGCATGGCGCGGTTGCCTGAAGTGTCCAATCCAGCGAGTCCACACTTGCTCATGTTGCCTTCCGAGTTGCCGTATTATCGGCACTTCCCCCGTTCCCGGCGGCCCGTGCCAGGAACCACGCCGCGGCCCGCTCCCGGCCCCGCAGCGCCGGGCAGGCGGCGGCCACCCGTTCGGCCCGGGGCGGCTCCTTGCCGTTGTTGGCCAAGTAGTCGGCCACCTGGCCCTCGGCCCGGGCCAGCCAGTCCCGCCACAGGCGGCCCACCGGCCGGCGGAGCAGGTCCCCCGCCGTTCCCCCGGGGGTCATTCCCGCCCCCCGCGCCGCCGGCCCCGGCTCCCCGGAGAGGCCAGGCGCCCGCTTTCCTGCCAGCCGTCGACGGCCAGCAGGAAGCAGAGCACCCAGAGGAGGAACAGGTGGAACGCGGCGTCGCTCCGGTCGATGAGTTGGACGGTCGGCCAGAAGCCCCACCACAACGTATACCCCACGCCGGCCAACGCCGGCGCGACCGCCAGGCCGTCCACCAGGAGCCGCAGCCGCACCCGGAGCGGGACCCGGGTGCGGGCGATGGCCTGCTGCCTGTGGGTCACTCTTCCGCGCATGGCCCCCTCCCGTTCCCCGGGTCCGGTTGTCGCCCGGCCCCGGTTTCGTCGTGGACGGTTGTCCACCCGGGCGGCAAAGAAAAGGGCCCCGCCCCCGGCTCGGCCCGCACCAGCAGGCAGCCCGGGGGCACGAACGCCCCGGCCACCAGGTCGGGCTCGGCCTGGCGGAGTTGCTCCAGGGCCCGGGGGCCGATGCCGCCCCGCTCGGCCAGGATGCGATAGACGAGGAGGTAGGGCATCCCCCACCGCTCGGCCAGGGCCTTGAGGGTCCGCCCCGCTACCTGTCCCTGGAGGCCGGCCAGCAAGCGGGCCTCCCAGGGTGTTAACTCTCTCTGCATGTTGGTCTCCTTCCGGCGGTCGTGCCGCCTCCCTTCCCGTCGTGGACAATCGTCCCCCGTATTATACACTATCCCGCGCCAGTTGTCAATACCAAATGCGACAAATGGCGAAATTCATAATGCTCAACCGTGGACAATCGTGGTATAATGCTTTCAGATGCGGGGGAGCGAGGGGGAGCAATGTCAATTGTGGGAGCCCGGATCCGGTCGCTCCGCGAGGACCAGGATCTGGAGGTGGGCCAGCTCGCATACAAGGCCCGGGTCAATAAATCGTATTTGCACTATATCGAGCGGGGCGAGCGCCCCAACGTGAGCGGGGTGATCCTGGCCAGGATCGCCGACGCGCTCAACACGTCGACCGACTATCTCCTGGGCCGGACAGGCATCCCGGCCCCGCCCGATGGCCGCCAGGGGCCCGACCCCCGGATATTGCACGATGCCGAGACGCTGGCCGGGGTTTCGCCCCGGGTCCGGCAATATGCACTGGAAATCTGTGAGATCTTCCAGGAGCTGGAGGAGATCGCCCCCGACCTGCTGGAGCAGGCCGTCAACATCATTGCCACACAGGCGGAATTCGTCAAGCTGGCAACGACCCAAAAGCCGGCGTCGCCCCAAAGCGGCGCCGGGAAGGCCGACCATAACAACAATCCGGAGGGGGAGCACCAGGCCGCCGCCACATAGGCACCCACACAACCCGCCCACCCTCCCGCAACTGGCAGGGGGCAATGACGCACAAACGAGTTTTGCATCAATCGCTGTCAAACCTGGCCGACGCGAGCCTCCACCAGGGCACTTCCGCCCTGGCGGAGGAGACGCTCGGCTATTGCCTGGCCCAACTCCGCGAGTTGCGGGACCAGGCCCGCCGCCGCCTGGGCCTGGCGAGCCTGTGGGCGGCTTTCTCCGACGCCTGGCTGTTCCTGGCGCCGGACGGGGCGATCCTGGATTGCAACGCCGGGATGGCCAACGCCTGCGGGCTGCCGGCGGAGGACCTGGTGGGTCACGCCCTCTGGGATCTCGCGCCGTCCGTGCGGCTGCCCGTCCAGCCCGACATGCTGGCGTCGGTGCTGGAGTTGGGCCGGCCGGTGGCCTTTGAGGCCGGCGCCGCCCCGGGGTGGGCCGAGGTCTACCTCCAGCCCCTGGGGCCCCCGGGCCGGCCGTGGGCGGCCCTGGTCCTGGTGCGCCACGTCGGGGAGTGGCGGGCCGGGGGCTGCCTGCGCCGGCAGTGGCTCTTTGCCGACGACGAGGAGGGGGCCGAAACCAGGGCGATGCGCGAACACGGGAGGGAGAACAATGGCGATCTATGTCGGGGATGATCGGGTCCCGGAGGGCCTGTCCTGGCAGGGGTACGGCCTCAAGGTGACGCCCCTGGCGGTCGTTACGCCGGGCGGGCGGAGCATCGCCACGGCCAACATTGCCGCGGCCACGGTCGAGACGGTGCCGGCGGCCCGGGCGCCGGGGATCGTGGTGGCCCTGGTGGGGATCGTGGTGGGCGGGGCGTGCCTGGCGTCGGGCGGCGAGTCCCAGGCCGTGGGGCTGGTCTTCGGGGGCGTCTCCCTGGTCGTGGGGCTGACCATGGCGGCCCTGGCCCACGAGCGGCACGCCGTCCACCTCGAGCTGGTGGGCGGCAGGGGCCGGCAGGCCCTGGGCTGCCGGGACCAGGAGGAGGCCCTGGAGGCAGCGGCGACCATCAACCGGGCGGCTGCCTGGGCCCGGGGGCGGCCCGCGGGGGCCGGCCTGCAAGCGACATGATCGGCGGTTCCCCGGGAGGCGGGGGACTCCCGGGGAACGCAAAAAGGCCCCCACCGGATCGTCCGGTGGGGGCCTTTATCTTAGGGGCGACTGCTCCCTCGCAGCTTTTACTTCCTGTTGGGGTCCCGCATGTAGGCCAGGGCCTGCTCCCGGGCCCAGCTCCAATGCTGGGGGCTGGTGGCGTCTGCCCACGTCCAGGCCCTGTTGCCGCTGGCCTGGCGGATGGCATACAGCAGGTGCCCCGTGCTCTTGAAAAACTCTGTTTCCAGGTGGGCGTTGATCGCCCCCAGGAAAGCCTCGGGCAGGGTCGCCCCATCGGGGTCGGCCGGCCCGGGTTCCTCGGCGGCGGGCGGCTCCGGCTCCGGATCGGGCTCGGGCGGGGCTTGCAGCGCCGCACCGTCCCGGCGCTGCGCCTGCGTGACGGCGCAGGTGTGGCCCGGCGCCGGGAGGGCCTCGTCGGTCGTGCGGGGCGGGGCGGCGGGCAGGTCCATGCCAAAGAGGGTCATGCCTTCCACCACCAGGCCCAGCAGGGCCCGGATGGCCCGCAACTCGCCCAGGACCTCGCCCAGGTCGACGGCGGCCGGGGCCTGACCGGCGCTGGCCTGGTCCACCGGCTCCAGGTATTGCACGTCCCGATAAGGGTTGCCGTCTTTGTTGAGTTTGCCCGGCTCGGTATAGTGAGCCCAGAAGCGGGCGTGGACCCGCTGGCCCGCTTTCAGGCCGTTGGGGTCGATGCCCACGGCCAGCAGGGCGGACAAATCGAACAGGCGGAGCACCTCGAACTGCAGGCGGGTGTCCGTGCTGAACAACTTAACGATGGCCTTGCCGCCCTTGAACGTCTCGCTCAACTCCAGGGAGCCGATGAGCTCCCGCTTGATTTGACCGTTGCCGTTGTCTGTCATGGGGGAGATCCTTTCTGCCCGGGTACGAGGCCCCCGGGCGGGCACTTCCTCTGCTACGCGGCGGCCAGGGCCCCGGCCGGGCGGGTCTTGCCGCCCTGGGGGACCACCTGGGAGCCGTACATCTGGCGCAGGTCGTCGAAGTCCATCTCGCTGTACTTGCGCCTGTAGTCAAACTTGCGCCAGTACCACATGACCCGCTTGGAGTGCCAGGAGCACCCGGCGGCCTTGAGTTGGTCCTTGACCGGCCGGGTATCGCCCGAGACCCAGATCCAGCGGCCGATGATCTCAATCTCAATCCCCTCCAGCCCCAGGGCCAGGAGCTCGGCCACCTTGTCCACCACCTCCTGCTCGGCTTGGAAGTCGTAGCGGTAGACGTGCTCCTTGCCGTCGCTGCCCCGGGTGGCCTGCCCGTTCAGGGCCTCCAGGCGGGCGTGGTAAGCGGCGTTCACTTCCTGCATGGTCCGGGTGCTGCCGCCCCGGTCGGGGTGATGCAGCTTGGCCAATTGGCGATACAGGGCCTTTACTTCGGCCACGGTCTTGCACCTGTCAAACATGGTCGGTCTCCTTCAAATGGGGAGCCGCCCGGCTTGCACGCCGGGCGGCTTTGTGTTACAATGACCGTGGTCGGTCTCCGTTTCGTGGGGACGTAGAGGCCGGGAGCGTGGGGGCGCTCCCGGCCTCGTCGTTGGTGGCGTCCTCGGCCTCCAGGCGGGCCGTCTTGACAAACAAGGCCACGGCCAGGCGATGGGTGCACCAGCCGCCGTCCTGGGGGTCAAAGTCGAGGCAGGGGCAGGTGCCGTTCACGATAAAGGCCGTCCCCCAGCTCGTCACCCGGAAGTTGCCGCCCCGCAGGGGCTCGACCTGCCCGCCCCGCACCAGGGGCAGGGCCTCCTGCAGCCGCTTGAGTGTCCGCTTGTCGCCCTTGAACGCCGCCCGGGCCGCCAAGTAGGCCCGGTCCAGGGCGGAGGGGCGGGGCGGGGCGATGGGGGCCGGGTCCCGGAGGCCGGCCTCGACCTCCAGGGCGGCCTGGCGCTCGGCCATCACCCGATCGACGTCGGCCACGCCGGTCAGCGTCTTGGTGTAGTGGACGGCGCCCCGGATGCTCTCCAGGGTCGTGTAGTAGGCCAGGACCTCGGACAGGTCCTCGTCGCTCTCGATAACCTGGGGGTCAAGGAAAACCTTGATCGGCGGGTCGTAGCGGGGGCCGTACCTGTCCAGGATCAGGCGGGCGGGGTAACTGACTTTCGTCGTGTCCATCGTTGGGCTCCTTTCGTGGCTAGTATGGCGCGATTGTGCCATCGGGGGCCACCATCGCGTCGTCGTAACGATCCGGTTCACCGCTATCGACCCACCGGCCGGAGCCGTGGGCGGAGCTGTACTTGTTGCGCTCCTCGTCCTCGCGGGCGGTGTCCCGTAGCATCTGCTCAAAGTCCCGATCCAGTTGATCACTCATCGTCTGCTCCTTCTGCGCGTTACGGTCGCGCCCCCGGCCAGTCCTACCCGATGTAGGCGATTGGTTGTTAAGTCTACTTCGCTAACTAAGTTATGACGCCATTTTACACTATAAATGGACGTTTGTCAATAGGCAATTTGCCTATTTGTGGACGATTGTCCCGCCAGTTTGGTTAAGAAGGTTAAAGCCGCCCGGCAAATCGGCCAAACTGGGGCGTTGACAATTGTCCTCGCCTGTGATATACTTAGCTAACTCTGCTCGGCAATAGGGAGGGTTGAATGACGTATGACGTTAGGGAAATAGTCTACCGCCAGGCGGTGGGCCTGGAGCCGGGGGACCTGCTGACCATCAAGGCTGCCGCCCAGGCCCTGCAGATGACCATGCCCGGAGTGATCGCCGCCATCAACCGCGGCGAGATGACCGAGGTGCTGGACAGGGACGCCCGCCACCCGTACCACGAGCGCCGCTTCGTGCTCCGCGAGGACGTGGAGCGCGTGGCCAGGCGGCGGGGCCTGGAGGTGGCCGGCGCCGGGGAGGGGAGGGGCGATGGCCAGCAATAGCCAACGTTGGGAGCGACTCGCGGTGGCCCTGGTCTACCTGGCCTGGGCCGCCGTGTGGGGCGGGCTGATCTGGTACGGGGAAACCCGGGAGGCCGGTTGGGCCTGGGGGTTCGGTGCCGTCATCATGATTGCGCCCCTGGTGCTGCTGTCCCTGCTGACCGGTAGGATCTCGGACGGCCTCGACGAGGGGCCCTAGAGCATGCCCGCTGACTGCCCCCTGCCCGCCGGCTCGACCGTGGCCGGCTACGGCCGCGACTCGGGCGGCCGCGATCAGGACCGCTCGGTCCTCCAGCAGCGGGCCGAGATCGAGGCGTACTGCCGCGACCGGGGCCTGGCCCTGGTGCGGTGGTTCGCCGACGAGGCCCGCCCCGGCTCCTCGGTCATCGGCCGGGACGCCTTCCTGGAGATGATCGCCTGGCTCCGCCGCCTGGCCCCCGAGCCCGAGCGGCGCCGGTCCCGCCGGGGCGACGGCCGCGACCCCGACGCCCCCGACGGCGTCCTGTTCTGGTCCCTGGCCAGGAGCGCCCGGGAGCAGGACGACCGCGCCTACTTCTGGGCCGACCTCCGCCGGCGGGGCTACACCGTCTTTTCCGTGACCGATGGCATCCCGGGCGGGGACCTGGCGCCCGTCGTCGAGAGCCTGTTCGCCTGGCAGGCGGAGCAGTACCTCCAGCAGCTCTCCCGGGAGGTGACCCGCGGGATGCGCGATATGGTCACCCGCCGGGGGCCCGACGGGGAGTACCTCAACTGCTGGAACAACCACCCGCCGCCCGGCTTCCGGGCCGAGCCCCGGACGATCGGCGCCCGCCGCGACGGCCGGCCCCACGTCGTGCGCTGCCTGGTGCCCGACCGGGACGGGCTGTGGGAGCCCGTCCGGCGGGCCTTTGCCCTGCGGGCCGCGGGCCTGTCGGTGCGCCAGATCGAGGCCGAGTTGGGCCTGGGGTGGAGCCGGCAGCGATACGGCCACCTGTTCCGCAACCCCATCTACGCCGGGCGCCTGGAGTATGGCGACCTGGTCATCGACGGCTGGATCGAGCCCGCCGTCGACCCCGCCACCTGGGCCGCCGTCCAGGACATTTGCCGGAACCACGACGCCTTTCAGCGCCGGGCCCGCTCCCGGCCCCGATCGGCTTATCCCCTGTCGGGCCTGTTGCGCTGCCCCGTCGACGGGGCGGCCATGACCGGCTCGAGTTGCCGGGGGCCCGTCCCCGGGGCGCCGCCGTACCGCTACTATCGCTGTAGCCACTACGGCGACGGCGGGGCCTGCGCCCACTCCCGGGGCCTGCGGGCCGACTACCTGGAGCCGGCGGTCTATGGCGCCCTGGCCCGGGACGTCCTGACCCCCGAGGCCCTGCGGGCGGCCCTGGAGGGCGGCGGCCCGGCCGAGCTGAACGGCGCCCGGGCCGAGCTGGCCGCCGCCGAGAAGCGGGTGGCGGACCTGGAGCGGGCGACGGGCCGGCTCCTGGAGGCCATCGAGGGCCTGGGGGGAGAGGGGCAGCCCGTGGCCGTGCTGGCCGAGCGCCTGGCCGCCCGCCAGGCCGAGCGCCTGGAGGCCGAGGCGGAGTTGCGGGCCGCCCGGGCGCGGCTGTCGGGGGGTTGCGAGCCCGTGCCCCCCGAGGTCCTGGCCGACTTTTGCCGGGACGCGGCCCGGGTCCTGGAGGAGGGCGAGCCGGGGGCCGTCCGGGATCTCCTGGAGGTGATCGTGGTCCGCATCGTGGCCCGCACCGACGGCACGGGCGAGATCCACTACCGGCCCCTGGGCGAGCTGCCCGGCCGGGCCCCTGCCGCCGTGGCCCCGTTCCACTGGTTCCCCGGGGGCCGGGGCTTCAAGCGGCCGGCGGTCTGATTTTGTGTTAAGGCAAACTCTGGCCCCATAATTTGCCTAAACGCAAAATTGACAGGTGCATGACAAATGCTTGACAGCCCCCCGGCTTTGTGATATACTATCACCGGCGACGAGGCGATATTTTTTTATCGCAATGGTGGACAATTGTCCACCGGCCCGCCCGGGCCGATGGACAGGGGCAAGGGAGCAGGGAGGGGAATGGAGTTCCTGGTCCGTGGCAACGACGGCAACGTCTGGGTGTACGACGACCTGGACGAGTACCTGCGGGGCGTGGGGGAGGTGCCGGCCCTGTGGGAGCCGGCCGTCGTCCAGGCCCAGATGGTCGCCGCCCGCTCCTATGCCGCCTTTGCCTACGAGCATCCCCGCCACGACGATTGCCACCTGTGCGCCCGGCCCCATTGCCAGAGTTGGGGCAACCGGCACCACTACGCCCGGGACAGGGCCATCGAGGCCACCCGGGGGCTGGTGCTGTACTACGTCGGCCCCAGCCCGCCCCGGGGCTCCCGCTCGCCCATAGTCTGTCAAACGTTCTACTCGGCCCGCTGCGGCGGCCGGACGGGCACGCGGGACGAGGAGACCGGGATATGGGTTCCCGTGTGGAACCCACCCGCCGCCCCGTGGTGCAAGATCGTCGAGTGCCCCTGCCCCGTCCTGCCGGGCTGGCAGGGGGAGACGACCCAGCGCCACGGCCACGGGATCGGCCTCTGCCAGTGGGGCGCCCGGGTCCTGGCCCGGCGGGGCTACACCTTCCGCCAGATCCTCCAGCATTACTTTGCGGATTTTGCCCTGGGCATTTACGGCCAGGGCCCGTCCTGCCCCGAGAAGCCGGGCCAGGACATAGAACACACTGACCCAGGAGGTGACCGATGATCCGCTCGTTTCGCAACCGCTACCGAGTGAGGGCGATCCTGATCGTCGCCCTGGTGCTGGCCCTGTCGCTGCTGGCCGGCGTCCTGTTCCCGGCCCTGGCTCAGGGCCCCGACGGCGAGGAGGTGCCGACGGTTGACGCCTTCCTCCAGTTTATCGCCTCGGGCGGCGTGGCTGCCGCCGTGGCCGTGCTCCTGTCGTTCCTCGTCGAGAACTGGGCCGGCTACGAGGCTTTGGCACCCCGATTCAAACGCTACATTTACGGGGCGCTGTGTTTTGTCGTGCCGGTTGGCGCCGTGCTTCTGCGCTGGGCGTTCGGCTACGTGCCACTGACCCTTGACCCGCTCATCTGGCACGCCCTATGGTATGGCGCCGGGGCCTTTGGCGTAGGCACGGCGGTTCACGGACTCAAGTTGTCCCGGTATCCCAGTGCGTTCCCGACAAAGGCCCGCCGGGCATAGGGTCCCTACGGCGGCCAGGAGGCGCCCCGCACAATGGACAACACCCCCTCGCTGTTGATCGCAATCGTCGCCGCCCTTCCCGGCCTCCTGGCCGCCGTGGTGGCCTGGAGACAGGCCCGCTCCGCCGCTGCCCGCTCTGACGTGGCGGCCCTGGTCGAGACGGTCAAGTCCCTCCAGGAGGAGAACGCCCGCCTGCGGGCGTGCGTCGAGGACCTGGAAAAGGATTACAAACTCCTCCGGGCCGAGCACCTGGACCTGGGGCGGCGGCTGGCCGAGACCCAGGCCGAGCTCCAGCGGGCCCAGGCCGAAAACAAGAGCTTGCGGGCGGAGAACGGCAAGTGGAAAGCTCGCGTCCAGGCGCTGGAGACGGACCTGGAGCGGCTGCGGGCGCGGTTGGAGCCGCCCGGGGCGGGCGGGGCGGAATGAGCGAGCCAGGGGCCGCCCCCAGCCCCGCCGCCCGGCGACCTGCCCGCCGCTCGGTGCGCCGTTTCGTGGTCCTGTCGGACACGCACATCGGATCGACGGCGGGTTGCTGGCCCGGAGCCCACGCCGTCGAGGGTGGCGGGGAGTATCACGCCAACAAGTACCAGCTCTGGCTTGCCGCTTGCTGGGACAAGATGCTGGCCGAGGTGGCGACGTTCCGCCCCCGGCCGGTCGTGATCGTCAACGGTGATTCCCTGCAGGGGGTCAACCCCCGGGATGGGCAGCTCGTTACCAACAACATCGCCGTGCAGGTGCAGGCGGCCCTGGCCCTGTATGGGCCCTTGCGGGCCATGGCCTCACGGTTCTACATGGTCCGGGGCACGGAATGGCACGAGGGCAGGGCCTCGGAGTATGTCGAGCTCCTGGCCCAGCAGCTAAAGGCCGAACGCGACCCGGCCACGGGACAATACTCCTGGTGGGAGTTGTACCTGGACGCCGAGCCGGGCGGGGGCGGGCCCGTGATGCACTTTGCCCACCACGTCGGGGTCTCGTCGGTGCCCTGGTACGAGGCGACGGTCCCCCTCCGGGACACGCTCCTCCAACTCTCGGAGTTGTGGCGGTTCTACGGCAAGCGGGCGCCCAACCTGCGGATGGTCATTCGCTCCCACCGCCACCGCCACATTCACGTCGACGCCCCGCCCGACATCCACGCCCTGGTCACGCCCGCCTGGCAGCTCAAGACGGCATTCGCCCACAAAAAGGCGGCCAGTATGGTGCCCCAGGTGGGCTATGTCATCATCGAGTGGGACGGCCTCGACCTGGTGCCCAAGAAACGGGTCTTTGCCCTGCCTGACCTGCACGTCGAGGTGCTCCGGTGATTATCAACGTCCCGGCCAACTTTACCCTGGACGAGCTGCTGGCCCACCTGCGGGCCGAGGCGGAGCCGGGGCAGGCTGAGGGCTACTGCTCGACGGCGGACTGGGCGCGGCGGTTCGATGTGAGCGAGAAACGAATGAGGGACATCCTCGGCGAGGCCAAGGCACAGGGCAAGCTCCTGTGCCGCCAGGTCCGCCGCGAGCGGCTGGACGGCTCGGCGGGACGGCTGCCGGTGTATGCGTTTGACCTGTCAGAAGGGGAACCGGGCCCCCAGGGGGAGGAGCCTTGACAGATAGAACCGGCGCGGCGCATCCGCGACGCTGGCCTGATGCCCTACCGGCGGAGTGGTGGCCACCTGCGGGCCAAAGCCCGGCAGTCCACCCGCCCCGGGGCGTCCCCCGACGTGGGGCCGGCCAGTATGCGGTATCTCGGGGCCGTCGCCCTATGCGGCCGGGCCGGTCTATTGCGCCCTATTGTAACACACTATACAGGAATTGTCAAGGTTTTGTAACAATTGTGGGGAGGGCGTGAGGTGGGCGTGAGTCAGAAGCGAGCCGTAGGCGAGCCGCCCGCGAACCGGCCCCCGGCCGTGCGGGCGGGGCTGGACCTGCTGGGCTTCGAGCTGGACGGGGTCTCCTGGCAGTCCCTGGAGGCTGAGCACCCGGCGCTGGCCGGGGCGGTGGCCGAGGTGGTCAACGAGGGCTACAGCCCGGGCCAGATCCGCCAGTACGTCATGCAGCGGGGCCTGCCCGTGGAGTGGGCCCGCTGGCTGGAGCAGGCCGCCCGCTACGTGGCGGCCCTGGGGGACGCCGGGGGCCTTTTAACGTGATACCCAATTGTCGGGGCGGATCAATGGAGGGTGTAGCCTCCAGGCCGGGTGGTCATGAGGTGCTGGACTTGGGCCAGATAGTTCTGCCCGCGAAAGGGGCAGCCACTCCGCCCAACGGTATAGAGGCCGTCCCCTGGCATGGCCCGGCACGCTGCCAGGAAACGGGCGGCCCCAATGTGCTGACTTTTTCTGCCGCCTGGCAAGCGGCCTTTTTCTCTCCTCCTTGCGAGCCGGGCAGGCGGGGCTTAACTCCTTTCACCCGTCCTGCCCGGCAGGGGAGGGCTAACGCGAGGATAGATGGCGATTAAACGCTCCTCTATTGGCTGGACGGACTTCTCGGGCGGCGACGCCAACTTTATCATTGGCTGCACCCCGGCCAGCGAGGGCTGCGCCAACTGCTACGCCCGGACCCTGATCGAGAGCCGCCAGGGCCGGCCCTTCTCGGAGGTGCGTCTGTACCCCGAGAAACTGAAGCGCCTGGCAAAGACGCGGTTTAGCCCGGGCGGGGACGCCTACCGCCGGGGGCCCGGGAGCCGGCCCATGGTCTTCCTGGTGGACCTGGGGGACTGGTGCCATCCGGCCGTGCCGGACGAATTCCGAACGTCGGCCTTTGACCTGCTCCTGGCCCGGGATGACGTGGACTGGCAATGGCTGACCAAGCGGCCCGAGGTCATGGCGGGCTTTGTGTCCGGCTACTGCGAGCGGCGGGGCCTGGCCCAGCTCCCGGCCCACTTCTGGATGATGGTTACGGCTGAGAACCAAAGGCGCTATGACGAGCGGGTGCCGTGGGTGCTGCGGACGCCGGCCACGGTGCGGGGCCTGAGTATCGAGCCGATGCTCGGGCCGATCGTGCCCAAGGCCGGCCTGGAGGCCGTCGCTCGTGTTGGGAAGCCGGGCAGCAGGCGGGTTATCTGGGTTACGCGGCCCACGCTGGATTGGGTGATCCTGGGTGCGGAGTCGGGCAACGCTCGCCGCCCGTTCGATCTCGATTGGGCGCGGCGGGTGCGCGACGAGTGCCGGGCGACCGGCGTCCCGTTCTTCTACAAGCAGGGGAGCCACCGCTTCCCGGGCCGCCTGGACGTGCTGGACGGGGAGCGGATCAAGGAGTATCCGGGGTAACGGTACAGAATCAGGGCATTATGGGCAACCATAATCAGGAAGATGACGCCACGGAGCAGAGGCCCCGCCTGACAGGGAAGCAGCGGGCCTTTGTCAATTTTTGGTTTGGGCAGGCCAACTTCAACGGGACTGAGGCGGCTCGCCTGGCTGGCTATGCGGGCAACGACAACGCCCTGGCCGTCCGTGCATCCGAGACATTAAGAAACCGTAAGGTTCAAGCCGAGATCGAGCGCCGTTGGGCCGCCCATGGCTTGGCCGCCAATGAGGTGCTATCTCGCCTCGCTGCCCAAGCCCGCGCCAGTATCGGGGATTTTCTCAAGAGAGCTGACGGGAACAAAGAGGGCGAAGAGAGCGACGGGGGCGGGTGGTATCTCGATTTGGAAGAGGTGCAAAGAAAAGGGCACCTTGTCAAATCGATCCAATGGACAAAGTTCGGCCCCAAGCTAGATATGTATGATGCACAGGGGGCCTTGCAACTGATTGGCAAGCACCTAGGATTATTTGCGGAGAGAGTAGAGCACACCGGGAAAGATGGAGGCCCAATTGAGACACGCCGGGTAGTGCCGGATTTAGGCGATTTGACCGATGACGAATTGCGAGATCTCGTCCGACTTGTGGACCGACTTGAAGGAAAAGGCGGCGGAGGCTAGATGCAAGCTGGCCCGGAAGTACCTGATAGACTTCACTACCTACACCTTCCGCCAGTATCAAGCCGACGCTGCCCATAGACTCCTGGCCCGTACCCTGGAACGAGTGATCGCAGGGGACTTGCAAAGGCTTATGATTTTTGCTCCGCCTCAACATGGCAAGCTGATAGCACACGAGACGCCCGTCTTGACGCCGGGCGGCTGGCGCCTGCATGGCGATCTGCGCCCCGGTGATCGTGTGTTTGGGGACAAGGGGCAGCCCGTGACCGTCCTGGCGGTCTCTGCTGAGGGAGAGGCAAATCGAGAGATTGAGTTCACGGACGGCGCAAGCATCCAGTGTCACGCTGCCCACGAGTGGGTAGTATTTGACCGGGCAGGGCACCGACCCTCAGAAGTGACCATGGAGACGGATACCATGGCCTCGCTGGGAGTATGGATAGGGGAGCAAGGCAAGCGGGGCGGGCGTGGGCGCTTCCAGGTGGACGCCAATGTCTGTGTTCACTTCGAGGAGGCCGACCTGCCCCTGCACCCGTACATTCTGGGGGCCTGGCTGGGGGACGGCACCGCTACCAAAAACTGCATAACCCATCACCCTGACGATCAACCCATCGTTGACAAAATCGAGCGCCTGGGCATGGAGCGGACATCTATTTGCACTCATCCCACAACAGGGATCTTGAGTAGCTATTTTCGCAAGTTGTACGGGGTGCTCATGGCCATGGGCTTGATGGGCCATAAGCGCATCCCCGAAACATACCTTTGCAGCTCGATTGACCAGCGTCTGGAGTTGCTGGCCGGGCTGCTGGATACGGACGGGTATGTCTACCCAAACAACGGACGGGTCACATTCAGCACGACCGATCCCGAGTTGGTCGAGGGCGTGTCAAGACTCGTGGTAAGCCTTGGCTGGCGCGTGACCGTGAGTGAGGCAGCCCCGTTTGTGTCTACATCGGGCATAGAGGGCAAGCGGGCGGTATATCAGGTGACATTCAATCCGACCATACCGATCCCTGTGGCCCTGGAGCGCAAACAGGGCGGGCGGATCAACCCTACACGCAGGCGGCGGGCGATTCGCCAGATTCGAGAGATTGAGCCCGTGCCGGGCCGGTGCATCCAGGTTGAGGGCGAGATTTATCTCGTGGGTCCAACGCTTATCCCGACTCATAACTCGGAGCTCGTCTCCGTCCGCCTGCCGGCCTTCTGGATGGCCCACCGGCCCGACGATCCGATCATCCTGACCAGCTACGCCGCCAGCCTGGCCTACTCGAAAAGCAGGCAGGCCCGCAACCTGGTGGAATCGGACGAATGCCGGGAGTTGTTCCCGGGCGTCAAGACAAACCCGGGCAGCCGGGCGGTCGACCATTGGGAGTTGGCCCCGCCTCACCGCGGCGGGATGCTGGCCGCGGGCGTGGGCGGCCCCATCACCGGGCACGGGGCGGCCCTGGGGATCATCGACGATCCCTTCGAGAACTGGGCACAAGCCTACTCGGAGACCGTCCGGGCCCACGTCTGGGATTGGTACAGAACGACCTTTCGGACGCGCATCTGGGAGGGCGGGGCCATTGTCATTATCATGACTCGCTGGCACGAGGACGATCTCTGCGGCCGGCTGCTCCTCGACCAGGGCGAGAGTTGGGAGGTCCTGCGCCTGCCGGCCCTGGGGGAGACCCAGGAGGACCGCGACCGGCGAAACCGGCGCCTGGGCATCAAGCCCGGGCAGCCCGACCCCCTGGGCCGCAAGCCCGGCGAGCCGCTTTGCCCGTCCCGCTACAGCGCGGAGGCCCTGGGGGAGTTGCGGCGGGACGTGGGCTCCCTGGCCTGGGAGGGGCAATACATGGGCAGCCCGACCCTGCCCGAGGGCAACCGCATCAAGCGGGCCTGGCTGCCCATCGTGGACGCCGCCCCGGCCAAGGCGGCCCGGGTGCGCTACTGGGACCTGGCGGGCAGCGAGTCGGACGCCGCCAAACGCACCGCCGGGATCCGCATGGCCGGCCCGGTGGATGGGGTCTATTACGTGGAGCACGCCATCACCGGCAAGTGGACCACGGGCGCCAGGAACAAGGTGATCCGCCAGGTGGCCGAGACCGACGGCAAGGCGGTCAAGATCCGCATCGAGCAGGAGCCGGGCAGCTCGGGGCTGGACACCGCCCGCGACCTGGTCAAGCTCCTGGCGGGCTTTGCCATCCGGCCCGACCGGGTGACGGGCGACAAGGACGTGCGGCTGGAGCCCTTCGCCGCTCAGGCCGAGGGCGGCAACGTCAAACTCGTCCGGGGCGACTGGAACGGGGATTACATCGAGGAGTTGTGCGCCGTGCCCACCGGCCGCTACCGCGACCAGGCCGACGCCACGGCGGGCGCGTTCAACGAGTTGAGCCGCACCGGCTGGGTGCGGGGCGCGTCGGGATAGGAGGAGACTGATGGACCAGGAAACCAGGCAGGCCCTGGAGGCGGCCGAGGGGGCCGTCGAGCGGGCCCAGGAGAAACTATACTCGAAACAACCCCGCTTCGCCGGGGATCCCGGGCGGTTCTTCGGCGCCGTCTATCGCTGGGTCAAAGCGGCCGAGATCGAGGCCCCGCCCTACAAGGCCGACTCCCGCACCCGGGACGCCTGGCTCCGCCGTTTCTGGCACCAGGAGCCCCACCTGGCCGGCGTGCTGAATTCGGTTGTCGGCCTGGACAAAAACCGGGGGTGGGCCCTGACGGGCGGCCGGAACCAGGTGTACCGCTACACCAAAATCCTGCACGCCTACGAACGGGGCAAGGGCTGGCGGTACGGCCTGGGGCAGACGGCCCTGTCGTTCTACGCCGCCGACGCCGGCGGCATCGTCGAGTTGGGCCGCGAGGGGCGGGGCGGCCCGCTCCGGGCCCTGTACCACGTCGACCCCGCCCGCTGCCGGCTGACGGCCGACGGCCTGGAGTTTCGCCCGCCCACGGGCAAAACCCAGGAGTGGGCCGACGGCGAGGACTTTTTCCGGTGCGCCCCCCTGCCGTCCACTGACGAGACCATGAACGGCCTGGGCTTCTGCGCCGTGTCCCGGTGCCTGGAGATCGCCAAGCTCCTCCTGGCCATGATGTGGCACGACCAGGAGCAGATGGGCGCCCGGGCGCCGCGGGGGCTGCTGCTCCTCAAGGGCATCTCGGAAAAGCAGTGGGACGACGCCATGGCCGCCCGCGACGAGGCTCTGACGAGCATGGAGCGGGTCTACTATGGCGGCGTAGCCGTGCTGGCCAGTGAGGGCCTGGACCAGATCGAGGCCCAACTCGTGGCCCTGTCGCAGCTGCCGGCCAACTTTGACCAGAAGACCTTTACCGACCTGATGATGTTCGCCTATGCCCTGTGCTTCGGCTACGACCCCTCCGAGTTCTGGCCCGTCCAGTTCGGGGCCCTGGGGCGGGGCAACGAGGCCGAGACCCAGAGCCGCAAGGCGTCCTCAAAGGGCGGGTTGGACTTTACCCTGTCCTTCCAGGAGCAACTGCAATCCGACGCCGTGCTGCCCGAGACCCTGCAATTTGAGTTTGACTCCCGGGACCTGGCCGGCGACCTCCAGGAGGCCGAGGTGGCGGCCGCCTGGGCCGGGGTGGCGGCGGCGCTGCCCCTGCCCGACGAGCTCCGCCTGCAGTTCCTGGTGGACCATGGCGTCATCCCGCCGGAGTGGACCGAGGCGATCGAGGACATCCAGGCCGAGGACACCGAATCCCCCGACGAGGCCCAGGAGTCGCAGGAGGCTGCCCAGCAGGCCAAGCAGGCGGGCAAGGCCCAGCAGGAGGACGAGGAGGCCCTGGAGAGCGAGCGGGTGCGCCGGGCCATGGCCGAGTTTCCCGGGGAGGACATCGTCCGGCACCACTGGACGCCGGCCCGCCCCCAGGGCGTGACGCGCTGCCTGTGGCGGCCGGGGACCCGGCGGCGGTGGCAGGTAGCCCGGGCCGTGGCCCGCCAGGAGGAGCCGGGGGCGGTGCTGTACGCCGACCCCGACGGGGACTTTACCATCACCGAGGCCGACGTCGACCGGGCCATCGCCGAGGGCCGCAGGCGGCTGGGGGCGGAGTATGGCGAGCTCCTCGAGGGGGAGCCGCTGACGGCCGGGGAACCGGCCGAGACAGAAGGGGAGGCAACGACCGAATGAGCGAGCAGACAGAACGCGAGCAGCCGGCCCAGGAGCCGGGCGGGGATGGAGTCCAGGGGCAGCCCGGCCCCACCCGCGAGCAGATCTTTGCCGTGATCGCCGGGGTGCCCCTGCCCGACGGGAGCGGGATGCAATTCCAGCTTCGCCTGGGCCCCGGGGTGGCCGGCCCGCTGGACTTTTGCCTCATGGTCGCCCAGATGGCCCTGGGGAACGCGGCCAAGATGCGCCAACAGGAGCAGGCGGCCGAGAGCCCGATCCAGGTGCCCCGCATCGCCCTGCCGCCCTCGTTCGATCCGCGGGGCGGGGCGCCGGGCCCCACCCGCCCCGGCGCTGTCCCTCGTTCCCGGGGCAAGGGGCGGGGCCGATGAGCGAGCAGGAGACCCAGGCCGGCGCGTGGGCCCTGGACCCACGCGTGGGTCCAGGGTGGGCAGAGGCGGAGCGGCAACGCATCCTGCGGACCGGGGCCGCCATCCGGGCCGAGATCGGGGCCGCCCACGGGGAGGCCATCGACGCCATTGGCGCCCGGCACAGGGCCGCCATAGAGGATGCCCTGGCGGCATTGCGGGCACAGCTCGACAGGCTGCGCGTCGAGCACCACAAGGACCTGGAGCGGCAAGGCGCGGTCCTGACGCAGGCCCTGGCCGGGGCCCAGCAGGACCTGGCCCGTATCTTCTTTGTAGAGGCCGGGGAGGAGCCGCCGGACCTGGACGGGTTGCTGGCCGGCCTGGCGCGGGGCCGGGCTGCCTACGAACGGGCAGAGGAGGGGGTCTAGGATGACCGGGGCACGCGCTCCTGAGACCGGCCGCCGGGTGCTCGTCCTGGCGCCGCACACAGACGACGGGGAGTTGGGGGCCGGGGCGACGGTCGCCCGCCTCGTTGAGGAGGGGGGCCGCGTCTGTATCCTGGCCTTCTCGACGGGCCACCCCAGCCGGGGGTCGACGCACGAGGAGGCCCTGGCGGCGGCGGCGGCGCTGGGCGTCGCCGAGCCCGGGGGGCGCGTCCACTTCTGCAACCTGGAGGCCCGCCGCTTTCCCGAGCGGCGCCAGGAGATCCTGGAGGCCATGATCTGGGCAAGGGGGGCCTGGGAGCCCGACCTGGTATTCTGCCCGTCCAGCTTCGACCGCCACCAGGACCACCAGGCCGTCCACGCCGAGGCGATCCGGGCATTCCCCCGGGTAACGCTCCTGGGCTATGAGCTGCCCTGGGGCTGCCGGGGCTTCCACGCCACCTGCCTGTGGCCCGTCGAGCGGGGCCACGTCGAGGCGAAACTCCGGGCGCTGGCCTGCTACCAGAGCCAGGCACGGTATGCCTACGTACAGCCCGCGGCGATCTGGGGGCTGGCAACCGTGCGCGGCCTGGGCCTGGGGCTGGATGGCCAGGGCTACGCGGAAGGGTACGAGGTGCTGCAATGGGTGAGCAAGTAAGAGTCGGCCTTATCGGCTGCGGGGCCTGGGGGAAAAACATCCTCCGCAACCTGCTAACCCTGCCCGGGGTGGATCTGGCCTGGGTGTGCGATCCCAACCCGGACGGCAACGAGAGGGCGGCCGCCATGCTCCAGGCGGCGGCCGCCGATACCACGGTGTATATGTCCCCGCCGCCCCTGTGCGGGGTGGACGCCGTGTGCATCGCTACCCCGCCCGCGACCCACTACGACCTGGCCCTGGCGGCGGTGCGGGCCGGGGCCCACGTCTTTGTCGAGAAGCCGCTGACCCTGCACATGGACGCCGGGGAGCACCTGGCCTGGGAGGCCCAGGCGGCCGGGCGGGTGCTGATGACCGGCCACCTCCTGCGCTACCATCCGGCGTTCGTCAAGCTGCTGGCCATGGTCGACGCCGGGGAGTTGGGCCGGCTGGAGTACGTCTACTCCAACCGCCTGAACCTGGGGCGGGTGCGGCCCCGGGAGTCGGTCCTGTGGTCGTTCGCCCCGCACGACGTGTCGATGATCCTGGCGCTGGCCGGGGACCGGCTGCCCGCCCGCGTCCAGGCCCAGGGCGCCGCCTACCTGCAGGCCGGGGTGCCGGACGTGACCACGACGCTCATGGACTGGGGGCCCGACGATCTCCGGGCGCACATCTTTGTAAGCTGGCTCAACCCGCTCAAGGAGCAGCGCCTGGTCGTCGTCGGGGAGCGGGGCATGGTCGAGTTTCGGGACGATGGCCTGGCCCCCCGGCTCATCCACTGGCCCTACCGGGTGGAACGGGTTGGCGCCGGCCGGGATGCGCCGCGGCCCGTCGCCGGGCAGCCCGTCGCCCTGGACGTGCCCCACGAAGAGCCCCTGGCGGCGGAGCTGGCCCACTTCCTGGCCTGCTGCCGGGGGGAGGCCGAGCCCCTGACGGGGCCTGCGGAGGCGTTGCGGGTTTTGCGGGTTTTGGCCGCCGCCCAGGAGTCCCTGGAGGTGGGCTGCCCGGTGCGCCTCGGCGGGGAGCCCTGGCCAGCGCGGGGCCCGGCGCCCGACGCGCCCCGCGGCCAGGACGAGGAGGGCCCGGGGGCCGGCTGGTGGGCCCATCCCCTGGCCGACGTCGAGGCGGGGGCGGAGATCGGGGCCGGGACAAAAATCTGGCGCTGGACGCACGTCCAGGCCGGCGCCCGCATCGGCCGGGATTGCATGATCGCCCAGGGCTGCTACGTGGCCCCCGGGGCGGTTATCGGCGACGGCTGCCGCATCCAGAATGGGGTAAGCATCTTCCAGGGGGTGATCCTGGAGGCGGGGGTCTTTGTCGGCCCCCACGCCGTCTTTACCAACGTCCGCCGGCCGAAAGCGGGCGAGCGCGGCGACTTCGAGGAGACCCGCATCTGCACAGGGGCGGCCATCGGGGCCAATGCCACGGTACGCTGTGGTGTGACCATCGGTCAGGGGGCCATGGTGGGCGCCGGGGCCGTCGTGACCCGCGACGTGCCGCCGTGGGCCACCGTCGTGGGCAATCCGGCCCGCATCTGGGACATACAGGAGGAATAGCATGGCCAAGGACAAGGAATACCAACTGACATCTACCGAACTCGCCCAGCGGGTGACAACCCCGCTGCGCGGCGCCGCCGGCCTGAGCATCATCGGGCCCGACGGCAAGCCCTGGACGCTGGCGGAGCTATCCGCCTGGTGGGGGGCCGAGATCGAGGTCGTCGAGCCGGAGCCCCACGCCCAGGCGGCCTACATGGTCCGCGCCCACGAGTTGCGCGTGGCCGACGGCCCGGCGACGCAGATCGTCCGGGTCATCGACCAACACGGCAACCCCATCGATCGGGCGGCCGTCTGTCGCTGGTGGACCGACGCGCCCCACCTGCCCGCGCTGCCCGCCGGCTGCTATGCGTCCTACCTCCGGCCCCAGGCCGTGGTGGGCGAGACCAACGCCGGCGGCGACGTGGGCTTCGGCATGGGCAAGGGCGATATGCCCGGCAGCTCGGGCGTCTGGGTGGCCAACTGCCAGGCGCCGAGCGGGGGCGTGTTCGGCCTGGGGTGGAAGCCGTTCACCAACCACGCCGCCGTGGTCGTCACCTTCCAGGTCCTGCCCGTCGGCGGCGGGCCGGTCGTGCCCCCGCCCGAGCCGGTCGATACCGATCTGGAGGAGATCCGCCGCCGGGCCGAGACCGCCGTCCAGGTGCTGACCCTGGCCGAGGGGCTGGGCGGGGAGACGCGGGACGCGATCCAGGTCGCCCGCGCCCGCCTGGATGCCGCGGAGCAGCGGCTGGTCAACGCCCTGACCGGCGTCAAGTCGGCCCTGGAACTGGCCCAGGAGATCCAGATCCTGGCCGAGCCGGGGGAGGGGTAGGCCGTGGACGACATCCTGCCCGGAACCCCCATCCCGCCCCTGGACCTGGCGGCGCAATACCGCCAGTGCCGGGAGGCCGTCGACGCCGCCGCCCTGCGGGTGCTCGCCTCGGGGCGGTACGTCCTGGGCGACGAGGTCAAGGCCCTGGAGGCGGAGGTGGCCCACATCTGCGGCACGGCCGATGCCCTGGGGGTCGCCTCGGGCACCGACGCCCTGCTGCTGGCGCTGCTGGCGGCGGGCGTTGGGCCGGGGGACGAGGTCATCACCTCCGCCTTTTCCTTTATCGCCACGGCGGCGGCCATCTCGCGCACGGGCGCCCGGCCGGTCTTTGCCGACATCGAGCCCGAGACGTTCAACCTGGACCCGGCGGCCGTCGAGGCGGCGGTCACGCCCCGGACGCGGGCCATCGTGCCCGTCCACGTCTTCGGGCAAATGGCGGACGTGTCCTGGCTGGGCGACGTGGCCCGCGATCACGGCCTGCTCATCGTCGAGGATGCCTGCCAGGCCCTGGGGGCCACCTGGGGCGGGCGGGCGCCGGGGGCCACGAGCGCGGCGGCCTGTTTCTCGTTCTACCCCACCAAGAACCTGGGTGCGGCGGGGGACGGGGGGATGGTCGTCACCAACGACCCGGACCTGGCCGACCGGGTGGACGTCCTCCGCCGCCAGGGCTGCCGGCAAAAGTACCACGCCGAGGCCCTGGGGTTCAATAGCCGGCTGGACGAGCTGCAGGCGGCCATCTTGCGGGCCAAGCTGCCCTGGCTGGCCGACTGGACCCTGCGGCGGCGGTGGCTGGCGGCCATCTACCGCCGGGGGCTCTCGGGCCTGCGGGCGGTCGAGGCCCCGGCGGAGACCCTCGGGGCCGTCCACGTCTACCACCAATTCACCGTCCGGGTCACCGGGGAGGGCCGGCGCGACGGGCTCCTGGCCCACCTCCAGGCCCAGGGCATCGGGGCGGGGGTCTACTACCCGGAGCCCATCCACCGGCAGGCGCTGTACTCCCGAGAGTACGCCGGCGTCCACCTGCCCGAGACGGAGCGGGCCTGCCGGGAGGTGCTGTCCCTGCCCATGTATCCCGAGCTGGCCGAGCGCCAGGTGCGGGCCGTGTGCCGCGAGGTGCGGGCGTACCTGGAGGGGGCGGGCGATGGGTGAGGAACTAGACCCGATCATGGCAGCCTTCCTAAAGTCTATGCAGAGGTCGAGCGACTATATCCTGGGCAGCCTGGGGATCAGGGTAGACCTGGGAGAGATTTCAGAGTACAAGCGTTATGCCCGGCTGCGCGACCGCCTGGGGCGCATGACTCGCTTTCGGCGCTGGTTATCCTGGCAGCTGCGGGATGAACTCCTTTACAGGGAAGCGATGGCCCATCAAGCGGTCTTTCATGCAATCCTGGAGAAGGGGCAGGAGGTACTCCATGCCTGACAAGTTAACCGTCGTCGTCACCGCCGCCGGCTGCCCGGGCGGCCCGTCCGTAGTGCGGGCCCTGCGAGAGGGCTTCCGCGTGGTCGCCACCGACCGCGACCCGGAAGCCTCGGGCCGGTTCTTTGCCGACGCCTTCCACGTCGTGCCCGGGGGCAACGAGCCCGGGTTCGTGGAGGCCCTCTTGGACGTGTGCGCCCGGGAGGGGGCTGCGGCCCTGGTGCCGGAGTCCAGCGGCGAGGTGCTGGCTGTGGGGGAGCGGCGGGCGGACTTTGAGGCCCAGGGCGTCAAGGCGCTGGTGAGCGAGCCCGGGGCCGTGGCCGTGGCACTGGACAAGGCCAGGACCTACCAGGCCCTGGAGGGGGCGGGAGTGCCCCTGCCCCGGTGGAAACTCGTCGGGTCGGAGTACCCGCCGCGCTCTGATGACCTTTACCGCATCATGGAGGCCGCCCACGGGTTGGGTTTCCCCCGCGAGCCCGTGGTCCTGAAACGCCCGACGGGCAAGGGCGGGCGGGGCTTCTGGATTGTAGAGCCCTGGGGTTACTCCGGGCCGCGCATAGGCCAGGACTTGCGGACCTGGCCCAACGCCCAGCGGGTGAGAATGGACGAGGTGGCCGCCTGGGCCAACTATCGCCTGAGCCGGGACCAGGGCCTGGGGCGCTGGCTGGTCATGGAGTACCTGGAAAACGACCCCGCCCGCCCCGACACGGCCGACCTGTATGGGACGGCCTTTGGCTACACCAAGATCCGGGGGGACTGCCGGAACGGCGTCCACTTCCGGCACGAGGCCCGCTTCGATCCCGAGCTCTTGGGCATGGCCCGCCGGGCCGTGGAGCGCCTCGGCCTGGAGCACTTTGTCAACGTCCAATTCATGGGCGGCAAGCTCCTGGAGGTCAACCCCAGGATTAGCACCCAGATCCTGGCCCCGGGCTACAACATGCCCCTGGCGGGGGTACAGCTCGCCCTGGGGCTGGTGGACCAGGTGACGGCCACCCTGCCCGACGGGACGCGGGCGGGGTACTATCTCGACCTGCGGAGCTACACGCCGGCCGGCCCAGTTGCGGGCGGTTGCGGCGGGTGCGGTTGTGGCGGCGGCGCGGCGTGCGACCGCCGGCATTGTGCCCCCGGCCCGGGCGGGGCGGGGGCCTGAAAGGAAGGGCAAACGATGGACGAGAGCGAGATGGACTTTGTCAAGGACGTGCGCCGGGCGCTGCGGGCCGACGAACCGCCCGCCCTGGACCTGCCCCTGGGGGAGGAGTACCCCGGCTGCGTGGTGGCCCCCGACTTCCGGCACGGGGCCAACTTCAAAATCGGGCGCTTCTGCGTTATCGAGGAGGGCTGTATCGTCGGGGATGACGTGACCATGGGGCATTACGTCCTGCTCAAAAAGGGAACCGTGATCGGGGATCGGGTCTTTGTCGATTCCTACGTAAAGAGCAGCGGCCAGAACCGGATCGGGGACGACGTCACGCTCCGGTTTAACGCCACGATCGCCCGCGAGGTGACCGTCGAGGACGGGGCCTTTATCAGCCCCAACGTCATGACCGTCTACTCGACCCACCAGGGCGAGAAGCGGGGCGGGACGGTGATCGGCGCCGGCTGCCACGTCGGCACCAACGCCGTGCTGGGGCCCAACGTCCACCTGGCGCCGGGCACCGTGATCGGGGCGCTGGCCTACGTGAACAGGAATATCGACGAGCCGGGCATCTACGGCGGCATCCCCGCCCGCCTGCTCAAACCCGGCCTGCACGCCGCCACGCCCGAGGCCAGGGCGACCTACATCCAGGACTACAAGAAATGAGCGAGCCGGTGGCCTGTGTCCTCGAGGCCCGCGCCGTCTTGCGCTGGGCCCTGCAGCAATACCCCGAGCCGGGCCGCGTGGCCATGACCTCGGCCTTCGGCCTGTCGGGCTGTGCCCTGATCCACCTGGTCTACGGGGAGCTGGGCTGGGAGGTGCCGGTCCTGTTCGTGAACACCGGGCACCTGTTCCCCGAGACCCTGGAGACGCGGGACCGGCTCCGGGAGCGGTACGGGCTGGACCTGGTCGAAATCGAGGCCAGGGGAAAGATGCCCCCGCCCGGCCATGCCCAGTGCTGCCAGAAACGCAAGGTCGAGCCCATGCGGGCGCTCCTGGAAAAGGTGGCCCCCGCGGCGCTCCTGTCGGCCCGGGGGCGATTCCAGGCCGTCACCCGCCTTGACCTGCAACTCGTCGAGTGGGAGCGGCGGCCCCTGCGCGTCAACCCCCTGGCCAACTGGGCCCAGGGGGACGTCGAGGCTTACGTCCGGGACAACGGCGTGCCCTACAACCCCCTGTACGACGAGGGGTATTTTTCCATCGGCTGCCGGCCCTGCACGCGGGCGGTCAAGGCCGGCGAGGACGTGCGGGCCGGGCGCTGGGACGGCCTGGGCAGGGTCGAGTGCGGGCTGTGGACGTGAGCCATGCTCGCGCATGAGTGGGTCAAGGTCCACCCCGGGCTGGAGGGCACCTGGGACGTGGTCCTGCGGCTGGGGCCGGGTGACGGCCTGCTCCTGGCCGGGGGCCTGGCGGAGCGGGCCTGGGCCGTGGCGTTTGCCGAGAAGGTGCGCGGGGCGCTCCGGGCGTACGCCGGGGACGCCATCCGCGCCGGGGAGAGCGAGCCCGCCCGGCTCACGGACAACCTGTACCTGGCGGCCGGGCGGCGGGCCTTTCGGCCGAACAATGCCCGCCTGCGGGCCATGGCCGGCCTGTGCGCCGGGCCCCGGGTGCTGGACGTGGGCTGCGGGGCGGGGGATCTGCTCCTGATGCTCCGCGAGGGGGACCGGCACCTCCACCTGGCCGGCACGGAGATCAGCCGGGTCGCGGCGGGCATGGCGCTGGGCCGGGTGCGGGCGGTCCACGTCCACCTGACCGACGGCATCCCGCCCGGGCCGTGGAACACGATCGTCATGGGCCAGCTCCTGGAGCACCTGGCCGACGACGAGGCCATGGTCGACGCGGCGGCGGGGGAGCTGGTCCCCGGCGGCCGGCTGGTGGTCTCCGTGCCCAACGGCCCGGCCGTCCAGAGCCCGGACCACGTCCGGGAGTACACGCCCCGGACGCTGCGGGCCCTGTTGCGGCGCGTGGGCCGGGTGCGGCCCCGGCACTGGGGCGGGGAGGAAACCAGGCTCATCATGTGGGCGGAGAAGGACGGGCGGGCCGAGGGGGGATGATGCGGGCAAAGCGCACGGGTGCGGAATGGGAGGAGGTTTGCCGGGCGGGCGTCTGGACCGGCTATCAGCCCGGCGGCAAGGCGGGCCGCCGCTACCTGTACCGGCGGGGGGTCGCCATCGTGCGCGACAGGCTCAAGCCGTGGGCGATCTGGCGGCCGGGCGACGCGGTGCTGGACCTGGGTTGCGGCAACGGGCAGGTGGCCATGGGCCTGCTGGACGAGGGCCTGGGGGGCTATTGGGGCCTCGACGTGTGCGCCGGGGCCATCGCGTTCTGCCGGGCGGCCTTTGCGCCGTGGCCCGAGTTCCGGTTCCGCCACCTGGACGTGCGGAATGCCCGTTATGCGCCGCAGGGTGCGATGGAGCCGGCGGCGATGCGCCTGCCCTTCGAGGCGGGCACCTTCGACGCGGCGCTGTGCAAGAGTTTGTTCAGCCACCTGGAGACCGAGGCCGTGGCCCGGCGATATGTCGGCGAGCTGGCGCGGGTGATCCGGCCGGGGGGCAGGCTCTACTCGACGTGGTTTGTATCACCGCCGAACGAGGTGACGGCGAGCCCGGCCCGCACGGTCTACCGCCGGGCGTTCGTGGAGGAGTTGCTCGCCGGGGCCGGCTTTCGCGCGATCGCCTCCGGGGGCGGGTACACCACGGGCAAGAACGACCAGTGGGCATTATTGGCAGAGAGGGCAGGGGCGGCGGAGCCTGGAGGGGAACGTGGGCTGGAAGTGGAACCAGACAGCGCATAGATACTACAACACCGACACGGGCCGGTTTCTGACCCACGCGCGGGCCCTGGAGTTCATCGAGCAGGGCCTGGCGGCCTCGGGCTCCGTGGTGGACAACCTGGCGGCCTACGTGGCCGACGGGCTGCTGGCGCCGGGGGACTGGTATACCCTCATGGCCCGGGAGGTCAAAGGCGAGTACATCCGCCAGTACCTGGCGGGGATCGGCGGCCGGGCGCAGATGACCCAGGCAGACTGGGGCTCTATCGGCGGGATGCTCAAGGAGCAATACGGGCACCTCCAGGGCTTCATGGAGGAGATCGCCCAGGGCAAGCTGTCCGAGGCCCAGATCCGGGCGCGGGCCCGGATGTATACCAACTCCGCCCGTGAGGCTTACGAGCGGGCACACGCCAAGGTGGCCGGGCAGGCGGGCAACGACCAGGAGATTTGGGTCCTGTCGGCCGCCGAGCATTGCGAGGACTGCCTGGCCTTCGCCGCGGAGAACTGGCAACCCCTGGGCCATTTCCCCATGCCGGGGGCGGGCCATACGAAATGCCTGACCAACTGCGGGTGTCACCTCGAGTACCGCAAATCAGAGACTGGCGAGGTCTGGGGGGAGGAGGTGGCCTAGATGCCTGCCGCCATGGCCGATGGTTCGGGTCCCGGGGAGCCGCCCCGCCCCCAGCCCCAGGAGACCCGCCGCACCTACCGCCCGACGGTCACGCCCGCGGGCGAGGTGCTGGTCGCCGGCTGCTCCCTGGGCACCGTGGAACGCGGCCCCGACGGGCAGCCGGTCCTGGTGCTGCGCGACCGCTGCCGGCCCCGCTCCCAGGCCCGCGGCACCGACCGGCCGGCGGTCTGCATCGAGGACCTGGCGGCGGCGGTGCGGGGGGCCGTGGGGGACAAGGGCGAGGGGTAGGGACTTGTCATCATTTGCCGAAACTTGGTTCCCAATCTGGCCCGCCGTAGCGTTTGCGATCCCGCAGGGCACCGTCACGAACCCTATCCAAAGCTTCGGTTATTGAGTCAACATTGCCAAACGAGACCGAGAAGATCGCGTCGTCTTCACAGTCATAATCGTTCTCGCCCTTGCCTGGTACGGGGATTGGCACTGGTAGGTCAACCGTGGTTGTGTTCTGCACGCGCCGAAACCAACGCGAACGCTTGTACACCGACCTCTTGACTTTGTAAGTCGCCCGATAGATGTTCTCTGGCATCATTACATCGCCGGTTCCCTCGTCAACCGTCTCGATGCTAATTCGCTTCTCTCTGCCAAGCAGCAGGTCAGGTAGGTTAATGTTGAATTCCCACCACCACGGATCATTGCGGCTTGACTCGTTTGGGTTCTCCCACAAGCTGAACCAGAGCGTGGCATTGAAAATGCGTACGCCGATTTGCCGCTCAACCGGCATCCTGAACCAACGCCCGTCACGACTGGATTGAACCATCTTCCCCGGCATCCACCTGTCGAACCAGGGAAAGTCAAAGGTCAACCAGTGGGTAAATAGGTGCCACAGGCCAAGGCTAAACGTAAGCTCTCGCCCGGTATCGCCTCCAGCAAGTTTAACCGTTGCCCTAGTAAACCGGGCCTCTTTGCCGTGTGCCCACTCCAGGCGAATGGTCCAGTGTTCACCGTGTAGCCATGCCCGACCATGCCAGAACATGGCCCGCTTAGGCTTGTCGCCCCAGGAGTCGGTCAAGTTTTGCGAGCTGATCCAAACCGTATCAGTAATGTGTTTCATCCCCAATCCCTTTCAGCAATCCGTTGCTTTCGTCTATTCCATCGCCCGGATGTCAGCGCCGCACGACCACGCCTCAGCGGCCTTGGCGTCGTGGAGGGCCACCGGATAGGACGCCGGTTTCGTCGCCACCTCTTCCCACATTGCGGCTCGCTTCTCGCAAACCAGGGCGCACCGCTCGCGCACAGCTACCGTTGCCTGCTCCAACTTGGCCTCTGCCGCTTCGGCGCGGGCAAGAGCGGTAGTATAGGCTGCAATGATTTGCGCCATCTCAGCCTCGACTTGAGCGAGAGCCTCACGTGCCCGGGGCTCTGATTCCGCGTAGCGTTCGGACAGGTAGAGCAGAGTCGGCACGGTTCTGTTGGCGAGATTGTTGAGATGCTCCGTGAACTCCTGAACTGTAGTCATGTTATCCCCCTGCCTCCAACTGCTCCCGCAGCCGCTCGACCTCAGCCTCTGCCGCGCCAATTTCGCAATCGTTGGCGTGCGTCTCAGGGTCGCCACACACCGGGCAGATGCATTTCTCGCGCCGCTCGTTGAGACGCTGGTCTAACATCTGGTCGATGTTGTCCGACTGCCCGTCGGGGTCGCCGTGAGCCAGCGCGTGCAACTCGTCAACCTCTGCGACCGACAGGTAAAAAACCGGGGCGCGGTCGGTGGTCCCGTATGTGATTCGGACCCAGTCGTCGTCCAGTGTCGCAGATAAGAACTTTGCCATTTCTGAAACTCCCTTCTTGGAAATCGTTGCTTTACCGCTACTTGGCGGTGTCTGGTGCAAGCCGCTTGGCATTCTCCAGAAACAACATGATGTCGTTCAGATGGCCGATGTAACCCATTTGCTTGCCCCTCGGCAATGCCTGGAACATTTCCTCAACTGCTTCAATCGTGCGCTGTGCTTCCGCTTTGGTGAACTCTCCCTGTGCCATTTCAAATCCTTTCCGCCGCTCGGATTGCGGCTTTCCGTTGTTAGACCTGCCCCATTATACCGCATCTTTGGACAATTGTCAATAGCAAACTTGCCAACCGTGGACAATTGGCAACCGGGCGGCCGGTTTCTCGACTCGCCCGACAAAACCTGTTAGGAAAAGTTGAAAAGTGAACCGTTCGCGACGCGTTTAAAGTTCAAAGGTGAACTCGAAATTCGCCCAGCGGGAGGGCCACAGAGTGCACCATCTTGCCCTTCCACCAGATGCGGACCTCCATAACCTGCTTGGCCGTATCAGGCACGAGATGGACTTGGACTTCCTCGTAGAGGTCCACCTTCGGAACTTCGATGGTGTGATTGAATAGCGAGATCCGTCGATACCCGTTGACGGTTCTGGACTCGCGCAGGCAAAAGACATCCTTGGGTGACGTGTAGGGCTTGGGCAAGGAGAACGGGCGGAAGAGGGTGTTGCCTTCTTTCCTGGCCCTATTGAAGCGGACACTGGGGATCTCTTTGGTGGTGGAGTGGACCTGGTGGTGGTTGTAGCGGGTTACCTCTTCCTTGAGCACAGCCCGAACCTCCTCCACGGCTGATATCTTTTCTAAAGCGCAGGTTCGAACAATGCGATCTTGCAGCCACTGGTAGGGTCTCTCGACCTTCCCCTTGGCCTGGGGAGACAGGGCATAGGTCACATCCACGCCCAAGACGCGCATCATCTTGCTCCATTGCGTTTCTACATCATCAGTTTGCAGAACGTGCTTGCGCCAGACACTGTCTCTCCCTTGAACGAAGCGGAAGACACGCAGGGAGTCTACGTAGTAGCGCAAAGGGATGCCGTAAGCCCGCACGAGGGCCTGAACGGCCTGGATATGTGCCCAGGTCGTGTCACTGGGAACAAAGTCTGCAAACAACAGCATTCGGCTGTAGTCGTCGATGGACGTGATCAGGCTCCACTTCTCTCCAGCGAAGGGAGACCATAGGTGCAGCGAGGAGTCGTGTTGAATCAGAGCGCCGATGGAAGCGGTCAGCACCTCACGGTCGTGTGCCTTTCGCTTCTTCCGTGGTTTGTAACAATCCAGGCGCTTGGCGCGGTCGATGACGGTGGTCACAGAGACCTCGATGCCCTTCTTCTTGAGACGGTCGCGTAGGGCTGAGTAGTTGTAGCCGGAGATCGGCAAGCGTTTGTCCTCGACGATCTCCTTCTCGCGCAGCAACTCCCGCTCGATCTGCGCCTCAGCGGCGACCGACAATCTATCGGGTGTATGCCTTTCGTAGCCGACGGAGAAAGCTTCAGGGTCTTGCCGGTACTCTTTGAGCAGGGCAAAGAAGCGAGTCTTGCCAATGTCCAGCATCTCCTGAATCTCGGCTCTTTCCAGTAGGCCCTGGCAGTATCCCTTGAGCAGCACCTTGACCTGGTCATCTGTGAACCGCTTGTGCAGCTGTGTCATTTCGTCCCTCCTCATCTCGAGATCGACCTGCTGGGACTCTACCACAATCGGTTCACTTTTCAACTGGAAAGAGTTCACTTTTCAGCCTTAAATGGTTCACCTTTCAACTTTCAACCACACTCGCCCGACAAAACCTTGACAAACGCCGGGCGGTATGATATAATGCCGGGGACGGTTGTCCACGTCGCGTTCGTGCGTTCGGGACAACTGTAACAGCATAGACCATCGCTGCGCCACAGTAAGCGCCTTTCCGGCTTTGCACCCGGAAAGGCGTTTTTTTTGTGTTCGGAGGGGGCCATGCCCTGGAGTGTGACCAAGACCGGCAAATGCCCGGCCTCGAAACCCTGGGGGGTCGTGAAAGAGGGCGGGGAGCTGGAGGGCTGTCACGAGACCAAGGCCCAGGCCGAGGCCCAGCAGGCGGCCCTGTACGCATCGGAGGAACGGGGGATTATGAGCAAACTTCGAGAGTTGCGCGACCGGGTCCTGGCGCTGTTCCGCGAGGCCGGGATCGACGAGGAGCCGGGCGGGGACAGGGAGCGGGCGCTGAGCTCGGGCCAGATCCTGGAGCAGTTCTGGTACTCGCTCTCCGACTCCGAGGAACACTGGTCCGCCTGGCCCCTGGACATCTACCTGGACGGCGGCGAGACCTACGCCCTGGTGGCCGAGCGGGGCAGGCTGTACCGCGTGGGGCTGGGCGTGGGGGATGGCGGGGTGACGGCCGGGGAGTGGACCGAGGTGGAGACCGTCCACCAGCCGGTGGGCCGGACGCGGGTCTCCCGCCAGGCCGACGGGCGTTACCGCTGGCTCAACATCTCGGCCACGGCCACCCTGAACCGGGTAGCCGAGATCGACTCCCGGGCGCTCTTTGACGACTTTATCCGCCGGGCCGAGGAGTCCGGCGAGTACCCCGGGCGGGACTTTTACCACCTGGGAGAGGCGGCCCGTCTGGGCCAGTGTGACTACCTGGCGCGGGATGACGCGGTCCTGATCAGCTCGGGGCTTTTCGACGAGACGCCCCTGGCCCTGGCCGTGGCCCGCGCCATCGAGGCGGAGCCGGGGGAGTGGGGGGACTCCATCTCCTACCGGCCCGAGGCCGAGGCCGAGCTCGTGGAGGTGGCCGAGGGGGTGCGCGTCCCGGTCTACAACGCCGGGGTGCTGCGCTACATCTCGACCCTGCCCGAGAGCCGGGCGGCCAGCCTATTTACCACGGCAACCGTGGGGGAGGTAACGAGGATGCGAGCAGACATCAAGGAGGCGCTGGAGCGCCTGAAAGGTCACGGCCTGAGCGACGAGGAGATCGCGGCCATCGAGGGCGCGGTCGACGGCACAAACCGGGCCATCCAGGACGGCGGGATCATCAACCGCGAGGAGCCCCCCGACGCCGAGCCGGAAGGGGACCAGGACCCGGAGCCCGAGCAGGCCGGGGACGTGGCCCGCGAGGAGCCCGAAGCCGAGGGGGAACCCGAAGCCGAGCCCGACCCGGAACCCGAAGCCGGCCGCGAGGTCGAGCTGGACGACGAGGCCCTGGCGGCCATCGTCGAGCGCGTGCTGTCCGGCGAGGCCGTTGCCGGCCTCCAGGCGCAGGTGGCGGCCCTGACCGAGCAGGTGGACGGCCTGGCCCGGGAGTTGTCCGAGGCCCGGGCGTTGAACGTCAGGCGCTCCGCCGAGGTCGACGGGCGCCTGGTCGCGCTGGAGAAGACCGACGAGGAGAAGCGGCGCACCTGGCAGGCGGACCTGCCGCCCCGGGCCCGCGACTCCCTGCGCGTCACCTACCGGCCCCGCGAGGCCAACGCCGGCGGGGATGGCGACGGGCCGGCCAACCTGGCGGCCGTGGCCGAGCAAACGATGAGCAAATGGGGCGCCTAGTCCCCCCCAGGGCGGCACGACATAGAGGAGGCTTTACCATGAACGCGAAAACCCGCGATCTGACCGTGTCGGACCTGGCCACCACCTACGGGTGTTGTGGCCTGTATGATATGTGTTCCGACGAGGACCTGGTCAGCCTGTCGCTCCAGGGCGCCGATCAGTTCCTGGACTGGCTCGGCTGGCAGGGTACGGACGTCTGCGTCATCAAGAAAAACTTTGTGACCTGGATCCGCCCCGAGCAGGCCGGCGGCGTCTGCACCGACGGCTACACCGCGGACCCCTGCGCCGACGCCAACGGCGTGGAGTTCGGCGTGTGCGACTTCACGCTCGAGGACTTTGCCCGCATCCGGCGCCATGGCCCCGTGCGCGACGTCACCAAGAACGACCTGCGCTACTGCGACCGCCAGCCGCGCTATCGCCTGGATGGCTCGCAGATCGCCGACAACCGCGAGTTCGACATCATCGCCACGGCCGAGGTCATGCTGCAGGACGTGCGGCGCATGGTCATCACCGGCAACGGCGCGGTGGCCGGCCAGGCCGACGGCCTGGAGAACCTGGTGGTCACGGGCTACACCAACTCGGCCGGGCGGCGCTGCGCGTCGATGGACTCCTACGTCATCGACTGGAACCAGAACGGCATGGACGGCGGGGCGGGCATCACCGTCAACGGCGACCCCATCGCCGCCACCTGGGGCTTTGTCGACGCCCTGCTGGCCGTGTTCCGCCGCGTGCGGAAGCGCATCCGCCTGGCGCCCATGCTGGCCTCCCGGCTGGGGGCGGGCCTGGACATCATCCTGCTCCTGCCGTCCCACCTGACCAACTGCGTCCTGAACGCCTACACCTGCTGGAGCGTGTGCCCGGGCCGCCAGTACAACGAGGCCAACCTTAACACCTACGAGGCCCGCAACTTCCGCAACTCCCTGCTGGGCGGCCGGTTCGGCGCGGGGGCCATCTCCCTGGACGGGACCACCATCCCGCTCCTGGAGTACGACTGGGAGCTCATCAAGGGCCCGAGCTGCGGGGACATCTACCTGCTCATCGGCGGCGTGGGCAACGTCAAGGTGCTGAACGGCCAGCACCTGGACATGGCCGGCGCCCCCCGCGCCTACCCGGGGGCCGAGTACCGGGTCTCGGACGGCGGGCGGTTCCTGCACTGGACGATCACCGATCACACCTGCGTCCAGGAATACCAGGAGTTCGCGCCGCGGATCCTGTGCTGGGCGCCCTGGGCCCAAACCCGCTTTATGGACGTGTGCTGCGACTCGGTGCTCGATCCTCTGAGCCCCGATCCGTGCGAGACGTCCTTCTTCCCGGAGACGTCGTTCAGCGTCGCCGCCTGCCCCTAGTGGCGGGGCGTAGCCAGGTGGCCGGGGTGGGCCGTACCCGCCCCGGCCCCGGCGAAATCCGGGGAGACGCGGGGGCATGATCGAGAACCTGACGGTTGTGGTGCCGTTCTGGAACGGGCAGGCGACCCTGCCGCGGCTGCTGGCCAGCCTGCCGGCGGGGCTGCCCGTGATCGTCGTGGACGATCACTCCGACAAGCCGCCCCAGACAAAAAGGCCCGGCGTGCGGGTCATCCGCCCGCCACAGAAGGGCTTTTTCGCCGGGGCGGTCAACGCGGGCCTGGCGGCTTGCGGGACCGACGTCCTGGTCCTGAACCAGGACGTGTGGCTCGAGGGGGAGCAGTGGCTGGCGGCCGTGGCAAAGATGCGCCGGACCTACGCCGTCTTTGGCGACGGCGTGGAGGCCCATCCCGCGTGGCCGCGGGGCTACGTCCACGGGACATTCATGTTCATGCGCCGGGACGCCATCGCCGCAGTGGGCGGCCTCAACGAGCGGGACTATCCGCTGTGGGGCTGCACCTGCGAGTGGCAGCTCCGGGCCTGCCGGGCCGGCTTCCGGGCCCACGTCTCGCGGAAACTCTGGCGCCAGTGGTTCGGCCACGAGGGCCGGCACGACGTGGGGTCCAGGGTCAACCCTGGACCCACGCGTGGGTCCAGGGTCAAGGGCGGGCGCCGGGCGCGGTATGGGTCCTCCATCCGGGAGGCCATCGGCCGCTGGCCGGGGCAGCGGGCCCGCTTCCTGGCCGTGCCGCCCGCGGTCTCGGTGATCGTGCCCTGTTTCAACTATGGGCGGTACTTGCCGGACTGCATCGCCAGCCTCGTGGGCGGGGACACGTCCCTGGGGCGCTGGGAGCCGCCGGGGCAGACCTTCCAGAGCTTCGAGGTGATCATCGTCGACGACGCCTCGACGGACGATAGCTGGCAGGTGGCCCAGGCCCTGGCCGACCCGTGGAAGGGCGTCCACGCCATCCGGCTCCCCAGGAACCGGGGCACGCCGGGGGCCATCAACGCCGGGATCGAGCGGGCCCGGGGGGAGTACATTCACATCCTGTCGGCTGACGATATGCGGGAGCCGTGGGGTCTGGAGGTGCTGTATCGCGCCTGCCAGGAGCACCCGGGCATGGTCGCCTATGGCAACGTGCGGATCTTTGGCGACGGCCAGCGGGGCCGGATGCTGACCCTGCCGGGGTACGACTTTGACCTGGTGCTGCACAAAAATCCCATGCCCGCCGGGATCATGTACCCCCGGGCGGCCTGGGAGGCGGTCGGGGGCTATCCCGAGGTGATGAAACTCGGCCGCGAGGACTGGGCCTTTAACATCCGCCTGGGGGCGGCCGGCTACTGCGGGCACCACGTCGGCGACTCGGGCAACCTCTACCGCCGCGAGGGCCAGAACCGGAGCTTGCGGACGGGCAACGTCCACCGCAGGGAGGCGGCCGGCGGGCCGGGCGCCGTCGCCCGGGGGACGTTCAAGGCGCAACTGAAAAAGCTGTACCCGAGACTGTATGCAGGTTGGAGGCCGCCAATGTGCTGCGGACGACAAAATACACCCAAGGCCACGCCCCGAGCCCGGGCGCTGCCGGGGGCGGCGCTGGAGCCCGTCCTGGGCAGCCGGCGCCAGCCGGAGATCGGCACCCCGGCGCCGGGCATGGAGTGGCTGGAATACGTCGGCGGGAACGCCGGCAACTCGCGCTGGATCGGCCCGGCGACGGGCACGCGCTACATCTTTGGCGGGGGTCGGCCCGTGGGCCAGGTGTACGCCGAGGACGCCAGGGGGCTCCTGGACCTGCGGCACAACACCCGGGCCGTGTTCCGCCGCTACAAGCTGCCGGCGCCCGTCGCGCCTGCCGCGCCCGCGCCTGCCGTCGCGGCTGCGGCTCCCCGCGGCAAGCCCACGGCCCCCAGGATCGCGGGCACTCCGAACCCCGCGGAACGGGAGCCCGAGCTGGTGGACGTGGCGGCCCCGGAGCCTGAACCGCGGGCCGGGCCCGTCCCGGCCGACGACCTGACCAGGATCGCGGGCGTGGGGCCGGCGACGGCCGCCAGGCTGGACGCCGCGGGCTTTGGCGCCTTCGCCACCCTGGCGGGGGCCTCGCCCGAGACGGTGGCCCGGCTGGCCGGCATCCCGCGGGCCACGGCGGAGCGGGCGGTAGCCGGCGCGGCGGCCGTGCTGTCCGGGGAGGGCGACGGATGATCGCCTACGGCGCCGGGGACCTCGTGCACCTGGCTGTCCTGGCCCTGGCGGCCTGGCGGCTGGCGGTCGCCCTCTACATGGAGGGCGGTCTCTGGCTTCGCCTGCGACTCCTGGCCCAGCGGCGGGGCGGCTTCTGGCAGGAGCAGCTATCCTGTTTCTGGTGCTGCACCAGCTGGGCCGCGGGCCTGGTGTGGGCCCTGGGGCGGGCGCTGCCCCTCGTGGCGGGCGGGGGATGGGCATGGGAGTACCTGCTGGAGGTGCCGGCGCTGTCCGCGGCGGCGCTCCTGGCGAGCCACGCCGGCCGGGCGGTGTGGTCCGAGATGCGTGAGGGAGGAGGCTAGCATGGCGCCGAGATACATTGTCGAGTTTGTGCGAATGCTCGCCGGCGGGCACCACCAGCCGTGCGGGAACCGGGTGCAACTGGAGGACGCGGCGGGGAACCTCGTCGCGCCCCTGCCCGACGGCGGGGACGTCAACCTGGCCGAGTACGGCGGGGCGGCCGTGGGCGAGACCAACCCGGTCGACGTGGCGGATACCTGGGTGCCGATCATCGTGCCCGACGTGACGGCGAACGACTCGGACAAGACCCTCACCGTGCCCGTCATGACCCTGTGGCAGGTGCTGTGGATTCGGGTGGAGTTGACCACGACGGCCACGGCCGGCGACCGGCAACTCGCCATCCAGATCCTGGACACGGGGCCTGACGTGATCGCCGAGTTCCGGCCCCGCGTCACCCAGGCGGCCAGCCTGGCCTATGTGTACCAGTTCGCGCCGGGCATGGCCCAGGACACCGCCGTCTACGATACGGACCTGGTCACCACGCCCCTGCCGCCAACCCTGATCCTGGACCCCGAGTTCAGCCTGCGGATCTATGACAACAACGCCGTGGATGCCGCGGCGGACGACATGGTCGTCCAACTCATGGTCGCCCGGAGGGCGCTCTAGCCATGTTCCGCAGGGTGGGCGGCCCGGGGATGCGCGGCATAGGCGGGATCGCACTGGCCGATCTTGATTGCGGCATTGGGCAGAATGCCGCGAGTACCCTGCCCACTGGCCTGCTGGCCTACTGGCCGCTTGGGGAGGCCAGCGGCAACCGGGTGGACGCCACGTTGCGTGGCAACGATCTCGCACCGAGCGGCGCCGTGGTCTGGGGATGGGGGCTGAATCAGCACTGTGCCGAATTCACCGGGATCGGCTCGGGATTCCTGACCATTGCCAGCAACGCGGATCTCTCGCCGGGCGACAATGATTTTACCGTCGTTTGCGCGGTGCGGTTTGATGCGGTAGGGACGAATGCGATCTGGTCAAAATATAGCACAACGGACAATCAGCGCGGTTATCGTTTGGTTTACAACGCGACAACAAGCCGCTTCTGTTTCCAGGTGAGCGCCGATGGCGTTGCCGCCGTGACAGTTCAAGCGGACAACGCCGGGGCGGCAGCTATCGATACCTGGTATCTAATCCGCTGCTGGTACGATGCAACGAATGACCTGGCCTACATCCAGGTGGATACCAACGCCGCCGACAGTGGCGCACACGCAGGCGGTATTTTCAATAATAGCGCGACACCTTTCATGGTCGGTGATGATGACTCCAACACCCCGATAAATGGACGAGTAGACGAACTGGGGGTTTGGAATCGCATCCTGAGCGATGCGGAGTGGCTAGAGTGGCGGAACGGCGGCGCTGTGCTGACCTATCCGTTCGACGGCGCGGCATTGCCTGTAGCGAATATAAGTATCAGTTCGTCCAATGCCTGCCGGGTGCCGCACCAGCGTCAATGTTTCTACGCCGCCGGCCGCTACTGGATTTTCTACAGCGATGCCAGCCGGAATCTATGGTACGCGAGCACTACCGACAACGAGCACTGGATCGAGCCGGTCAATCTGACCACGTTCCCGCAGTACGACGCGCAATGGTCGGTCGCCTGGGATGGCACGTATCTGCATATCACCAAAGTGATCCAGAACGGCGGCGTGGGCCTGGTCCACGACGGGCTGACCTACCGGCGGGGCACGCTGGGGATAGACGGCGTGATCACCTGGGACGCAGACTGGCAAATCGTGCTGGCTACCGGCAATTTCGTCGGGGATCCCTCGCTGGCCGTAGCGACGGATGGGGCGGTGTGGGTCGGATATAAAAATGCGACGGCAGGCGATGCGTGCGTCGTCAAAAACAGCGCAGTTGACGGCACATGGGCGACGGCGGCGGGTTTTCCGGTGCAACTCACAATCACGACCGACAACCGCCACGCGATGGTCGCACCGCTCGCGGCGGGCGGGATACACGCTACCGTCTACCGCTACGGCACGGATGATACGGCGCTCGGATTTTATTCGGCTGACGGTGGGGCGGTATTTGCCAGTGAAGGCGCGATCACCGCATCCAACGTCGAGACCAACAGCGGGGCCGGGGCTCAAGTGGGTCGCATCGAGAGCGCCAGCGAGGGTGACGGGATTGTCCACCTGGCATACCAGACGGACGACCAGAAGATCATGTATCGCCAGCGTTCGGCGCTTGGAGTGTGGGGTACGGAGGTCGAGCTAGACGACGGAACCAATGTCACGGCGGCAATTAGCTCGCCGCGCATTTCATTCAACGGCAGCGGCGAGATTTACGTCATGTGGTCCACGGCGGCCAACATTTTCATGCGGAAATATAGTGCCGGGGCGTGGGGCGCGGCGACAGCGGTTGTGACTGAATCGCTGGAGGCCACATTTGAACACGCCATGCCGGCAGAGTTGACGAACGGGGCCACGCTGCAACTGGCGTACCTGACAGACGCGAATCTGGTACGCCATAGATTGCTGACGTTGTGATCGCGGCAATCGGCTACAACCCGCTCTTGCGGGTGCGCCTCTTTCGGCTAACAGGGGGCAGGGGTGACGGTAGTACCGGAACAATCGGCCATAATTGAGGAGGGTTCGGCGGTCTCGATGGCCCGCTACGCCAAGATCGTGGGCTACTGGGAGTGCTCGTTCTTTGGCGTCAACCGGCCCGGGGCTCCCCAGTCCTGCCGGTCGATCTGGGTCAAGCGCGAGCGGGACCTGATCGACCACTACCTGGCCGAGGGCCAGGAGGAGCTGGAGAACGAGATCGGCTACCCCCTCGGCACCTGGCGCTGGTTCCAGGATGCCATGGCCTACCGGCAGCCCATCCGCGCCCGCCGGGGCTGGGTGCTCGAGGGCGGCGTCCGGGCCGTGGCCGTCGTCGCCGCCGGCGTGGCCGTCGATCACACGGCCGACCCGGCGACCATTGGCCCCGTGCCCACGGCGGTCACGGACCCCGACGAGCTGCGCCTCTACTATCCCGCCGCCCTGGTCGAGGAGGAGCTCGAGATCCACCCCTCCGACGTCGACCTGGCCGGGGGCTTTGTGACCTTCCGGGTGCCCCGCTGCCGGATGGTCCACCCCGACGTGGCCGACAACCCGCGGACGGGGTTGGACTATGCCGACCTGGCCAACTTCCTGGCGACCGTGGACGTGCGGCGGGTCTACAACGACCCGGGCACCCAGGCCGTGCTCCACTGGCCCAACCGCTCAAGCGCAAGTTGCCTGCCGGGCTGCTGCTGCCCCACCTGCTCCACCTACAGCGCGACGGCGTGCATCACCGTCCGCGACGCGGAGCGGGGCAGCCTGTCGCTCCTGCCGGCGACCTACAGCGCCGGGGCCTGGACGGCCACCTGCCCCGCCTCGTGTTGTGTCGGCCGGCCGGAGTTCGTGACCCTCAACTATCGGGCGGGGCGGGCCCTGACCCGCCAGGCCGAGGACGCCATCGTCCGCCTGGCCCACGCCAAGATGCCGGCGGAGCCGTGCGGGTGCGAGGTGGTCAAATTGCTCTGGGAGCGGGACCGGAACGTGCCCGAGGTGGTGACCAGGGAGCGGCTCAATTGCAGGTTCGGCACCTCGGACGGCGCCTGGGCCGCCTGGCAGTTCGCCCAGGCCCTGCGCCTGCACCGTGGCGGGAGGCCCCTCTAGATGTGCTGCGGGAACAGGGGGGGCAGGCGCCGGCCGCGGCCCGTGGCCATCGTGCCGGGCACGGACAGGGTGCTGGCGGAGTACACCGGGGGCCGGGAGGATTTGTTTTCCACCCGGGGCCCGGCGACCAGGGTTCGCTATTACGTCTCGGCCCGGGCCCACGAGCGGCAGATCCTGGTCTACGTCGAGGACCTGCCGGGGCTGGTGGGGAGCGGGGAGTGGCGGCCCGTCGAGGGCTGGGAGGAGGCCGCCTGATGCCCGCCGTCCTGTGGAAAGCCATCAAGCCCCGCAAGTTCAACGACCGGGCGCTGCGGGCGGCCCTGGAGCGGGCGGCGGAGCAGGCCGCCGGCGGGATGCTCCTCGATTTTGAGCTTTCGGTCTCCAAGTGGGACCGGCGGCCGGCCTTTGACAAGATCGTGAGCGTCGGGCCCACCTCGGTGGACGTCCTGGTGGGGACCGACGATCCGATCTACCGCTACGTGTCGGGCGGCACAAAGCCGCACCCGATCCGGGCCAAACGCGCCCGGGCGCTTCACTTCCGGGGCGTGTACCGGGCCAAGACGACGCCGGGGGTCATCGCCTCGCAGGCGGGCGGGGCATCGGGCCCGGACGTGTACGCCAAGTCGGTCATGCACCCCGGGACCAAGCCCCGGCACTTTGAGAAACAGATCGCCAAAAAGTGGCGGCCCAAGTTCAAGAAACTCGTCCAGGCCGCCCTGTCGGAAGGGGCCCGGGCCTCCGGGCACGCCCTGACCTGACGCGCGTCAGGCCAGGGCACGGGATACGCAAATCGTAGGAGGTTACCATGGGAAGCCAAATTGTAGGGGGGGACATTGTCCTCTACACCAAGAGAGGCGTCGGGCCCGAATACGCTTTCGAGTACGAGGGCTGCGCCGAGTTTGACGACGCCGACCTGGCGCCGGGCGAGCTGACGCCCATCACCTGCCGGTCAAACGCCGCCTACCGGGAAACCGTCGTGATCGACATCGCCCGGGGCGAGTCGGGAATGCCGTCCACGACCATCCGCCTGCTCCTGCGGCAGGCGCAATGGCTCATGGAGCAGGGCCGCGCCTGCCCCATGACCGTCGACTACCGCTTCGGGATGTGCGGCCGGCCGGACAATCCCGAGGACTGGAGCGAGATCCTGCGCTTCAACGGTGCCTACGTTCAGCCGGGCAGCGTCAACACCGGGGCCGGGCAGGCGGACAAGGTGCAGGTCTCGGCCAACGTGGGCGGCATGACCTACACCATGCTCTACTCGCTCACCCTGGACGCCGTCGACGTGGGCGACCAGACCGCCGGGCTGGACGCCGTCCTGGTGGTCCCCAAGGCCGAGTGCTCGGGCGACTGCGGCCCGGGCTTTGGCGTGTGCGACTATGTGTTCGTCGCCACCGAGGGCGAGTACCTGACCACGGCGGAGGTCATCTACACCGCCGACGGGGGCTCGACCTGGGAGGCCATGGCCGTCTCACCCTTCGCCGCCGGCGAGTCGATCTCGTGCATGGTCGGCGACGTGACCGGCTCGGCGACGGGCACGACCATGCGCCTGGTGGTTTTCCGGGGCACCACGGACGGGGCCAACCCGGCCGAGTGCGCCATCACCACCGACTGGGGCGCCACCTGGGCGGCCGTCGAGATCGGGGCGGTCAACGGCCAGTACGTGACCGCCGCCTTCCGCCGGGGCCGCAAGATCTGGGCCGGGTGTGACGACGGGTATCTCTACTACTCCGCCAACTTTGGCAACACCTGGGCCCTGCAATCGAGCGGCACCGTGACGGGGGCCATCAACTCGATCTGCATGTTCTCCGACTCGGTGGGCATGGCCGTGTGCGACGGGGACGAGGGCCTGGTCACGGCCGACGGCTCGACCTGGTCCGCCCTGGGGGACGTGGCCGACGGCTCGGATCCGGATCTCCTGTGCGTCTGGATGACGACCCAGTGGATCGCCTACTGCGGCACGGACGCGGGCACCGTCTACTACTCCCTGGACCGGGGTGTGACCTGGACCCTGCTCCAGACCCTGGGGACCGATCCCGTCCGCGACATCCAGTTCTGGACGGACACGACCGGCTACGTGCTGTACGGCAACACGGTCTATCGCACCGTGGATGCCGTGGAGTTCGTGGCCCAGACCACGCCCACGGCGGCGGTGCTGCGGGATCTGGACCTGTGCGGGCCCAACAGCGGCTGGGCCGTGGGGCAGACGTCGGCCAACGCGGATCTGGCCGTCCACTTCCAGCCCCAGCCGGCGACGCCGATCTACTAGGCCGTGAGGGTCGCGCTACCCTGCGGGGTGAGTCTGGAGGTTTCGGGGGCGCCGCCACTCAAACGTGCCGCCGTCCTGGCGGCGTTCCCGTTGCCCGAACCGCCGTCGGTTCGCATCCGGCGGGCCGACGGCGGCTTCGACCTGTGGCCCGACCGCGAGGATCCGGCCTACAGGGCGGCCCTGTGGGAAGCCTACAAGGCCCGCGAGGCGGCCCTGTGGCGGTTCTACCTCCTGGAGTGCCTGCCGGGCCTGGAGGTGCCCGCCGGCGATGCCTGGCGGGCTGACCTGTCGGCCCTGGGGATCAAGCCCCGGGCGGGGGAGGCCGGGCGGCGGCTGGACTTTTGCGAGTTCTGCATCCTCCAGACCCAGGCGGACGTCGACGCCCTGCGGGACGCCTTCCGCCGGGCCAACGAGGGCGAGCCGGCCGACCGCGAGGCGGCCGAGGCGTGGTTCGGGCTTACGTGGAACGGGACTCCCATCCGCGAGGCGGCGGATCGGCTGAAAAAGGGCAAGCTGGCCTTCGCCCCGGGCTGGGCCCAGTACCAGGCGGCCCTGGCGGCGCGGCTCCTGCCCTTCCACGAGGAGGAGATCCCGCCGGCCCTGCGGGCGCGGCTGGGGCTCCTGTACTACGACCTGCCGCCGGCCCTGCGGGCGCGGCTCGAGGTCGGTTACGAGTTGGACGTGTTGGTCCGCGCCCTGGCGGCGGACGACGTGCGGAGGCAATACGACAGATGAGCGATTGGACGGCGGACACCATCCCGGTCCAGCAGGTCTCCCGCCTGCTGGTCGAGGCGGTCCTGGAGGCCCACCCCCTGCCCCGGCGGCCCGACTTTGACGGGGCGCCCCTCACCCTGGAGCGCCTGGAGGACAAGAAAAGCTGGCCCAACGGCGGCCGGCAGCGCAAGGCCCGGGCCGCCTGGGAGCGGTTCGTGGCCGAGGCAAACGAGGCCGCCGAGCGGCGAAACGACGCCCTGTTCCGGCTGCTGATGGCCCGGGGCGTGGCCCTGGAGGTGCCGCCCCTGGAGACGTGGGGCGCGGACCTGGCCGAGGCGGGGATCGCGGACGGGACGGTCTCGGCCTCGACCCTCAAGCTCCTGTATCTCGATCACATTTTGCCCTCGCCCGACGACAAGCTGGCGCTCCTGGTGCGGGCCATGGAGGCCAGCGGGCTGCAGGCGGCGGCGGTTGACGCCGTGCGGGACCTGTTCCGCCAGGCGCTGGCTGCGGCCAAGGCTACGGGCCGGGCGTGAGGTGTTACACGCCTACTGGTTCGGGGATTAGGTAGGGCTGGACGGCAATCGAGCCCGCGTCCGCCTTGCGGTGGCAGGATGAGCAGAGGCAAATCAGGTTAGAGAGGCGATTCGCTTGACGGTAGTTTTCATTCTCGCCAGGTATATAGCCGAACTCACGAAACGGCTTGATGTGGTGAACGTCCATCGCTCGCCTGTTGCCGCGCTGCTTCTTGCCGCAATGCTGGCAGCGGTTCTTGTCTCGCTTGCGGGCGCGTTGGCGCTGCGCCTCCCAGTTGGGGCCGTAATAATAAAGCTCACCGCCCTTCCAATTGGGGTGAGCCTCGCCCACCTGGTTCTCAGCCTGCCATCGGCCATGGCACTCCTGGTTGCAGAAAAAACGGCGGGTCCGATTCTCGATCTCCGAACGGATGCGCTCAAGAGGCTTGCCGCAAGTAGCACAATACACCGTGACCTTGCCGCCGGTCCACCGCAGGGCTTCCTTGCCCGTCAAGTGCTCGGATTGCCAGCGACCATAACACGTCCTGCTGCAAAACCTTTGCCCGCTGGAAGGGCGGGCCTCGAAGGGCTCTCCGCACGCATCACAGCGGGATACAACCGGCCCGCCGTTCCATCCCGGCGCCTTTACGCCGCGCCAGTTGGCCGACTTCCAGGCGGTGAAGCAGGCCCGAGAACAGAAGCGGCGCCCCTTCTCGGCTTGACCGGGCGTTACATCAAAAGACGTGCCGCATTGTTCACAGGTGAGCGTGACACGGGCAACCGGCGCCCAGTATTCGCGGTTCTTTTGCTGCCATTCGTAAAAGCAGGCACGGTCACAAAACGCCTGCTTCCTGTATCGGAAGTGATTGGGGCAGACATCCAGGGGCTTGCCGCAGTTGGCACACTCGATAGCGATCCGCTGCCAGATGTTGTCATGGCGCCAGGCAGAGTAACACGCCATGCTGCAAAATGCCTTATTACCCCTGCGGTTACTGGGGCGGGTCTGAAATGATTGGCCGCATTGTTCGCAAGTCAACTCGATCTTCATGCGTCTATTGTAGCACAATAGTCCGCAATAGTCAAGGGGTGCAAGGGTAAATCGCCATGGCGCTCCAAATGTCGGCCGCAGAGTTTCTCGGGATCGCCGCCATATGTGATACGTCCCAATTTGATGAGGGGCTCCGTACCTACATCGCCGGCCTGCGGCAGATGGAGTCCGAGACCGACAAGAAGACCGGCGAGGTCGGCAAAAAAACCGACGAGATGGCCCGCAAGCAGGCCGCCGCCCTGAAAGAAGTCGGCCTGGCCTTCTCCGCCGTGGGCGCCGCCGGGACGGCCCTCCTGACGTCCATGGCCTTGACGGCCAGCCGGGCCGAGGAGTTGGGCGTCATCCTGGACGTGACGGCCACCAACGCCCAACGCCTGGCGACCCAGGAGGCCGCCGCGGCCCGGGAGGCCGGCGACTTTGCCGCCGCCGCCGCGGCAACGGCCCGGGCCTCGTCCATCACCGGGCAGGCGGTCAATGAGCAGGTAAAGGCCGTCAAGGAGCTGGGCATCACCACGGCCGTGGCCAACAAGACCGTGGCGCAGCTCATCCGCTACAACCTCGATTGGAAACAGTCCACCGACCTGGCCCGCCTCGCCCAGGACGCCGCCACGTTCGCCGCCCAGGACTCCAGCCAGGCCCTGGACGGCCTGATCCACGGCATCACATCCCTTAACCCCCGGGTGCTCAGGACCTACGGCATCCTGGTCAACCTGGAGCAGGAATACAGCAAGTTCGCCCGGGCCAACGACCGGACGGCCACCAGCCTGACCGACCTGGAGAAACAGCAGATCGCCTTTAACGCCGTCCTCCGCCAGGCGCCGGCCATCGCGGGCGCCTACGAGGCGGCCATGGACACCGCCTCCAAGCAGCTCCGCTCCCTGCCCCGCGACATCTCCGAGGCGGCGGAGGCGTTCGGCGGGCACCTGACGCCCATGCTCAACTCGGCCGTGGGCGCCCTGCGGGACCTGCTCCACTGGCTGGCCGACCTGCCCCAGCCCGTCCAGGAGACGGCGACCCAGATGCTGGCCTTCGGCACCGCCGTTACGACCCTGGCGGGCGGGGCGGCCCTGGCGGTGCCCAAGATCCAGAAGCTGGTCCAGGCCATGCGCGATCTGGCCATCGTCCAGCAGCTCGCCTCGGCCGGGATGCTCGGGCCCGCAGGCCTGGTGGCCGGGCTGGCCCTGGCGGCGGGGGCGGTGTTGCTCTACCAGAAAAACCTCCAGGACGCCCACCAGGAGGAGGCGGCGGCCCTGGCCGAGGCGGCCGAGAACTACACGGTCTATACCCGCAAGCTCGACGAGGCGGGCCTGTCGGCCTACGGCCTGACCGAGGCCCTGTATAAGCTGGTCAAGGCCCAGGAGGCCAGCGCCCAGGCGGCCTACGCCGAGAGGCTGGCCCGGGCCCGCGACAGCCTGGAGGGCCTGGTCTACGCCGCGACCAACGCCACGGAGCGGACGGGCGAGTTCTGGGAGGAGGTCGAGGCCCTGCGGGGGCCGCTGTCCGATGCGGAGTTGACCGTCCTGGCCGACCGGGACGCCGTCCTGGAATTGTACAGCGCCCTGGGCCTGGAGGGCGAGCGCCTCATCGAAAACACGCGCCTGACCAACGCCTGGGCCATCTCCAAGAAGACGGCGGCCCAGGCGGCCCAGAACGAGGCCGAGTTCGAGCACCGCCGCTGGCAGGAGCTCCAAAAGATCCAGTCGGGCGTGACCCGCGTCACCGCCCAGGGCACCGACGCCCTGCGGGAGCGGGCGGACTGGGAGCAGATCGTGGCCGACCGGGAGAAGGCCCGCTTCCAGATCCTGGTGGACCTGGCCCAGGCCGAAAAGGAATATGCCGACGCCGTGGAGGACGCCACGGCCGCCGCGGCCCGGCAGATGGTCGAGGCCGAGGACCAGGCGGCCGCAGCCCGGGAGTCGGCCCGCGAGGAGCTGACCGGCGCCCTGACCGACCTGGAGGAGGACCACGCCGACCGGGTGGCGGACATCTACGGCGACATCGCCGGCGTGGCCCGCGACCTGGCCCGGGACATCGTCGAGGCCGAGCAGAAAGCCGCCCGGGAGCGGGAGGCCATCGCCCGGGAGATGGCCGAGGCCATAGCCGACGCCGAGCGGGACCTGGCCCAGGATCGGGAGGATGCCGCCCGGGACCTGGCCCGCGACCTGGAGGACATCGAGCGCAAGGCGGCCGAGGACCTGGCCGACCTGGAGCGCGACCTGGCCCAGGATCGCGAGGACGCCGCCCGCGACCTGGCCCAGGAGCGGGAGGACCTGGCCCGCGACCTGGCCCGCGACCTGGAGGACATCGAGCGCAAGCACAACGACAAAATTGAGGACCTGCGCCTCAAGCACCTCCAGGAGCTCGAGGACCTGCAGGCGGAGCACGGCGAGCGGCTGGCCGACATCGAGGAACGCTACGCCCAGGAGCGGGCCGACATCGAGCAGAAATACAGCCTGGAGCCCCCCGAGCCCGACTTTGACGAGCGCCGCGAGGACCTCATGGAGGAGCTGCGCCGGCTGGAGGAGTTGGCGGCATCGGGCACGGGCATCTGGTACGGCGCCGACATCGACCAGGTCAAGAAACAACTGGAGGAGCTCAAAAAGGAGGAGCTGGCCGCCCTGGAGGAGCGCAAAAAGGAGGAGCTCGAGGCCCTGGAAGCCTGGCTCGCCGAGGAGCAGGGCGTCCGGGAGGCCGCCTACCAGGAGGCCCTGGAAGCCGAGGAGGCCGCCTACCAGGAGCAGCAGGACGCCCGCCAACGCCAATACGAGCAGGACCTGGCGGACCTGGCCCTCGAGCACCAGCGGGAGCTCGAGGAGATCCAGCGCCAGCACGACCGGGAGCTGGCGGAGTTGGCCCTCAAGAACGAGCGGGCCCGGGCCGAGCGCCAGCGGGCCTACGAGCAGACCCTCCAGGACCTGGCCGTCCAGCACGAGCGGGAGCGGGCCGAGATCGCCCGGCGCAACGCCGAGGCGCTGGCGGACCTGGACGCGCAATTGGCGGAGGAGAAGGCACGACTTGAGCAAAGCGCGGCGGAGCAAGCGGCAAGGCTGGCGGAACAACTGGCAACGGAGCAGGCCAACTACCTGGAGAGGCGCGGCGAGCTCGCGGCTCATTACGACGAGCAGTTGGCAGAGATCGACGCGGCACTGGCTGAGGAGGTGGAGAAAATACAACTCGGCCTAGCCGAGGAACTGGCCGAAATCATCCGCAGCCTGGGGGAGCAGTCCCGGGCGTTCCGCGACGCCTACGCCGAGCAGCTCCGGGACCTGGAGACCTACCTGGCCGACCGCCTGGCCCGCGAGCGGGCCTACCAGGACGACCTGGCCGGGATGTGGGAGGCGCACAGCCCGTCCCGCTGGATGCAGCGCCTGGCCCGGGACATCCTGACCGGCTTCGAGGAGCCCTTCCAGGGCCAGCCCCTGACGTCGGGGCTGGGCTCCGCCCTGGAGGGCTTCCAGTCCGCCCTGGGGGACCTGGGGGGCGGGGCGGCGTACCGCCCGCCGGCCGTGGCCCCGCCCGTCGTCTCGCGGAGCGTGTCCACCCAGACGTCCAACACCATCAACCTGGAGGCCCATTACGCCCGCGGCCGCTCCGAGTCCAGCCTCCGGGATGACGTGGCGCTCCTGCAGATGACCATGGATAGCCAGGTGCCGAGGTATTAACATGCTGCCCGTCGCAGAGATCGAGCTAGAGGACGCCTGGGGGACGGTGTTCCCCCTGGAATGGCCTGACCGCCACCTGACCGAGATCACCGGCCTGGGGCTGCCGCCCGTGGTCCACTGGACGACCCGCAGCCCGTTCCAGCACGGCCGGACGCACTGGTCCTACACCGTCCAGCCCCGGGTCGTCAATATCGGCCTGTTTATGCGCGGCTGCGGTCGCCTGGGCTACTGGCAGGCCCGGGCGGCGGCGGCGACCATGCTCAACCCCGAGAATGGCCCCCACAAGCTCCGCCTGACCTATCCCGATGGGGAGACGTTCGAGCTGCACGACGGCTGGGTCAACGGCGACTTTGGCCTGTCCAGCCAGCAGGCGACCTACTCGACCCAGGCCGGGGCCCTGCAGATGGTATTTTACAGCCCCTTCTGGAAGTGGATCACCTCGCCCCTGGCCGCCGGGCAGACGCGGGACGACGAGGGCCGGACGTGCGTGGAAACGTCGACCATCGCCGCCGTGGCCCAGCTCGCCCTGCCGTTCGTGGGGCCGTTCCTCCTGGGCACCACGGCCGGCACGGCGACGCTGGCGGCGACCAACGGCGGCGGGGCGGCGGTCAAGCCGGTCATTTCCCTGGAGGGGCCGGCCGAGGACTGGACGCTGACCAACCCGGCCAACGGCCACCAGCTCACCTGGGACGGCTACGCCATCGCCGCCGGGGAGGTGGTGACCATCGACGTCCCGGCCAAGACCATCACCAACGGGGCGGGCACGGACTTGAGCGCCTACGCCCAGGGCAACACCGGGACGTTCGCCCTGCAGCCGGGGGCCAACGCCCTGGCGTTCTACGGCGCCGGGGGCGTGGTCAACGGCGTCACAACCCTGTCTGTCTGCTGGTACGTCGAGGTGATCGGGGTATAGCCATGGCGCAAAGATCGTTCTTCTGGGATGGGGCCAGTTTGGGGGACGCCGGGGCGCTGACGGTCCACGACGCGGCGGGCATCGGCTACGCCCTGGCCAACGTCAATTACGAGTCGCTCCTGGTGGACGTCGCCTTCCGTATGCTCTGGAACGGGGACGGCAACCGGGGGGTGCTGCGCGGCTGGGGCAACGAGCTGGAGGTGACCGGCGCCGCGACGCCCGTTCAGGTGGACACGGGCGGGGCGGTGGTCTACGGGATGCCCTACGAGAGCCAGGTGGCGGTCAACGTCGCCGTGCCGACCCCGGTCAACGACACCCGCCACGACCGGCTGGTGCTCCGCCGGGACTGGACGGCCCAGACGGTGCGGATCACGCGCCTCCCGGGCGCCGAGGGCGGGGGCCTGCCGGCCCTGACCCAGAGCCCGGCGCCGGCCGGATCGGGGGTGTACGACGTGCCCCTGGCGGCCCTGGAGGTGACGACGGGCGGGGCCATCGCCGTCACCGACGAGCGGGAGTTCTGCGCCTACGGCACGTCACCCGGGACCGATTCCTTTGCCGAGGCTAACCTCCAGGACGACTCCATAGACCTGAACGACCGGGCGACGCGCACCCGGCGCTGGTTCGTGGGGGCCGGGGACATGGCGCCCCTCCTGGCCGCCGCCCAGTTCTTCACCTCGGGCACCACCATCACCGCCACCGGGACGGCGGGCTGGGGCGGCGGGGGCAACGTCCAGGGCTGGCAACTCACCGGCTCGGCCTACGAGGGAGCCATCGCCACCCTGACCACGCCGCCGCCCGGCTGGGCCGCGGGCAACGTCCTGAGCTATATCTGGTGGGCGGCCAACAGCAGCCTGACGCCGTCCTTTGCCATCGGTTCGGCCCTCCAGGGCTACAGCCGCCATGTGCTCTATACGCATTTCGGAGCGTGGCACCCGCGCTATGCCACCTCGTCCGTCTGGGAGACGGACGCCATCGTGGCCAATACCTGGTATCGGACCCAGGGCGCGACCATCCCCGAGGTGGCGTTTACCTACTATCGACCCACAGAGGTGATCCACTACCTGGCCTACTGGTACAACGCCGCCGGGGCCGAGGACATCAACTTGCTGGGCGTCGAGTTCGTGTATACGGGGTACGTCTAATGGCCGAGACTTCCTACCTGTGGGACAACCCCGGGACGGGCGACTCGCCCGCCGGGGGCTATGGCAATGCGCTCTTGTGCCGGGCCGTCTTTCGCATGCTCCTGGGCAGCGATGGGGACCGGGGCGTGCTGCACGGCTGGCTCGACGACCTGGAGGTCACCGACGGCGGGGGCCTGGACGCTGCGGTGGGGGCCGGGGCGGCCCTGTGCTACGGGGCATGGCACGAGTCCGACGAGGCCGAGACCGTGGCCCTGCCGGACAATTCGACGGTCCACGTCGTCGTCCGGGCCGACTGGGCGGCCCAGACCGCCCGCCTGGCCCAGGTGGCGGCCCTGACCCAGAACCCGGGCGTGACCTACGACGTGCCCCTGGCCGAGGTGACGACGGCCGGCGGGGCCATCGCCCTGATCACCGACGAGCGGGACTATTGCGAGTATCCCACCGTCCTGGAGGCCAGCGCAGTCACGGCCGACAACATCCAGACCGGCGCGGCGACTGTCGCCAAGATGATCGACCAGGCGCGGCACCTGTCCCGGGGCGCGGGCGAGTTTGTGGCCGACGCCACGAACCCGGCCACCTGGGGCGGGGGCACGACGAGGGGCACCATCTGGCTCCTGGCGGACGCGGCGACCAATGCCGCCTGGTGTACGTTTCGTGTCCCGGCCGATATAAGCAGCGCCGCCATCGATTTTAACGTCTGGTTTGCCGGGGCCGCCCTGGACAATGGGGACGTGCTCTGGAGCTACAGCCTGTGGCAGGCGGCCGCCGGGGGCGTCCTGGCAAACACGGCCGGAACCATGACCACGACATTCACGGCCAGCGACCCGACCCAGCACGAGGCTGTCTGCGAGCTGCTGGCGTCGGTAGCCGCCGCGGCGGGCGACCTGGTCCACCTGCGGGTGGAGCGCCTGGGGGCGGACGGGGCGGACACCTGGACCCATAGCGTGATCCTGTGGGGGATCTCAATCGACTACACGGCGGATAGCTAGATGGCACAACGATCACTGTTCTGGGACACCGAGGGCCTGGGGGATGGCGGGCCCTACTCACAGGCCAACCTGCACGACCAATTTCTGCGCTGCATCCTGGGGGCCACGGGAAACCGGGGCGTGGTGCCGGGCTGGCGGGACGGGCTCCTGGTTTCGGGCACGAGCTCGCCCCTGTCCGTGGCCGCGGGCGGGGCGGCCGTCTATGGCCTGCTGCACGACTCGGACGCGGCAGTCTCGGTATCGCTCCCCACCCCCTCGGCGGGCCACTCGCGCTATGACCGCGTTGTGCTCCGCCGATCCTGGGCCGAGCAGACGATCCGCGTTGCCCGCGTGGCAGGCGTGGCGGGGGTTATCCCGGTCGTGCCGGCCCTGACGCAAAGCCCCGGGGCGATTTACGAGGTGCCCCTGGCCACCGCCCTGGTGACCGATGCCGGGACCGTGACCCTGACCGACGCCCGGGAGTTCCTGGCCTTTCCCACCGCCTGGCCGGCCGGCATCGTCGGCCTGGGCGATTACGCCGAGGGCGCCGTGGGGGCGGCCGAAATCCCCAACCGCACCCGCTACGAGCTCAAGGGCGGCGGCTCTATCCGCCCCGACGCGACCAACCCCTGCACCTGGACGGCGGGGGGCTCCTACGATTACTGGGAGTTTGCCGACGCGGCGACCAACGCCGGCTGGGTGACGTTCATGGCCCCGGTGGGCCTGGTGGGGTCCGTCAATTTCTACCTATGGAGCGTGCCCGACGTCAACGGCGCCGGGGGCGGGGCGGAGAACGCCCAGTGGGATTACTCGGCCTTTTACGGCGCGGGGGACGTGGCCCCCACCAACGCAACGGGCACGGTCAACGCCGACCAGCAGGCCCGGGTTAACACCCGGGTCTACCGCGACCAACTCATCGCCGCCCTGCCGGCAACCGAGGGCCAGCCCATCGCCCTGCAGGTGAGCCGGGACGGGGCGGCCGACTCCTATAATAGCGCCATGCGCCTGCTGGGCGTCGAGATGGAATGGACGGCGGACTCGTGACGGACCTGACGGTTATCATCCCGGCCCGGAACGAGACGCACCTCCAGCGCACGATCGAGAGCGTGCTCGCCGCCAGCGAGGCCGACACCGAGATCGTGGCCGTCTGCGACGGCTACTGGCCCGACCCGCCCATCCAGGACCACCCCCGGGTCAACATCATCCACCACTCCGAGGCCCGCGGCCAGCGGCAGTCCATCAACGAGGCGGCCCGCATCGCCCGGGGCCGGTTCATTATGAAGCTGGACGCCCATTGCGCCGTGGGGCCGGGCTTTGACCGCATCCTCATCGAGGACTGGCGGCCGGGCTGGACCCTGGTCCCCCGGATGTATAACCTGGACGCGGCGACCTGGGAGCCCAAGCTGCACAAGAAAACAGACTACATGTACGCCGGCTGGAACGAGCGGGGCGAGCTGCGGGCCATGTACTACACCGGCCGGGAGTGGAAACGGCAGCACGCCAGGGCCGCCGAGATAGACGAGACCATGTGCTGCATGGGGCCGGGCTGGTTCATCGCCGCCGATGACTTCTGGCGAACGGGCGGGTGCGACGAGGGGCACGGAAGCTGGGGCCAGCAGGGCGTCGAGGTCAGCTTCAAGGCGTGGCTCTCGGGCGGGGCGCTCATGGTGGACAAACGGACCTGGTTCGCCCACTGGTTCCGGGCCAAAGACGGGGGCTTCCCGTACCCCATCAGCCAGCGGAGCATCGACCGGGCGCGGGCGTACTCGAAAGACTTGTGGACGGGCGACGGCTGGCCGGGGGCCACGCGCAAGCTGCAATGGCTGGTTGACCGGTTTCAGCCGCCAGGATGGGAGGGCAGATTGGCAGGGCAGGGAGACAGGGAGAAAAACGCGGCGTTGAGCGCCGCCCTTTACGAGCACATCCACCGCAAAGGCCACGAGCCCCACTGGCGCGGGGTGCGGGTCATCAAACAGCCGGGCGACCTGATTCTCTACCAGGAGGTCATCTGGCAGAACCGGCCCCGGTGGATCGTCGAGGCCGGGACCAAGTTCGGCGGGTCGGCCCTTTTCTTGCAGGACATGCTCGACCTTGCAGGCGAGGGCGGGCGGGTCGTGACCATCGACGTCGACGCCCGGGTGGCGGAGCCCGATCCGCGCATCACCTACCTGGCCGGCTCGAGCATCGACCCGGAGATCGTCGCCCGGGTCAAGGAGATGACCGCCGGGGAGCCGGTCATGGTCGTGCTCGACTCCAACCACGCCCGCCGGCACGTCAAATGGGAGCTGCACCACTACGCCCCCCTGGTGACGCCCGGGCAGTACCTGGTGATCGAGGACTGCTACAGCCGCGGGACCGTGCCCTTCGGGCCCCTGGAGGCCCGGGACTGGTTCCTGGCCAGGACGCAGGAGGGCCGGCTCTTCGAGCAGACGAACCTGGAGCGCAAGTTCCTGGTAGGCGTCTGCAACGGCGGGTGGCTACGGAGGAAAGCGTGACGGCCGTCTTTGTCCACGTCCCGAAAACGGGCGGGGTGAGCATCCAGCAGGCGCTCGGCCTGGAGCAGCACCGCAACCGCCGGGCCCTGCGGCGGGGGGCAGAGTACGCCGGCCTGGTGACGTTCGGCCACGAGCTGCCCGCCCGCCTGGTCCGGGCCGGCTACCTGGACCCGACGGGGGTCTTCTTTTTCGCCTTCTGCCGGAACCCCTACGACCGGGCGGTCTCCCTGTGGGCCCACTGGCGCCGCGAGGGCGGCGGCCTGGGCTTCCCGGACTGGTGCCGGCTCCTGCCCGCCATGGGCTGGCGCCTCCGCGCCCCCCAGGCCCGCTGGACGGACGCCATAGACCTGGGGTTCCTGGGAAGGTTTGAGACCCTGGCGGCCGACTTTGATCGGCTGTGCGACGCCCTGGGGGTAGAGCGGCGGCCCCTGCCACTGCTGAACGCCAGCCCCCACCGGCCATGGCGGGAGCATTACGATGAGGAAACGGCGGCCATCGTCCGGGCGCAATACGCCCGGGACTTTGAGCGGTTCGGCTACGATGAAAACGATTATCTACCTGACGGACAATAGCCTGGACGGGCGGATCGCGGCCCTGTGCCGGCGCAAGCTCCTGGAGGTGGCGGAGGGCCGGCCCATCGTGTCCGTGTCCCAGCGGCCCGTCGACCTGGGGCGAAACGTCTGCCTGGGGGAGATCGGGCGCTCGTGGCTCTCGCTCTACCGGCAGCTCGCCGCCGGGTGCGAGGCGGCGGAGACGGATTGGGTCATGGTGGCCGAGCACGACTGCCTCTACACCCCGGAGCACCTGGCCTACCAGCCGGCCGATCCGGGCGTCTTCTGGTACAACGACAACAGATGGCTTGTCCAGCAGGGCGGCAACCACCCGGAGTTGGACGGCATGTACTCCTGGTGGCCAGGGTCGCTGGCCCTGTCGCAGCTCGTTTGCCGGCGGGACCTGCTCCTGGCGAGCGTCCGGGAGCGACTGGAGATCCTGGCGGGCGGGGGCAGCCCGCGCCTGTTCGGCAAGGCGGAGCCGGGCGTCGTGCCGCCCCGGGCCATTCAGCAGGCCCGCAGGTGGGCCGCCTCGGGCCGCCCGGTTTGGCTGCGAAAGTATCTTGAGGACTATTTGACCCGCTACGAGCATCGGACGTTCAAGACCCGGCTGCCCAACCTGGACATCAGGCACGGGACCAACTGGACGGGGCCGAAGAGGGGGGCCAGGCGGCGCTACGAGCTGCCCTACTGGGGGCGGTGGGAAACCGTCTGGAGCGAGGGGAGCTGATGGCCTGGGATCCAACGCAAGCCACGCCAGACGGCGGGATAAGCGCCGAACACTGGTATCGGGCCGACCAGGGCACCTGGCAGGACGCCGGGATCACCGTCGCCGACGACGATGGCGAGGTCGTGGGCCGCTGGGAGGACCTGACCGCCAACGCCGATCACGTCAACCAGGCAACGGCGGACAACAAGCCAACGCTCCAGACCGGCGAGCTGAACGGCCATTCCGTCCTGCGGTGCGATGGGACAAACGACTTTTTGCAGGGCGCGTTCACCAATGGCGGGGCGCTGGCGCAGCCGTTCACCATCCTCCTGGTGGCAAAGTCCTCTGACTACGGCGCAACGCGGTGCATCATCAACAGCGATGACGCCACCAACGAGATGGCGGTATTTCAGCACCTCGTATCAAACAGGTGGGGGATCTGGGCCGGGGGGTTCCTGACCGGCACGTCTGCGCCGGATACCAACTGGCACGTTTGGACGATCAGGTTCGGCGGCGCGTCGTCCGCTTTTTGGCTGGGCGGAGTCAACGAGGCGACGGGCGACGGCGGGACGCAAAACGCCGATGGCCTGTCGGTGGGCAGCAACAGCACGGGCAGCGGAGAATATTGGTTCGGCGACATTGCCGAGATCATCATCTTTGACGCCGACCTGTCGGACTATGACAAGGACATCGTCGGCCAGTACCTGGCCGACCGCTACGGGCTATCGTACACCGACATCGGCGGCAGCTCGCCCAGCCCCAGCCCATCGGCCACGCCGAGCGCCAGCCCCTCGGAGGGCACACCCTCGAGCTCGCCCTCGGCCAGCCCCTCGGAGGGCACGCCCTCAAGCAGCCCAAGCGAAGGGACGCCCAGCGGTTCGCCCTCGAGTTCGCCGAGCGAGGGCACGCCCTCAAGCAGCCCAAGCGAAGGGACGCCCAGCGCCAGCCCGAGCGAGGGCACACCTTCAAGCTCGCCGTCCGAAGGGACGCCCAGCGCCTCGCCGTCGGAAGGGACGCCGTCCGGAAGCCCCTCGGCCAGCCCCAGCGAGGGCACGCCCTCAAGCTCGCCCTCCGCCAGCCCCTCGGCCAGCCCGAGCGCCAGCCCCTCGGCCTCGCCGTCGGAAGGGACGCCCAGCGCCAGCCCCAGCGAGGGCACCCCGTCGGCCAGCCCGAGCGCCTCCCCGTCCGAGGGCACGCCCTCGAGCTCGCCCTCGGCGTCGCCCAGCGCCTCCCCGTCGGCCTCCCCGTCGGCCAGCCCGTCGGCCAGCCCGTCGCCGGCCGCCGTGAGCACGTTCGCCGATTACGAGCTGTGGCTGACCGGCTGGGACGCGGCCCCCCTCAAGACCCTCTGGGGCCCGGGGCTTGTGAGTTTTGAATGGAGCCACGCCCTCAACCGCCCGTCGGTCTACCGCCTGATCCTGGTCGCCGAGGCCGTGACCCGGGCCGACTTCCGGCTGCACTACGGCGTCCGGCTGATGCGGAACCCGACCGGCGAGGTCGGCGGCTGGATGCGCGAATACGACGGCCTGCACCTGGACATCGACGAGTGGCTGCCTGCGGGCGACGTCGACGAGCACTATTGGTCCAGCATGGGGCAATCGCCCGACTGGCTCCTGACCCAGCCCCTCCTGCAGCCCATGGCGTCGGCCAACCCCGACTGGATGCGGTATGACCTGTGGTGGGACCACGGCCCGGCGGACGACGTGGTCAAGAAAATGGCGGCCGAGTCGATGGGCGGCGGGGCGGAGGCGGATCGGCAGTTCTCCTATTTCGCCATCCAGGGCTACGCCGGGGCCGGCGCCTGGGGGTGCTACGAGGGTCGATACATCCGGCTCCTGGACGCCATGGTCGCCACCGTTGGCGAGGACGGCTCCCGGGGGCTGTGTGATTTTCGCGTGGTGCCTGCCGCAGGCGGCTACGAGCTCCAGACGTTCGCCCCGTTCTACGGCACCGACCGCCGGCGGGGCAATCCGACAGGAAACAAGCCGACGATCTTTAGCCTGGAGAACGGCAACGTCCTGAACCCCCGCCGCCAGGTGTTGCGCCACGCCGAGGTGACGGTCGCCATCGGCGGCTGGGCCGGGGGTGGGGCGGAGCAGGACATATACCAGGAGGTCAACGCCGCGGCCCTGGCCGAGTCGCCCTTCAACCGCCGCGAGGCGTTTTATGACCTGCGGGACGTGACCCAGCCCGACCAGATCGCGGGCATCCTGCAGCAGAAGCTCGTCGAGGACGGGGCCCGGGAGATCGTGACCTTCGAGCCGCTACAGACGCCGGGCTGCCTGTACGGCCGGGACTGGGGCCTGGGGGACCTGTGCACGCTCGATCTGTGGGGGGAGTCCTACGACGTGCGGATCACGGGCGTGACCGGCAAAATCTGGGGCCCGGACTCCGGCGAGGACGAGGTCATCGCCGGGCAGGCGGAATCATGGACGCGGGCAGACCTGGTATCCTGACCCGGAGCCTGGCGGACCTGGAGCGGGCGGCCAGGGCCCGGAGCACCACGGGGGTCAACGCCAACTACGGCCGCTTTCGGATGGCCGCCACCTGCCCGCCGTCGACGTCGATCCACGTCCGGGGCGGGCAGGCGTGGAACACGGGCGGCGGGGAATGGTACAAGGTGCCGTCGGCGACCTTCGACCTGGCGGTCTACGAGACGGCATACGTCGCCCCCGTGTTCGCCCAGGCGTACTACTACGCCTTCTATTGGCTCGCCGCAGATCTGGACGGGAACCGCCTGTACGTCGGCGGCGGGTCGACGGCCAGCCTGTGGAGCGAGCACGCCACGGCGGCCGAGGCGGAGCAGGCGGCCCTGGCCCACGATTGCGTCCAGTTGCGGAGCTGGCCGCCGTGGGATTACGGCATCCCCATCGGCTGCGTGATCCTGCGGAACAACGGCAACACGGTCGATCCCTGCCAGTTCCAGGCCGTCGATCAGGCCAACCGCGGGCGGTCCTACATCCTCCGCACCTATTCCAGCTTTGTGCCGGTGAATATCACGTGAGCGTCTACGATCTTGTGGGTGGCCGCCTGCGGGCCGTAGAGCGCACGGCGGCCCGCCAGGCGGCCAGGGGCCAGGCAGACAACTGGTATCAGCTCCGGATCGCGGCCTCCTGCCCGCCCGACACCCGCGTCCACGTCCGGGGCGGCTGGGTGCAACGCGGCCCGTACTGGGTCGCCCAGCAAGTGGCGTACTTCCCGGCCCTGACCCTGGACTTTGCCGCCGTCGATCAGTTCGCGGCCCGGGCCTACCTGGGCCCGGGCTACAGCGGCAACTTTGCGACCGCCTACGCCTACCGGCCCGCGCTGCTCCTCTACAGCGCGGACTATTTCGACGCCCTGCTGGACGGGGCCTCGGCCCCGCCGGTCATCGCCTACGCGGGTGGGACCGAGGCCGAGTTCGACACGGCAGCCGGGGCGGAGCAGGCGATCGACTCCTGGTTCGACGGCGCCCACGATGTGGCCTACGCCGGGGATATGCCCCTGGCGGGCATCGTCCTGCGGAACAACGGCGTGACCGGCGTCGACGGCCAGGTGCAGGCCATCGACCAGGCCAACCGCGGGCGGTCCTACATCTGGCGCGACCTGCGGATCCGGTGCATCACCCTGGGCAGCGGGGTCGGGTAGGCCCATGGCGCTCCCCGGCGTTCCCCACCTCCGGCGCCGCATCCAGGCGGCCGCCCGGGCCGTAGAGGGCCCGGAGGCCGGCGACTGGGGCGCGTTTTACTTCCTGCCCGCCCCCTCCTGCCCGCCGGACACCCGGGTCCACGTCCGGGGCGGCCGCCTGTGGCAGGTCTGGGACGGCGTCCCGTGGCTCATCCCCTCGGGCGCCGCCGACCTGGCGGACCCGGCCGGATCGGGGGTCTGGGGCGCCACCACGAGCCCGCTCTATAGCCCCTCGGAGCACTACATAATCTCTTTTGACACGGCGGGGTATTATCGGGTCTATACCCTGGTGGTCAAGGTGCCCGCCGACGCGGGCATGGAGTTCTACCTGGTGGACCTGGAGGCCGAGGCCGAGTTCGCCACGGCGGCCGAGGCGGAGGCGGCCTGGCCGGGCACGGCCTCGTGGGACACCGAGGCGTGGTACCAGGGCTTCCCGGTGTGCGGCCTGGTCCTCCGCAACGACGGCCGGGCGGGCACGCCGGGGGCCATCCTGGACATCGACCGGGTGAACCGCGGGCGGTCGTACATCTGGCCGCCCGACTGCCGGCCGCTGGACTACCTGGCGTGAGGCCGGGCCCTACTTCTCGAACTTCTCCCGGTAGGCCCGCCGGTAGTCCTCGACCTTGGTTTGGGCGTAGATCCTGGTAGTGGTGGGCGACGAGTGCCCCAGGGCGAATTGCGTCAGGGCCAGGTCCCCGGTCTCGCTCAAAAACTCGGTGGCGAAAAAGTGCCGCAGCGAGTGGGGCGTCAGGTTGAACCGCTCCAGGATGCCGGCCCGGCGGGCCAGGTTCTCGATCACCCGCTCCACGCTGCGGACGCCCAGGGGGAACGTCCTGGAGCCCGACCGGCGATCATGGCGGGCAAATAGGGGCAGGCGGCCCAGGGCCTTGACCGATGCCCGGTCGTCGCGCTCCTCCAGGTAGGTGTGGATGGCGGCCCAGGCTTCCTTGCTGAACAGCACCTCGCGTTCCTTCCCTCCCTTGGCATACCGGATGTAGGCGCCCCGGGTCTCGTGCAGGAGATCCCCCCGCTCCAGGCGGACCAGCTCGCCAACGCGCACCCCCGAGCTGGCCAGGGTCTCCACCATGGCAATGTCCCGCAGCCGGGCCAACTCCTGGCGGCGCACCTCGCCGGGCGGGGCGGTCTCGGGCAGGGCCAGCGGTTGGCGGGCCTCCTGGAGGAGGGCAGCCACGATCTCGGCGCTGGGGAGCTTGTTGGGTGAGAGGTGGTCCCTGGGCCGTTTCCTGGCTGCCCGGCGGAGCGCCCGGCGGAGCACGTCGTATTGCTCCATTGTCCAGGGCAGGCGCCGCGTCTCGGCCACCAGCCACTCGAAAAAGCGGGTGGCGGCGGCCAGGTAGAGCTGGAGCGTAGCGGGCCGGACCTTCTCCGGATCTCCCCCGGCGACGTTCACCAGGAGATGCTCGTACATCCAGGGGATAAAGTCCGCGGCCGCCTGGGGCTCGACCTGGGCCAGCAGCACGACGGGCGGGTCCTGGGCGGCCAGGTAGCGTTGCAGGTGCCGCAGGCCCACGGCATAGGCGCGGGCCGAGCCCCGCGATTGCGTGGCCTTCACGTAGGCCGAAAATCGCTCGATTGCCCCGGCGACGGTGGGGTCTTCGTCCATCGGTTTCCCTCCCTGTGATTTTATAGCGGCAAAGTTACCTTTGCCGTCATATCATTTTACCACGCCCGGGCCGGTTTGTCAAGCCCGCTCCCCCGATCCCCGGTTTGCGGTCCTCCCGGGAGCCCGTCCCGGGGGGTCGTTTTCCCGGCCCCGTCGCCCGCTCCCGCCCGGCTCCGGCCCGCCCCAACCGGCCACCGCCGGGCCCGGAGCCAGGGGCGGGCGACGGGCAGCAGGCGGGGGAGCCCCCTACCCCGGCGCCGGGGCGGGTGGGGCGGTTATGTCGAGTTATGGAGAGGGTGGGGGGGGTGGGGGATGCAAAAAGCCCCCGGCCGCGTGGGCCGGGGGCGTGGGGGACGGGTGGGTTAAAGTGCTTCTACCTCGCGCAGGCTGACCTTGCGGCGCCCCTGGCGGGCCGGCGCGGCCGGATCATGGTAGGCCCGGAGCCTGCCATCGTCAATGGCCCGGCTGATACCGGCCACCGTCATCTCTTTGATCTCGGCCGCCTCGGCCATCGTGATCAGGTCGTCCCCCCGGATGCGGAGCATGGCCAGAGCCACCATTTGGCCCAGGGGCGTATCCCAGAATCCCGCCGGGATGGTGTAGGCGCTGCCCAGCCCCGGAGGGGCAAACAGCAACTCCATCAGGCCCTGCACCCCCTCGTACACGATGGCGAGATCGTCCTCGTCGGTGATTTCGCCGATTGCTACCCGGGCAATCTCTGCCAGCGTGTCGGTCAACATGGCCCGGCCGGCCTCGGCGACCCGGTCAGCAGGGGTGCCGCCCCGGCCGTTCAGGTCACGGTGCCATGCCCGCCCGTCCCAGTGAAACCCCAACCGCGAGACGATGCCGATGAGAGCATCGTCTCGCCGGGGATAAAGCACCGAGACGCTATTGCCCTGGACGGTGATCCGGGCGACGTCGTCGGTGCGAGGTCGGGACGGCCGGGCGAGGGCAGGCACTATCCTATCTCTCCGCCAACTCGAGGCAGCTGCGGGCGGCTCTATACAGGTCGGCGAACATTGCCGAGTCGATCTCGCCATCTTCGTGCCGGCGGCGCAGCTCGG